>Ga0081535_100351_pt1 | contig 36212 bp, 30 predicted proteins | sample HotLakmasection3_FD_71020 | JGI IMG/M metagenome (GOLD analysis project Ga0081535, IMG submission 71020) | Hypersaline microbial mat communities from Hot Lake, Washington, USA - Section #3 (SPADES assembly) (version 2) | ecosystem: Environmental > Aquatic > Non-marine Saline and Alkaline >... | reverse complement strand
TTTTTGAGATTCTCAAAAGCGATCGCTGAACGATTGGTAGTACTGTCACAATGCTCCTGCGGGGGATAGATTAAGAAAGAAACACACTCAAAAAGACATTACTTTTGGGAGTCATGGGATTTTGCATTGAGCTGCACGAAAATTCTTTTTGAAATTCGATTCTTATTAATTCTTAAAAAATCTTCCTGACTCAAAGTAAACCTGTAGGCACAGGCTGATGAATTTGCTATCTATCTGAGGTGCTAAATTGCTGTTTGATCAACCTGAGGGTGGATCTATTACCACTAATGCGTTTGTTAATTTAAGTTCTAGAGATGAAGTAGTTGAGTCAAAGGTAGCTCTTCATCGTTGTCTACAAGAAGGATTTTTATGGAAATTTTTGATCTAAAACAAGCTGCTTTTTTGGGTACGGTAGCACTCGTCGCTGTTCCTGGTACATTTATTGCGCAGGAAAAGTCACAGGCTAATCCATCTCAAACAAATTTATCGGTTGAAGTTGCTTAGTTTCCGCCAGTAAGGACTCGCAAAGAACCTGATGCTTACGTAAGGTCCGAGAATGGTGTCGTCGAGATTACTTTGGTCAACACTAGCCTCTCAGTTATCTCTTATATGGTGCAACTCGATTTTCACAGATTCAGCCTGATGAGGAAGTTACTCTATCCACTTATGCTCTGCCTTCCTACATTGGTTTACGTCAGTTGGATGGTGGCTTGTCCTATGCAGAGGTCGAGTCAGTGGGTGTTAATGATGGCAGTGTGACGATCGAACTTCAGCACTTAGATCCGGAAGCTTTCTACAACAATCCTGATTTGATCACGAGAAGCATTGTAGTGAGTTCCACTGGCAGAATTTATGCAGAATTTATATTGACTAGAGTTTTTGCAGTGCTTACTTTGCAGTGCTTACTCAGTTCACAAGTTTGGTGAGCCATCATTGTCAAATATCAAGACTGCGCGATCTAACACGGCGGCAAAGTCGTTCTGGGGGTGCAGCAACAGATATTGAAATTCTGCTGCTGCCCCTGATTGCTGAAAAATCAGAACTTTGCAGATTTAATCTCTGGCTAGGGTGAATTAGGAGATCTATTTCTGAAGTCATTGCCTGGGTAGGCCAGTAACGATCTCGCCATCTCAAATCCGCCTTTATCCCATGCCGCTTTTAACCTTAAATTAATCAAGAGTAGAGTCAATTTCTCGGCTTTCGGGTTGGAAATCCTCCAAAAGTTATAAAAGTAGAGCCTGACTTTCATGGCAAGTCGGCATCTTATGACTGATATTGTTTAAGCAAGGACTTAAAATATCCCTCTGGGATGATGTTTTATTAAAGACAAGAAAATAATCTAGTTGTGTTGTACCAGCTTATTCTCTGTAAGCCTAATTTTTGGAGGTTTTTTATGAGCTTTAAAGCAGCTTATCAGCGGCTCAAAAAAGTTATCATTCCGTTTACTTTAGTATTTGTAGCTTGTTCCGGTGTGCTATTCGGTTGGAGTAATCCAGCCCATGCCTATGACAAAGCGGGCGATATTGTCGAAAATCGCGCCGAGCGTGAGTTTGATCGGGTTGCTGGCGAAGGCAGTATGAACCAGGTCAAAGGTAAAGCTCAAGAAGGTCTGGGTCGAGTGCAGCGCGAACTCGGTAGTGAAACTAAGGGGACTGCGCGCGAAATGCGGGGTAAGGCCCAGCAGGGCGTCGGTCGTACTCAAAAAGCTGCCGACAATACCTCTAATGCGGTTGAAGATCAAACTGAGGGGCTTGTTGATAAGGTCAAAGACTTTTTCGACTAATAAGTAACCCGAAAGTCGGTTGCCCGATCGCAAAGTTGAATTGAAATTATCATCATGAATTTTTCCTTGAGCCAAATCATCCGCAAATTCGTCCGTATCTCCATCGTGATGGTGGCAACAGTGTTTCTCATGTTAGGGAGCACTCACCCCGCGATCGCTTTTGGTAATTCCAACAGCAACCCTTCTCAAGGGACTGCTCAAATGAATCAACTGCAAAAGGAATCGAAGCGGGCAGTGCGCTCAGAACCGCGCAGCCGTCAGCAGGTCCAACAACGGGCTCAGCGGGGTCCGAATGAAGTGCAGGGTGATGCCGATTTGCATGGCATGAACGTACCGAGTAATTCGAAAAAGGCGACAACCGTTCGTCAGCAAGCCGAAGACGTCTTGAAGAAGGTGACTCCGGGTAACTAGGGTGTCGGGGCAGCGCTTGGCGCTGACAACTTCTGCGTCAATGCTTTGCATATCCCCCAAGGCCCTTTTTATAAAGGCTTTGGGGGATATTTTCATTGGCTAAACCTCATCTAGATTCAAAAGTGGAGTTTTAATATTGGCCCGAACCTCGCCGCCTGCGGCACCTCTCCTTCGTAAGGCTACCGCTTATACACATCTCGATTGCCACCTCAACAGGCGCACTCGCCCCCCTTAGTCCCCCCAATTCTGGGGGGAGACCGGAGTTTGAAGTCCCCCAGAATTGGGGGCTTAAAGCCCTCCGGGCATACTAGAAAAGGGGGCTAAACCACTGGCAGCAGTCAGTCAGAAACTTATGTATAAGCGGCAGCTTTCGTAAGGAGAGGTTTAAGAACAATCTGGTTCCTCTTCTTACGTTTGGCGAAGCCTGCCCAGAGGGCTTAGGAGAGGAGAGGGTTTTTCGATCGCGCAAAACTCCAGTTCTCAACTTAGGCGTGGTTGATAAAGCCTGGTTTAGCGGAAGTTATGCACATCGCCCATAATGTAGCGGCGTCACTCACGACAATAAGCAGGGCCTATCACCAGATTCCCGGAAGATGGGGTGAGAGTGAGGCACCCGGTCCGCTGTGCGGGGTAACCGATACATCAGAGCCCAAGGGACTGGGGGCTTGAGAGCAGGGTTATTTTCAGGGTAACGGCCCATGATGCTGGCGCGACACTTCAAACGATGAAAAGCTGCCCTGGCATTCGAGCTGGGGGGGAGCTTGGGCGCGATCGCGGCATGGGCGAACCCACCCAACGTCAGGTTATTTGCAGGGCAGTCCTTTTATGACGCCGTGGATAATGGCCGGTCTTGGGGGAAGGCGGGCGGCTGATGAATATCCTTTGCAGTGTATTCAATCAGTTGGTCGACCACGTATTGCCAGTCATCGCTGGCTTGATACCATTGACGCTGACGGCTGGCTCCGTTGCCCTGGGTCAAGATTTTCTGCACTGCGGCGTTGACCGATTCCCAGTCGCCTTCTGCCTGTAGGGCGGGTTGTAGAAATGCCAGGAATCGCTGGATCTGCTCTTTAGCCGGAATGGCGATGCCCGTTTCGAGGTCAATGAGATCGCCTGATAAGCCATAGCGAGCGGCTGTCCAGTGAGCGGCTTTGAGCAATTCTGACTTAGAGGTTGAGTAGGGCCGAGACGCGACACTGTGTTCATAGCAGGTGCGCACCAGCGCTTTGACCAAGCCAGCCAGCATGACGGCTTCGTCAATCGTCAGGCAAACATCCGCGATCCGAAACTCGATCGTGGGAAAGCTTTCGGACAGCCGAATATCCCAGTACAAATGGGTGGAATCTTTGACGACGTGGGTGTTGACCAGGGTTTGCAGTAACGTCTGATATTCCGGGTAGTTGGCAAAATGGGGAGGCGGTCCGGCGGTGGGCAAGCGGCCCCACAGTTCAGTGCGATAGCTGTCGTAGCCAGTATCGCGGCCTTCCCAAAAGGGCGAATTAGCGGTGAGGGCCAGTAGGGGAGCCAACCACAGGCGGCAGCGATTGACGACATCCAGCGCGATCGCGGGTTGGTCGTGAAAGCAGGTTCCGTTGAGGCCCACGTGGACGTGACAGCCAAAAATGATCAGTTCGCGAATCACTTGTTGCAACTCTTGGGCCATCTCCTGATAGCGGAGTTTGTCGGTCAGGGTTTGGTTTTGCCAGGGAGAAAAGGGATGGGTGCCGGCGGCGACGACGGCCACCTGCAGATCAGCAGCGGCCTCAATGACGACCTGGCGCGATCGCTGCAATTCCTGTCGCACTTCGTCGAGGGAGTGACAGACGCCAGTGGCAATCTCAATTTGGCACCGATGCAATTCTCGCTGTACGCGATCGCCCGCTCCTAAAATTGCATTCAAAACTTTGTCCGCTCTCCCGCAAAGGGCTCGCGTCTCAGGGTCAACGAGTTGATACTCTTCTTCGACCCCCAGGGTATAGGTGTCGGTCATGGTTTGATTTACCCATTAATTTCCTAAACATGCCATTAAGGGGGGGGTTACGGCTTCTATCGTCAGAAAGATAGAGGCCATCCTGGCGGCGGCTCGTTAGTCTGCAAAAAGACTGCTGCACTTGAGGATGGCGACATTATGACCAGGGTTGCTGTAGACGGCCAGCGATGGCTCGATCGCGGTACCGGCGCACCAACACTAGTGTTTTTGCATTACTTCAGCGGGGCTGCCGCGAGTTGGCAGTGGGTGATGCGATCGCTCGAGTCAGACTTTCGTTGCGTTGCGATCGATTTGCCCGGCTTTGGGCAAGCGCCCCCGTTACCGACGCCAACCCTCAAAAATTACAGCGACTTCGTGTGGGAGGCGCTGTCGGCCCTGGGGGTCGATGACTTCGTGCTTGTGGGCCATTCCATGGGCGCGAAGATTGCTCTGCAAGTGGCCGCCCGCGCGGGGGGTGAAGAACTTCGGCAGGTGATTCTGGTCGCGCCCTCGCCCCCCACCCCAGAACCGATGCCCAACGAGGAACGACAGCGCCTCTTAAACCGTCACCCCAGCGAGGAAAATGCCGCCACCACGGTCGAAAATTCGACTCGCCTCTCGTTAAACGCAGAACAGCGATCGCTGGCGATTCACACCCACACCATTGCGGCCGACTCGGCCTGGCGCTGGTGGTTGCAAACCGGTATGCATCACTCTATTGCCGACCAGTTGGAAAAAATTCGAGTGCCGGTGAAGGTGATCGCCTCCCCCGACGACCCGGTGATTCCCTTTGAGGTGGTGCAGCGAGAAGTGGTAGATCGAGTGCCCCACGCCCACCTGATCGAATTTTCCGATGCCGGCCATTTGATGCCGTTTGAAGCCCCAGAACGGTTAGCCCAGGTCATTCGCGAGCAAGTGCGATCAGGGGCGATCGCTTCGTAAAACCGTAGAGACGGATATCGCCTCAAACGCTGCCGGATGGACCGCAAGCCCTGCAGGCGATCGCATCACCCTGGTTAAACCGGAGTTCCCATCGATGTTCAAGGGGGCGATCGGGCAAATTCATTCCTTGGATAGATCCAACATTCACCCTTCAGAGATGTAATGGATGAGTGCGATACCTGCAAAAGTCTGAATTTTGAATGGCTTGGAAAATTCATCCGTTAGCGTGAGCAAGGGGGTGTTTTTGAAGAGTTCTTTCCTCCAGCAACAAGGGCAGAGTTAATCAGGCGAATAACCCTGACGGTTCAGTTTGTAAATGGCTTCGAGACTTGCCCAGGTTGGAAACGTCGTGCTTAGTTCCAGCCAAGTCAAGCTGTCCGAGGCTGTCCGGCGGCGGCTCGCCTCTCATTTGCCCGTTGTCTGATTCAGCGTTGACCAGCGTCGAGGGGATGCAAGCGCTTAATTCAGCGAGATATTTGAGGTTACGAATGTCAGAGTTGGGTCAAGTCATGCTTCTCGTCGGAGATTTTGCCGGTCATGGGTCGGCTGATGCAGCCTGGCTCAGCAGTGGCATTGCTGACGATTACCCAATTTTGAGCGTGAAGAGTGGCGAACCGCTGACCACTGTTTGCCGATCGCGCTCTGTGGCTGCCATCCTGGTGAAAAGTGACCAGTCGACAGGGCTAGTCTCGCTCATTCAGCAAATCCGGACAACCTTACCAGAGCCACTGCCGCCCATCTTAGCCATTGGGCCATCAGACCTGACCACTGCGGTACAGGGGATGAAAGCGGGAGCTGCCGATTATTTAGTAGAAGCAGACCTGACATCGGCCACTTTGCTTGCCGCAGTCAACGCGGCGATCGCCCCTACACGCCCAGTCGCCCAGTCGAAAAATAGTTCAGCTCCAGAGGTTGCACAGGCCGCGCAACCAGTTTCAGGCATGGATCATGACCGACCTGCCGCCTCGTTCCCACCCTGCCAGCAAACCTCGACCGCCGCCGCCCTGCGAGAAAGCGAAGAACGCTGGCGGACGCTGGCGGACAACATTTCTCAATTTACCTGGATGGCCGACGCCACCGGCTGGATTTTTTGGTTCAACCGTCGTTGGTTTGACTACACCGGCACGACCTTAGAGCAGATGCAGGGTTGGGGGTGGCAGCGGGTACACCATCCCGATCACAGAGAACGAGTCATCACCAATATCGAGCGCTGCTTTGCCTCAGGCGAACCCTGGGAAGACACCTTTCCGCTGCGCCGACATGATGGCGAATATCGCTGGTTTTTGTCCCGAGCGTTGCCCATTCGAGACGAGGCGGGCAATATTCTGCGCTGGTTTGGCAGCAATACCGACATCACTGACCTCAAAACCGCCGAAACGGCCTTAGCCGAAAACGCCGCCCGGCTGCGAGCCTTTGTGGAATCCAATGTCGTCGGGATTGTGTGTAGTGACATCTACGGCGGCATGGGAGAGGCCAACGATGAATTCCTACGCATCATCGGCTATAGCCGTAAAGATATCGAGCAGGGGCAAATCAATTGGCGCGAGCTTACGCCTCCCGAGTATTTGCCACGGGATGAACAGGGCATTGCCGAAGCCCAAGCCCGAGGAGCTTGCACCCCCTACGAAAAGGAATACCTCCGCCAAGATGGTAGTCGCATTGCCGTTTTGATCGGTTACACCTTGCTCGGCGAAAAGCGGGAAGAGTCGATCGCTTTCATTCTCGATTTAACGCGACAAAAACAAACCGAAATGGCCCTAAAGCGCAGCCAAGACCGGCTGCACATCGCCATCGAAGCGTCCCAGATGGGCACCTGGGACTGGAACTTGCGCACCCAAGAGCTGATCTGGGACGATCGCTGTAAAGCCATGTTTGGCTTACCGCCCGAGGCCCCCATCAGCATCGAAACTTTGTTTAACGGGATCCATGCGGACGATCGCGATCGCTTGCGCCAGCTTTTGGGCCGGGTCATGACTTCCCACGATGACGGCTATGTCGATGCCGAATTTCGCACTATCGGGCTGCAAGACGGCACCGAGCGGTGGGTCTTAGCCAAGGGCAAAGTGCTGTTTGACACCAAAGCCACCCCGCAACGGTTTATCGGCATCGTCCTGAATATCACCGAGCGCAAACGGGCCGAGCAGGCTCTGCGGGACAGCGAAAAACGCCTGCAAATGGCTCTGGAGGGGGCGGGAGGGGGCTTGTGGGACTGGAATATTGTGACCAATGAGGACTATTTGAGCCCCCAATGGCTCGCGATGTTGGGCTACGAACCCGGTGATTTGCCCGATCGCAAAACCTCGTGGGAACAACTTATTCACCCCGACGACAAACCTTGGGTATTAGAGCGCTTGCAGCAACATTTGCGGGACAGTTCAGTGTCCTACAAGTTTGAACATCGCTTGTTAGCTAAGTCTGGCGAATGGCGATGGATCGCCAACTATGGCAAGGTCGTCGTGCGCGATGAACAGGGTAATCCGCTGCGCATGTCGGGCATTCACCACGATGTGACCGATCGCCGCCAGATGGAAGAAAATCTGCGCCGGAGCGAAACTCGCTATCGCATTTTGGCGAATGCCGTTTCTCAACTGATGTGGATCAATGACCCCAACGGCAAGATTGAATTTTATAACCAACAGTGGCAAACCTATACCGGCATCCCAGACCTGCCGCTGGGCGTCGGTTTATGGGCCGAAGTGATTCATCCCGACGATATTGTTAGGGCTGGTGAGATTCGGCAGCAGGCGATTCAAGCCGAAAGCGCCTATGAAGTGGAATGCCGACTCAAGCGTCATGACCACACTTACCGCTGGCATTTAGCTCGGATCGTGCCGTTCAAAGATGATCAAGATCGGGTGGTGGCCTGGTTTGGCACCGCTACGGATATTCACGATCGCAAATGGGCCGCCGCTGAGCGCGAAGCCATTTTGGAGCGAGAACAGGCGGCCCGCGAAGCTGCCGAACGGGCCAATCGCATCAAAGACGAATTTCTCGCTATTTTGTCCCATGAGCTGAGATCGCCGCTCAACCCCATTTTGGGCTGGGCCGCGCTGCTGCAAACCCGCACTTTTGACGCCGAGAAAACCGCTCGGGCCTTATCAACTATTGAACGCAACGCCAAATTGCAAACTCAACTGGTCGATGACCTGCTCGACATTGCCAAAATTTTGCGCGGCAAATTACGCCTCGACAACACCACCGTGGCCTTAAAAACGGTGATCACCTCGGCGATCGAAACCGTGCAAACGGCGGCGGCGGCCAAATCCATCATGATTCATACCGAGTATGAGGATGCCGTGAAGGTCTACGGCGATGGCGGACGGCTGCAGCAAATCGTGTGGAATCTGCTCTCTAATGCCATTAAATTTACCCCCGAAGGTGGGTATGTGGAGATCCGGCTGCGGCGCGTCAACAACCACGCCCACATCATCGTGACCGATACCGGCAAAGGCATTAATCCCAATTTTTTACCCCACCTGTTCAAATCCTTTCAGCAAGAGGATGTTTCGATCACGCGCAAACATGGTGGTTTAGGCTTGGGTTTGGCGATCGTGCGTTACCTCGTCGAAGCCCATGGCGGCACTATCACTGCCGATAGCGCCGGTGAAAATCGGGGAGCCACCTTCACCGTTGAACTCCCGCTCCTGGACCCGATGCTAACCTCAGCGTCTCCGCCCGTCAGCCCCCACGGCACCTTTGATTTGTCGGGCCTGCACATTCTCGCGATCGACGATAATCCCGACGCCTGTGAGCTGCTAGAAGCGTTACTAACCCAGTATGGTGCCCACGTGACGGTCACCGTCTCCGCCACCGAGGGGCTGAACCTCCTTCAGCAAGCGCCCCCCGACATCTTGGTGAGTGACATTGGCATGCCCGATATGGATGGCTTTACCCTCATTCAGGAAATTCGGCAGTTGCCCCCCGAGCAAGGTGGTCAGACCCCCGCGATCGCCCTCACCGCCTATACCCGAGAAACGGATCAGCGCCGAGCCTATGACAGCGGTTACCAGATCCATCTCGCCAAACCCATCGAAATTGAGCATTTAATCAAATCGATTATGACGCTGACGCAAATTCCAGGTCGTGTCCAATAAAGGAGCACTTTCAGGCCAATTCTGCCGTTCACAGTTGCCGTGAGTTGCTGTCAGATTAGGCCCTTGTGCCAACTTCTTGTGCAGGCTTTTTGGGTGCAAACTTAAGGATGCAACTCACAGTCAGGAAATCTGCCTACCCGGTTGGCTGCTACGATGGCATTGCGACAGCTTAAGCAACTTTCGCCCGTGAGATTGGCCAACTTCTGTAAGCTGATGGCGGGGATTCCAGGCGATCGCGCCTGTAAGTAGAGCTGGTAAGCTGGTTCGAGAATTTGCTCGTCCAGCATCAACGTTTTAACCGTCGACTTCACAACATTAAACATGGGATTTGAATAGGCGATGAATATGTCAATACCTTCTTTGAGAACAGAAGATTAGACCTCTATCCTGAGAAAGTTTCATCCATCTGCTTAATGGCCTATTGTGTCGACTACAGATCGATCGATGGACTCACCCTGGTGGACTGACAAAACTCTCGAAGCCCTGACTCTGCCGTAGCATCAAATCCCTGGGGCATGGTGCGTTACGGCTTCGCTTAACCGCACCCTACGACATCGTTTATTTATGTCCACCTCCTGAAAGCGCCAGCGTAACCCAACGAAACCGTTTCGGCTGTGGGGTTTCACTTTGTTCTACCCAACCTGCGCGAGCAACTTTTGTCAGTCAGGGACTCACCTTATAGCCAAAGTCAATGACCCCAAAACCGAAAAAATGGGGGTCGTTTTTGACTTTTACGGTACGCTGGTCCCCGATATTCTTGACGGCTTATTCGTGGGTGAGCTTGATCGAATACTCCAAAAACCGCAAAATGCCCGACGCAAAATCATCAAGAAAATACTGGCTAAAGTTGGCAGGCAACTGCAACCCTTCACAGGGGGGGGAAAGGTTTAGGAATGAGAATTGAATCAGTTGGGACAGCCGAGACGGCTATCCCCAGGCAGGCAAGATGCCTGCCCTAACAATTGGGATGTGATTTGATCCTGATTCCTTAGCCAATTGCGCGATCGCGTGCAAAACCTCGTCCCCAGGTCGCAAGTGTCGATGATAAACTGCTTCAGACCCAGCCACCTAAAGACTGACGCGCCAGCCCTGAATTCACTCAATATTGCCTGTGCCTGAAATGGACATTGGGCTAGTGCACCAAGCCTGCCCGCAACGCCCGCACCGCTGCTTTGGTGCGATCGTCCACCCCCAACTTATTCAAAATGTTGCGCACATGGGTTTTTACCGTACCAATGGTGATGTAAGAGCGCTCAGCAATTTCTGAATTGCGGTAGCCCTCCACGATCATTTCCAGAATTTCTAACTCGCGCTCAGTCAGCGGATAGGTTTCCAGCAATTGTTGATATTCCGAGTCGATCGCATGAATCGCCACGGTGACATCTTCATTCTCAGCGACTAAAGTTGGCGTCCGCCGCAGCTGCCGGAGCACAATACTCGCGATCGCCGGATCAATATAGGGATGCCCTGCATGAGTCTCCCTGACTGCCGCCATCAATTCATTAATGTCAGTTTGCTTGATACAGTATGAATCAGCCCCCGCCGTAAACGCTGCCATCACGGCATCTTCACTGTCATTCATGGTCAGCATGAGGATTTTAGTGTGGGTTTCGGCGCGATCGGCCTGCATTTCTCGAAATCGGGAAATCAGCTCAATGCCATCAATATCGGGCAACCCAATATCGATCACCGCCACATCAGGCTGATATTGATTGAGTAGACTCAAGCCACCCAACCCAGTTCCAGATTCCCCTACGAGGTCAAAACCAGGCTGCTGCTGAAAGGCAACTTTTAGTCCCATACGAGTCAGCTCGTGGTCTTCGATGAGAACAGTTTTTATTAAAGGTGACATTTTAATAACCCAAAATTGCAACTTTTAGGTGAGACGAACTTTTCTCCAGGAATCGTCGCTATTAGCTGTGATAGAACCTTCTCGAATCTGTCACAGTTCTGCATGTTGCTAATGGTAGATCTTTAAACTTCTAAAGTTTTAGGATCAATTTTTTGGGGCGATTCAGACCTGTCCCCTCTGTTACTAAAACCCCTGGTATGGATGAGGTTTATCCTGGTAGCGAGGCAAGTAGTTGACCGCAATTATCGATTCAATAAAGGCCTGTTCACTCCATGGGGGGGCGATTCAGACCTGTCCCCTCTGTTACTAAAACCCCTGGTATGGATGAGGTTTATCCTGGTAGCGAGGCAAGTAGTTGACCGCAATTATCGATTCAATAAAGGCCTGTTCACTCCATGGGAATATGAAGTTTTGCAAACTTTTGGGTGCGGCTGATCTGAGCCGTTTGGAGCCCGTGCTTTAAAGCGCATGGCTAATGAGGGCATCCCAAATTATGTAACCCTCACCCTAAATTCCTCTCCCTCAGGGCTACGGTGTACACAGAAGTCTTTGGTCTGTCTTTTCCGGCTTGATGGCCCCCTTTTCTGGTATGCCCGGAGGGCTTTAAGCCTCCGATTCCGGGGGACTTTGCCGTTATGTCCCCCCAGAATTGGGGGATTTAAGGGGCTGATAAAATCTATCCGCTGCACCGATTCATTCCTGGATTCAGCAACGCCGGATCGGGAAGTCCATTTTGTTGAGTCGATATCTGCCCTGCGCCGGGCTCAACGGTTGATCCTCAACGTAATCGCCGTACCGTGATTACGCCCCTGCCATCAATCATCGGCATGATGTCGGGAAAAAATATAGATCCGTTGGGTCTGAAGTTGCTCTCTTAATTGGGATGGATAAAGGGGGTTTTGCCCCGGTCCAATCGAGAACACTTGACGGCTCAGCCCCACCTGCAAATGACTGAATGGATCAGCCCCGTGGGAAATCAACATTTCAAGTTGCTCTAAATTAGGCCACTGTACCAACTCATCCAAAATTTGAGCCAGCGATCGCCATAAAGCAGAATTCTCCTCGTTATACCAACCCGGTTTAACCGTCCGGAGAGCCTCCAGCCCCAAATTAACGATCAACTTACCTTGACCAAAGAGCGCCACCGCGACCGATCGCACTTCTTCTTGAGCCAAAAACCCTTGCTGAAAGGCTAATTTACGCACTTTCTCCAACTGCTCATACTTGGCTGGAATCGCCGAAAAATCTTCCTTGGTTTGAATGGCAATGGTGACTAAGTAGGTTTGCAGCAGCAAATGTCCCAGCTTTTGGGCCTTAGTTTCCAGGTAGTGGGAGTTATAGGGCGTGGCCTCAATGATGAGGGGGACGCGATCGACCATTTCCAGGCCGTAGCCCTTGAGTCCCGCAATTTTGCGAGGATTATTGGTGATCAGGCAGAACTGCCGCACCCCAATATCGTTCAAAATTTGTGCGCCGATGCCGTAGTTGCGCTGATCGACGGGCAATCCTAGCTTTTCGTTCGCTTCTACGGTGTCGAGCCCCATGTCTTGCAGCGAATACGCCTTGAGCTTGTTGACCAGGCCAATGCCTCGTCCCTCCTGACGCAAATAGACGACTACCCCCCGTCCCGCCGCATCAATCATTTTGAGGGCAGCTTGGAGCTGCATGCGGCAGTCACACCGCAGTGACCCAAAAGCATCCCCCGTCAAACATTCGGAATGGACACGCACCATGACTGGCTTATCGGCAAACGTGGCCGGATCGCCCTTGACCAGCGCGACATGCTCCGAGTGATCCATCAAGTTGCGATAAGCATAAATTTTGAAATTGCCAAACTGGGTGGGCATTGCGGCGATCGCTTCCCGCTTGACAAACCGCTCGTGTTCCAACCGATAGCTAATCAGGTCGGCGATGCTAATCAGCTTTAGGCCATGGCCTTGGGCATATTCCACCAGTTCCGGCAAGCGCGCCATTGAGCCATCCGGATTCTGAATTTCGCAAATCACCCCAGCGGGATACAGTCCGGCCAGCCGCGCCAGGTCAACCCCCGCCTCAGTGTGCCCTGCCCGCTTCAGCACACCGCCGGCTTTGGCCCGTAGCGGAAAAATGTGCCCCGGTCGGCGCAGGTCCTTTGGTTGTGCACTGGGATTAAGCGCCACTTGAATCGTGCGTGCCCGGTCTTCTGCCGAAATGCCCGTTGTCACCCCCCAATGCAGCGCTGCGTCAATACTGACGGTAAAAGCCGTCTGCTCGTTCTCATCCTCAAAAGAGCTCTGGGTTACCATCAGCGGCAGTTCGAGTTCATCGAGCCGTTCGCCAGTCATGGCTAAGCAGATCAGGCCGCGAGCCTCTACCGCCATAAAGTTAATCATGTCGGGCGTGGCAAATTGGGCGGCGCAAATGACATCGCCTTCATTTTCCCGATTTTCGTCATCGACCACGATGATCGCCCGCCCCGCCGCCAAATCTTGCAAAGCATCCTCAATACTATCGAAAACAAATTCCAATGGTCTTGAGGGGATGGGCTCAGGTTGCGCGGCATCGGCTGGGGTCACGTCCTCAAAATCAGCCACAGTGGTTCTATTTCACTCATTCATCTCCATGACTGATTCTAATGTGCTGACGCGATCGCCTGGCAGCCAGCCCATCAATTACTGCGTTGCTGAAGCCCGCCAGGTACAGGCCCATGCCCTAAAAATAGCCCCGCCGCAGGGTGGATGGGCCTCTCCGCGATCGCGCCCCAATTCTCCACCCGAGGGTGAGGCGACCCAGCCCCTAGCCCCTTACCCAGCCCCCTTTGCCGGGTTGGGAGGGTCGCATCACGGCATAGCATGGCTCAAAAAGCCTGTTCCTAATCGCAAGGATGGGGCATCGCCCAACCCGGACAAAAAGCGTTGCTCTCTTGGGTAGGTGATTTAAGTGCGGTTCTCTGACGGCTCTGACGGGATGATTTTGGGTTCTGGAACCAGCAGGCGATCGATACAGCCGGGGGTGGTTTGCCCGCACATCGAGCAGCGCCAGCGCCCCATTTCGCCAGTCCCGATGCCCATGATGGCCAACTCTAGCGCCGTCGGCAGTACGTAGGGATCGGCGGCGGCGTAATTGACCACGTAGCCCAAATCCTCTAGAGACGCGATCGTCAACCGACTAATAGGATTCACCGCCGGATTGAGAAACCCCGTCATCAACTCACTGCCAAACACCGCCTCCCGCCAGTGCCCATCGCGCGTGCCCTGACCACCGGTATTGGCTACCGGCACCGGCAGCGGCGCGGCGCTATTGGCTAGCACCGCAAACTCCCGCATCGCATTCATGCCGGTAAAAATCGGATTCGGCGACCCGGCTCCGGTCAACAGGTTTTTCGCCTGCCACAACGTACCGATGCCCAAAACGTGGCCCATTTCGTGAATAATGACATTCAACAAGCCGCCGCTGGCTTCGAGTTGGGCCAAATCACCAATATCAAACTCCATGATGCCCGCAGCAGGCAAACGCGACTCATTGCGGAGCCGGGTCGGTCCCGCTTGCCCCAATATCCCACTGGGCCCATCGATCGCGATGCCCCGCGCATCAATCAATACATCGTCAACCGTAACTCCATCAACGGTTACGGGCGGCAAATCGCCCACGATAATCTCTGACCAGCGGGCAGCGGCGACCTCAAAAACGGCTCGTTGGCTCGGGGTCAGCCCGCCGAGAAACCGCACGTCAATAGCAAAGTTAGAAGATTGCGCCTCGCTTAAGGTCAGCCCCAGCGTCCAGTTGCTCAACACCCCCCCATCCAATGGGGCCGTATCGACTACACGCAAGGTCCACCGGCCATTGGGATCAAGGCCATTCAACCCGGAGAGGTCGCCCTGGGGTCGAAACGTGCCCCGAAAGGGCGGTCTGGCGATCGTGATGGACTGAGCCGCGCCGCTGTCAAAAGTCGTATTGATAAAGTTATCGCCGCCGCCGCCTTGCCCCGCCACTAACAGCACTTCCTTGCCGTCAGGAGCGACCAGGCTGATCTGCAAATCGGCAGTGTAAGTGTGAAACAGGGTGATCGTGACGCTCAACCGCTGGATCTGCCCCTGCACATCCGCGACCAAAATCGGTGAATTGATGGTGGTCGGAGTTCTGGGGGTAATTTCGACCGGCGTCGTATTGGTAAAAACTTGTCGCATAGTGATGCTGGATTAAAAACTGATGGCAAACCATAAACGGCATGAAGAACCTCTCGAAGACGTTCTCAATCCGCTTCCAGACTAGCGTTCAATAGCCCCATCTACAAACGCTCAAAAGCCCCATCTAGGGCAGATGGGGCTCGTCAAATGCGGCGATGCAATGGTCGGTCTAGCGCTGACTAGGGACGCAGTTGTCCCGTGCCGTGTTCATCGATCGGGGCGGTTGGTGTGCCGTAAATGTTCCAATCGCGAATGCCATGCTTACGCACAATTTCTTCAGCGCGTCGGGTTTCGGCAGCACTATCACTTTCCAACATCAGCAGAAAGTCGTTGTGCTTCACTACCCGATCATTATAGTAATTGGCATCAGATTCAGGAACGCCCCAACCGATCAGGGCACCAAGCAGACCACCACCCGCAGCGCCAATGCCGCCGCCAATGATCGTATTGGCTAGCAACACGCCTAATTCTGCTGCCGGGCCAATCCCAGGAATGGCTAGGATACCCAGGCTACCAATGAGTCCTAAAGCCCCGCCGGTTGCCGCACCAGCAGTTGCACCCGCTCCGGCACCGCCTTTGGCTTGCTCACCGCGATCTTTCGTTTCACCGGAGGAGGAGATCTCCGTTAAGTTATCATCGTTTTGGGCAACTACGGAAATCCGATCCATATTGAAGCCCGCATCTCGCAATCGGTGGAGCGCCGCTTCAGCTTCGCCCCGTGTAGAGAAAAGACCGATCGCGCGTTGGGTTGCCGTGGCGTTTCGGGAAAGTACCATAAGTTTGTCACCAGGTTGCAGCATCGTCAGTCATTGAACTCGGCCTCACGGCCAGGCTGTCATGACTCACGCTATTTCTAGCTTGACAATTTTTCGCGTTAATGCCTTCGCTCAAGCGATACATCTCTATCTCTACCAAGGGTTAACGATCACCCGATCGCTGGAGCCTCGATCAGGATAGCGACCACCGACTGCTCCCAGGCGCTTGCCCAAAGTGCCGATGGCGATCGCGACCCCGATTATTCGATAATATCTTCGGGCTCAAGGTCTTCTAAGCTGCCGGTAAACGGCTCCGTCACAAAGCCTTCACCTTCTTCAACCGGGTTATTAATTCCGGAACTTTCGGAGGTTGCGCCATCGTCGCTCAGGTTATAGGTCGGAATATTTCTCCCTTCGAGTTGACTGGCTTGATTGGCATCCAGATTGACCGGCACGTAATAGCGCGGCTCGCCGTTGATATTCAACAAAATGACCTGGTCGAGGGCCGCGTTGCCCCCATTGAGTACCTGACCCGCATCTGGCAAGCCAGCATCCGGCGGACTCTCAGCCCCCTCTGGTAAACCGTCATCATCATCGGTCGGTAGATTCTCCCGCGAGGGGGTCCCCCGATTTGGCTCGTCGTCTTCGAGCACGGCAGGGGTGTCATCAATGACGGGCGGCTCCGCAATTTGGGCCTGTAAGGGGGGGGCGATGCCGAGTCCGGCCAGGATGCCGAAGACCAACCCCGTGTTGGTGAGCAGTCGCTGATAGTTCATCATTCGCAAAGTTTCTCCCTGGGTCGGTGCTTTACACGAGACCCGTGAATCGCTAGTTTGGTTGGCAGCCTAGCGATGGGGCGGGCTGATCGCCGTCACGCCACGGGTAGAAACCGGGGGGTGAATCGGGGGCGATCGCCCGGTGTGTCCGCGGGATGCTTTGCCCACCGCCGGGACGGTTGAGTGAATGCCCTTACACTGATGAATAGTTGCCCTCAGAGATCAGGCGTGGGTGAGATCAGGCTGAGTAACGGCCTGATGCGTTGGGTCGATTGGCTGGGATGGCATTTCAGTTAGTGAGGGGTATCGGGACAAGACGAGATGCCCAAAACTACTCATGTTGCGACATCGTGAACTCTGGAATCGGATGATCGGTCGGTGCAAATCCGTCTTCGCTCCTGGTGGGAGGGGGCAATGGGCGATCGCGCCAGCCCCCGATGCCCACACCATCGCCGCCGACCAAGCCACGTTGTATCGCACCCTGCTCGCCGCCCCGACCGAACTCATCTGTCGCTATCGCGCTGACACCACGATTGACTATGTGAATCCGGCTTTTTGTGAGTATTTTGGTCTGCGGGAGGCCGATATTTTGCACCGCAGCTATCAATCCCTGATCTACGAGGCCGATCGCGCTGCTGTGGCCCAACAAATTGCCCAGATGACCGGCCAAAATCCCCCGGTGATGATGGAACACCGCGTCGTGGCGCGGGGCCAAATTCGCTGGACGCGCTGGCTCAATCGCTGCTGGTGCGATGCCCAGGGCGCGATTGTCGGCTATCAGTCGGTGGGGGTAGACGTGACTCACCTGCAGCCCCAGGAACCGTCATTGCGCGATCGCGAGCACCGCGATCGCCTGCTGATTGACACGATTCCGCAGTTGGTGTGGGTCGCTGAGGCCGACGGCCTGAGTCGAGTTGACATGAACCAACGCTGGCTGGAGTTTACCGGACAGATCGCTGAGGCGGCGCTGGGGCGGGGGTGGTTATCGGTGGTGCATCCGGATGACCTGGCCAACGTGTTGTCACAGTGGGCTGTGGCCCTGACCAACGGCGATCGCTTTGCCGCAGCATATCGCTTGCGGCGGGCCGATGGCACCTATGTCTGGCACTGGGTCAACGCCGAGCCCACGCGGGATGAGCAGGGCACCATTACCCACTGGTATGGGACTTGCACTGATATGAGCGATCGCCAAATTAGCGATCGCCCACCAGTTGAATGGGAGCGCCAGCAGGCCGACCCCACCCACCCGCCCCCCAAAGCCAAGTTGGCAACAGGCATCGCCCTTACCCAAGCGCTCGGGGCCAGTGAAGCGCGATGGCGGCGAGTGGTGGATGAGGCTCCCTTTCCTATTCTCATTCATGCAGAAGATGGCCGTATCCTGCAAATGAGTCAGGTGGTCACTGAGATTACCGGCTACGCTACAGAGGAGATTCCCACCCTGGATGCCTGGACGACTCGCGTTTATGGGGACCGGAAATTTCCCGTGTTGGCCAACCTCCAGCGCCTGTACGACCTAGACCAAAGGGTTGACGAGGGCGAACTGGAAGTGCAAACCCGGTGGGGAGACAAGCGGATTTGGCTCTTTAGCTCGGCTCCCCTGGGGCAACTTTCTGACGGTACTCGATTGGTCATTTCTATGGCAGCTGATGTCACACAGCAAAAACAGGTCGAAGCGACGCTGGCCGCTCGCCTGCGGCAACAGGCGGTGGTGACGCAGCTCAGTCAGGTGGCGCTATCGGGGCGGGAGATGCAAACTTTGTTTGACCAGGCTACGCGGCTCATGGTCGAGAGTTTGAGCGTTGACTATGCCAAAGTGTTGGAGCTGCAACCCGACGGGCGATCGCTGCTCCTGCGGGCGGGGGCGGGTTGGCAACCCGGCATTGTCGGCACCACCGCAGTGAAGAACGATGTCGGCTCGCAAGCGGGCTATACCCTCCAGTCACAACAGCCCATTGTGGTTCAAGATCTCAACACCGAAACGCGGTTTCAGGGACCCTCGCTGTTGACGGAGCACCACGTCGTCAGCGGCATGAGTACGCCCATTCCGGGGCCAAACGGCAAGCTTTTTGGGGTGTTGGGGGCACACACGACCCAGCCTCGCCTGTTTACCCAAGATGACATCAACTTCTTGCAGTCGGTGGCCAATTTGCTCGCCGCCGCGATCGAGCGCAAACGGACCGAAGGGGAACTCAATGAACTCAACCAAACCCTGGAAGACCGGGTCCGCGATCGCACCCAGGCGTTAGCCGAAGTGAATGAAGAACTCAAAGCCTTTTCCTACTCGGTCGCCCACGACTTGCGGGCTCCCCTCCGGGCCATCCAGGGTTTTGCCCACGTCCTCGAAGCAGACTACGGCACGCGGCTGGATCATCTGGGCAAAGAATACATCAAGCGGATGGGGGTCGCCGCTGAGTATTTGGATGTGTTGATTCAAGATTTGCTGACCTACAGCCAGCTCGGTCGCGCCGAAATCACCCTCCGGCGGGTCGATGTGACGGCCCTCTGGCAAACGGTTTTGAGCGATCTTGCCCCCGCGATTCAAGCTTGCTCGGCCCACATTACGATCACGGGCGATCGCCCCCAGGTCTACGCACAACAGAGTATTCTGCGACAGGTGTTTAACAACCTGCTCAGCAACGCTCTGAAATTTGTCGCCCCTGGGGTGACGCCCCAAATTCACATAGAGGCGGCAGTCCGGCCCCCCGACCCCGTTTCCCCCCGCGATCGCCACGTCAGAATCTGGATCATCGACAACGGCATTGGCATTGCCCCACGTCATCAACAACGCATCTTTTCCCCCTTTGAGCGCTTGCATGGGGTTGAGAGCTACCCTGGCACGGGCATTGGCTTATCGATTGTCAAGCGGGCCATCGAGCGCATGGGCGGTGAGGTCGGCGTGGAATCGGTCGAACATCAGGGCAGCCGATTTTGGGTTGAGTTGCCGCAGGCCAGCGATGACTGACGGCATTCCTGCGGCATCTGGAATTCCGAATGCAGAATTCTGAATGGATGTGTTTAGGAATGGAAATTCAATCAGTTGGGATAGCCGTCTTAGCTGTCCCCAGGTAGGCAAGATGCCTGCCCTAACAATCTGGCTGTTATTTGATCCTCATTCCCAGGAGGGGGTTCAGTACTGGATGAGAGGATTGACGCTAAACATGTAGGTAAGTAGGCAGTTGCAATTAAACGTAAGACGCCGTAGGTTGCGGTTGAGGAACGAAACCCAACACCCGCATGGGTTACGCGATCGCTAACCCATCCTACAGTTGAATCAGCCTAGCTACTTAGATGGGCTTAATTATTTGTAGTTAGCGCCAGCGTAACGCATCAAATCCCTGAGGAATGGTGCGTTACGGCTTCGCCTAACAGCACCCTACAACATCGTTCATTTATGTCCACCTACTGACTTCTGAATGCAGAATGCAGAATGATGTAAATTGCGGTTGCGGCGTTGCTTGCTTCCCGACGGGTAAACCAACGTCCGCATAGGTTACGCGATCGCTAACCCATCCGACCGGTTAATTTGCCCATCCCTTTAACGGGCAATGGCGATCGCCGACTTCTCTACCCTGCTATAGATTGCCCATCAATATTGTTTGATTACTCTGAAATAGACACTGCTGATCATCCTTTACCCCCTAGTGGCTCAGCCTGTGTGTGCTCAATCCTCTTATAGAGGTTTAAAAAAATTACTGGGTTATCGCGATTCTGCATCTTAGCGCTGCCGATCGCAGCTCTTGGTAGTCACTCCTTGCGGGTGGTTACGCCCAGGGTTGACGGCGCACGGGGATCTCGCCGCAAGGTGGATCGGTAGCCTGGTGTTGCTGAATTGGTGTTAACCCATGCCCGGATCTCCCATGCCCTATAACTGCGATCGCATTCGTCAAGCTGACTGTCGCAACCATCTCCTGGCGTCTCTGCCGGCAGAGGTTTTTGCCCGGTTGGCGGGTTACTTGCGACGAGTGAAACTTAACTTAGAAGAAATTTTGTACGAGCCCCGCGAAACCGTCCACACCGTCTACTTTCCTACCCAGTCGATGGTTTCTCTGGTGCAGGTGATGGAAGATGGTTCCACGATTGAAGCGGGCGTGGTCGGCCATAGCGGCATAGTGGGCTACGCTGCCTATTTAGGGGGCAATAACAGCATCAGCCGGGCGATTGTGCAAATTCCCGGTCCCGCGATCGCGCTGGATGCAGACATTTGCAAAGCCGAATTTGAGCGCCACGGGGCATTGCACGATTTACTGCTGAGCTACAGCCAAGCCCTGCTCACCCAGGTCAGCCAAACGGCTGCCTGCAACCGCTTTCACCTGATCGAAGAACGGCTAGCCCGCTGGTTGTTGTTGTCTCAAGATGCTTCGCAAGCGGCCCATCTGAAGCTGACCCAAGGATTTCTCTCAAGCATGTTGGGTTCCCGTCGCGCGAGTGTCACGCTGGCGGCTGGGCGGCTCCAACAAGCTGGGCTCATTCGCTATGGCCGGGGCGAGATTGAAATTTTAGATCGCGAGAACCTGGAATTAGCCGCTTGTGAATGTTATGCCGCCGTGCGGTCAGAGTATTTGCGGCTCTTAGGAGCTTCCTCAGACGACCCAGCGGCGCGTACTCCCGACCCAGCGAATCGTTGTAGCCGCTCAATGACCAGCGGTTCAAGGCGGCACTCGGCATTCCCTTAGATCTCAGCTGACTGAACTTGTTGATCGGCAGGCGATATTTGCCAGAAATGCCGCCCTTGTTGCAGAATCACTGCCTAGTCGCAAAAATAACGCCGGTATTCACGGTATTTGAGTTAAATCAGTGGCATAAAGCCATTTTGGGTACGGTATCGAACCTTTGAGGAATTAATTTTATGCCACGATCATCAAATGATCTTTTCCCAGGGGGTCACTGGCGCAAGTTCGCAATGGGTTCATTGCGTCTGGGCGCTGGAGGGTGATCGGAAAAATCGGAGACGAGTTTTAGTCTTGGATTGTGCCTGGCTAGGCTAAAGGAGAGTCGTGTCGCATGGTACGTGTAGGGGTTTGCAGTGTTTTGTTGGTCGAAGACGACTCTAATGATGTGCTGTTTATTCGACGGGCGTTTTTGCAAGTTAATGCCAATATTGAGATTCACATCGTGAAAGATGGCGATGCCGCAGTCGAATATCTCCAAGGCACTGGCGAGTTTAGCGATCGCGATCGCTATCCCCTGCCCAGTTTGATCTTGTTGGATCTCAAGCTGCCTCGGCGATCGGGCATTGAAGTGCTGCATTGGATTCGGCAACAAAACAAGATTAAGCGCATTCCCGTGGTGGTGCTGACCTCTTCAAGAGAGCGGTTAGATGTGGATCTGTCTTACGACTTAGGGGTCAACTCTTATCTGGTCAAGCCCGTGAGCTTTGATGATCTGTCAGGAATGATTGAGGCTCTTAACGCTTACTGGATCCAACTCAATGAGTATCCCACTGTAGCCCTTGCAGACTAAACCGTGAGTTTGTCATAGTTAACCTTAGGCGTTTTCAGAAAAATTATTGAACAGCAGTATTCAGACCCACTTTCTCCCAGACTGTTTGGGGTAGCGCTGCCCTGCTGAGCCGGTAACCCTCTGATGGCAATTTCATGAAACCCACGCGATCGCTAAGCCGCATACTCCTGGTCGATGATGACCCTAACGATCGCTTACTCGCCATCCGAGAATTGAAGCAGGAATTTCCTGCCGTTGATATTCGAGAAGCCCTGACCTGGCAAGAGTTTGAGCAACATTTGCAGAACAATGTCTTTGACATCGTCATCACCGACTACGATTTGCGCTGGTCCACCGGCTTAGACATTTTAAGAGCGGTAAAAGAGCAGTATCCGGAGCGTCCGGTGGTGATGTTTACCAACTCCGGCACCCAAGAGGTGGCGGTCGAAGCGATGAAAGCCGGGTTGGATGACTATGTTCTCAAGTCGCCCCGGCACATGGTGCGTCTCCGGCAGGCGGTGCGCACAGTGTGGGAAAATGCCCGCATTCGCCGCCGCGCCACGGAACTAGAATTTCGCCTCAGGTTTTTGCTCAACGAGCTCCAGTTGGGGGTGTTTCGGGCGACCCCTGAGGGGCAGTTGCTCGAAGCCAATGAAGGGCTATTTAAACTGCTGGGGGTGGCTAATTTGCAGGCTGCTCAAGGGTTTTTTCAACAATATATTCAACCGGGGGCAACCTGGCAGGGAGCCCCGCCAGCTGCGCCTCGCGAAGTCGCCATTCCCGATCATCCCCAAGGACCACTGTGGTTGCAGATCAGTGAAACGGAAGTCGACGCGGACGGGAAACGGTTTATTGATGGGTTGGTCAGCGATGTCACCCCCCAAAAACGCGCCGCCGCCGAGTTGCGATCGCTCAACCAAAGTTTAGAAGCGCGCGTCGCCCAACGCACCAGCCGGTTAGAACGGCTCAACCACGAACTGGAGATGTTCGCCTTTTCGGTTTCTCACGATTTGCGGGCTCCGATTCGCCAAATTGATGGGTTTGCGGCGTTTTTAGAACAGCAGTTGCAAAGTGAGCGGGAGGGGGGGCGAGCGGCCATCGTCACCATGGAGGAAACCGCCACGGGGGAAGTGATTCATCAGAGTCCGCTGCATTTGGTGGGCCGCATTCGGCTGCTGACGGCCCGCGCCGGGCGGATGATTGATGACCTGTTGCAGTTTTCTCGCACCGGGCGGGCGGAGATCCAATCTGTCAACGTTAGTATGCAGCGATTGGTTGAGGAGGTGCGGCGTCAGGTCGAACCGCAAACCGTCAACCGCACGGTGCACTGGCAGGTGGAGTCGCTGCCCACGGTCAAGGGCGATCGCAACTTACTCTGCAAGGTCTGGCAAAACTTGATCGAAAATGCTCTGAAATACACCCTCCACTGTGCCGAAGCCAAGATTACGATTGGCAGTCAGTTGGGCGATCGCCAGACTATTTTTTTCGTCCGTGACAACGGCATCGGCTTTAAACCAGAAGAAGCGACCAAACTCTTTGGCGTATTCCAACGCTTGCCCAACGCGATCAGCTTTGACGGCACGGGCATGGGACTGGCGAATGTGCAGCGAGTGATCCATCGCCACCAGGGAAGGGTTTGGGCCGAGGGCGAGTTAAATAACGGCGCGACATTTTATTTTGCCATCCCCGATGTGATTGAAGCCAACCCAGAATAAGTGGGTAGTTGCAATTAAACGTAAGATGCCGTAGGTTGCGGTTGAGGAACGTAGCTTGCTTCTCGAAGGGTAAACCAACACCCGCATGGGTTACGCGATCGCTCTAGCGCAGCCAGGCCCAAAGGGCTTTACCCATCCTACAGTTGAATCAGCCCAGCGACTTAGAGCAACGGCAAAATAGGGGTTATTCAGTCTAAGTTCGGATTAAGCTGCTTTGCCCCAAATGTCAAAAATTCAAACCCCGTTCAGGTTGAAAACTTTAGTTTTGAGCATGGCAAAAAACCTCACCTAGCCTCTCCTTCTCAAGGAGAGGAACCCGAGCCCCCGCTCAATTTAGGGCTAACTTTTGACCAAATTGTGAGTAAACCTCTCCTTCTCAAGGAGAGGTGCCGCAGGCGGTGAGGTGGGGTCGGATGCAAAACTCCAGTTCTGACTCTGGATGAGGTTTAGCTGCTTAAGGAGCCCGTTTCTCTGGTCATATCCTTAATTTTACGAGCATTCTGTTAAGGCACGGGGCCGTGAGCCGCAACCTATTTTTAGAGCCGTTCTACGAAGTCGCGCTACCCAGAGGTTTTGGTGCACCTGTCGTCGAGTCTAAGTTTTGCCCCAAAGGGCTGTATCGAGGGACTTGAGGCGGGCAGGGATTTGTGTTAAATCTCTGTTGAGATCCTTTGGGATCCCTTGTATATCTGCCCTCCGATAGTTAAAGTATTGCGGAACTCATTATTAATATGGCTAAATAAAATTGCTCATTTGAATTTCGGCGGCCTCAACTGTGAGTGAAGGTTTCTATCTGGAAATCCTGCTCCAATACGTGTTCTTCAGCGTTTAGAAATGCACATACTTATTCTAGAAGATGATCCTATTGATCTTGAGCTGATAAAAAGCACTCTCCACAATGGGGGCGTCGAGGGATCAATCACGTCGGTGAGTAATCGGCAAGCATTTTTAGACCAACTCAATACTTTAATTCCTGACGTGATCTTGGCCGATTACGTCTTACCTGCTTTTGGGGGCGATGTCGCTTTAGCGCTGAAAAAAGAAGTCTGTCCCGATGTGCCTTTCATTTTGGTGTCAGGGGTGTTGGGGGAAGAACAGGCGATCGAAGCGTTGAAGCAAGGGGCTACTGACTATGTGTTGAAACAACGCCTTGGGCGGTTGGTGCCTTCGGTTAAGCGCGCCCTGCGGGAAAGCCGAGAACGGCAGCAGCGGCAGCAGGTAGCACGGGCCTTGCACGAAACCGATGACCTGCTGAAGGCGATCGTGGATGCCTCCCCGATTGGGATCATCACCATGACTCGGAGCCAGCGCATCATCACCTGGAATGCTGCCGCCGAAAAGCTTTATGGCTATCAGGCTAAGCAACTTGTTGACCATGCCCTACCGATTGTGCCCCCCGCGTATCAACCCTCTTTCGATCGCTGTTTTAATGCTGTCCTGCAAAATCAAACCGTCTTTAATCAAGAGTTGCAGCACTGCACCCAAACGGGGAACTTGATTGACGTCAGCATCTCGTTGGCCCCGCTGCATGATGCCAATGATTATGTTTATGGGGTGGTGATGACCACCAGCGACATTACGCACCGTAAGCAGATTGAAGCTCAGCGACTCACTTTGTTGCAGCAGGAAAGCTCAGCCCGAGCCGCCGCCGAGTCAGCCAACCGCATTAAAGATGAATTTCTCGCGGTGTTATCCCATGAGTTGCGCACCCCGTTGAATGCGATCGTGGGCTGGATTCATCTGATGAAAAAGGGCAATTTGAAGCCTGACCTTTATCAGCGAGCGCTGGATACCATTGAACGCAATGCGTCTGCCCAGACTCAACTGATTGAAGATTTGTTGGATCTCTCGCGTATTATGCGAGGGCAAATTTCACTCCATATTCAGACCGTCAATGTGGCGCAGTTGTTAACGACCACCGTAGATACTTTGCGCCCAGCGGCAACCGCCAAATCGATTCAAGTGGATCTGGATATTGCTCCCGACGTGGGGGGCTGCTTGGCTGACCTCAGCCGCTTGCAGCAGATTTGCTGGAATCTGCTCTCCAACGCTATCAAATTCACCTCTGAGCGGGGCCAGGTGCAGGTGCGGGCGTTTACTGAGGAGGGCTATCTCCATATTGAGGTGGCTGATTCTGGCATTGGCATCGCGCCGGATTTTCTGCCCCATGTGTTTGACCATTTTCGCCAGGCGGATGGCTCCTCGACGCGATCGCACGGCGGCCTGGGGTTGGGCTTGGCCATCTGCCGACGACTGGTGGAGTTACACGGCGGCACGATCTCGGTCGACAGTCCTGGGTTAGGTCAGGGGGCGACGTTTACGGTGGTGTTGCCCGCCCGCCAGCAGCCCGACCAAGGTCTGGCAGGGCCTCCGTTGGCCCATGATGACGCCAACTTACAAGGGATCAAGGCCATTGTCTTGGACGATGAAGCGGACGCACGGGAGTTGTTAAAGGTGACCCTAGAGCAGTCGGGCGTGAAGGTGGCCTGTGCGAGCGATGCCGTAGCCGCTTATCAATTGCTAGAAGCCTTTCGGCCTGACATTATCATCAGTGATATTGGCTTGCCGAACGAAGATGGCTACAGCTTTTTGCAGACGGTGCGATCGCTGCCAGACAAACAGTTGTCGCAGTTACCCGCGATCGCCCTGACTGCCTACGCTCGGGATGAAGATCGGCAAAACGCTCTCGATGTGGGGTATGAAGAGCACATTTCCAAGCCGTTTGATCCTTTGCAGGTGGTTGATCTGGTGCGCGAACTGACGCGAGTCCGGTGAGTTCGTCGATCATTCCCCCCTTCGCGACGGTTGCCTGAGGGGCAGGCACTGTGCCCTGACTCGGGGAGATGATTTTGCTTATAAATTGCCTAAGGAATGAGAATTGAATCAGTTGGGATAGCCGTCTCGGCTGTCCCCAGGCAGGCAAGATGCCTGCCCTCAACAATTTGGATGTTATTTGATCCTCATTTCTAAGGTGATTTCTCAAAAAGAACATACCCGTGTCGTAGGGGCGGTTTTTGCCAAAGACTTGCTGTAAAAACCGACGGGATGAAGCTAACCCTGCCCTTACAGGGAAATTGATTGCGGAAGATCGCCTCACCTCGATGGCCATCCAGAAAATGGGCTTTCCCGATGGGGAATGAGAGCGGTAGAGTAAGGGGCACTAGATTCGACAATTGTGAGGTCAACAAGCGGCTATGTCTCATCGCGGCAGCACCTGTCAGGGGGTGGTCTCAGCGGGTCATGCACTCACGGCAGCTGCCGGAGCCGAGATCTTGCGGCAGGGGGGCAATGCTTTTGATGCGGCGATCGCGGCGGTGATGACGGCCTGGGTGACGGAGTCGGTGCTGACCTCAGCGGGGGGCGGGGGGTTTTTGCTGGCGCACACCAGCCGTGGCGACAATTGCCTGTTCGACTTTTTTAGCCAGACGCCGCGCCGTAACCAGCTCCCAGGTCGGCCCGATTTCTATCCGATTTACGCTAACTTTGGCGACACGGTGCAGGAGTTTCACATTGGCCTGGGGGCCATGGCAGTGCCGGGAGCCGTGGCCGGGCTGCTGCACGTTCACGATCGCTTGGGCCGGTTGCCGCTAGCCGCGATCGCCGCACCCGCGATTCACCATGCCCGCCAGGGCGTTACCGTCAATCCGTTTCTAGCTTACGTGTATGAACTGCTGGAGCCGATTTTGACCGCTACTGAGGCGGCGAAGGCGCTGTACACCTACCAGGGGCAACTGCTCAAAGCGGGCGATACCCTGCGGATGCCGGAGTTTGCCGACACCCTCAAGGGGATTGTAGAACAAGGGGCGGCGGGGTTTTACGAGGGGGCGATCGCCCAGCAGATTGATCGCGACAGTCGGGCGGCGGGGGGCTATCTTACCCTGGCCGATCTGCAGCAGTATCGCGTCATCGAGCGGCAACCGCTGAGCTTGTCTTACCGCGATCGCACTTTTCTCACCAATCCGCCGCCGAGTTCTGGCGGCACGCTGATTGGCTTTGCCCTCAAGCTGTTGGAGCAACTTGACCTCTCCCCAACGCCGTTCGGCAGTGAGCACCATCTGGCCTGTCTGAGCCAGGTCATGGCTCTCACCAACGCGGCTCGGCGGGATGGCTTTGATGCCAATCTGTATGATCCCCAAGTGACGGCAGCCTTCCTCAGTCAGGCGCATCTCCAGCCCTATCAGGAGGCGCTGAGACACCGGGTGAATCGGCTGGGCAGCACCACCCATGTCAGTGTGATTGATGCAGAGGGCAATGCCGCCAGCGTCACCACCTCGAATGGCGAAGGCTCCTCCTACGTCATTCCCCAGACGGGCATCATGATTAACAACATGCTGGGGGAAGAAGACCTGCACCCCCACGGCTTTCACCAGTGGACGGAAAATCAGCGCATTTCGTCGATGATGGCTCCCACGATGATCTTGCATCATGGCAAGCCGCAACTGGTGCTGGGGTCGGGCGGGTCGAACCGCATTCGCACGGCGATCTTGCAGGTGATTGCCAACGTGATCAATTTCGGCTTGCCGCTAGAGACCGCGATCGCCGCCCCCCGTATTCACTGGGAACGCGGCACCCTGCACCTGGAGCCCAGCCCCGATCTGCCCCTTGAGGCGCTGCAAAACTTGCCAGACACGACGACGGTGATTCCCTGGCAGCAGCAAAACATGTATTTTGGCGGCGTGCATGCTGTGGGGGTTGATGACCAAGGCGACTTTCACGGGGCGGGAGATGCTCGCCGGGGTGGGGCCGTGGCGTTTGCTGAATAATGCTTAGGTGCAGCGGCGGTAAATAACCTTGAATTGCCCACCGTCAGTCGCTCAGCGATCCTTGCCAGGGGGGGCTTAGCTCGCAGTTGGCTCAAAAGGGTCGGTAGGCGTCCCCTGATGAAACACCATTTGCCAACCTGATAAATTTAACCGCCAAATCGACGAGCGGTTGGTGTAACGGCACAACTCTCTTGATGGCTTCACATGGGCATCTCGATAGGTCAGTAATGCGATCGCGTCTGAGAGCTGATGCACCGCAAAGTCTTGCGCGTAAATCTGCGGCGATTCTGGGTCACTTGGCAATGACAGCAGTTCATCATCGCGGGTGTAGGTTGCTCCTGAGCGACCGAATTCCTTGAAATCCGGAGCAAGCAACTGTGCCAAGCGCTCTCGATTTCGACGGCACTCAGGTTGATGAAGTTCGCACTCCAGGGCGCGCAGGGTGGCCAGCAATAATCGGTTCTCCATCCAATTACTCCCTGACTTTGGGTGAAGGGTTAATCCATTTCATGGGTATTCCCCAGATTCCATGCTTGAAGAAGCGATCGCCATTTTGCTGAAAACCCACTTTTTGGTAAAAGCCCACTGCCGCTTCAGCGGCATTGACAGTGACTTCATCCAAATCATGAGTGCATTGTGTGAAGAGTTGCCGACCAATGCCTTGCCCCGAAAATTCTTTGCGGACAAACAGTAATGACAGGTGATTCATTCTCTTGAATGCAATAAAGCCAATCACGATGTCATTCCATGTGGCAACTAAAGTTTTCTCACCACTCAAGATTCTAGTTTTTAAGTCTGCCGGGTCACAGATTTCTAACCATTCAGCAACACTTTCAGATGTACCATCGGTGAGTTCCGGCAGATTTGCGGAAGCCCACATACAACCACTCATTTGGTTTTCATCTCCAGGTTTTGGGGGTCTGTAAACAGCAATACTCATCGTCGTAGGCTCCTGATCATTTTACAAATCACGGATAGCTGACTAAAAGCAGGCTACGCTCAAGCGATCGCGTAACTGAAAGCAATGTTGCGGCTGTTGAGTTTGGTTACCTCAACCCAACCTATGAGAGAAACTTTTGTCAGTCAATTAGGTTTGCGTTACGCACTCTCGCATACATCCAAGTAGCCCTCGGAACGGCTGAAATATTGGGGCGAACTTGGTAACAGCGCAACCGACCTTCACACACTAAACCACTCTTTTCTAAAACCTTGGCTGAGGCGATATTTTCGGCATCACATGTCGCCCAAACTCGACATACCGTAGGCAAATTAATTGCCCATTGCACGACAGCACTAGCGGCTTCTGTTGCAAATCCTTGCCCCCAGTACTGTTGATTTAACAAATAGCCAAAACCAGCGGCATGCCCTTCTACACAACAAGCGATTGTCCCGATGGGTCGATCATCCGGTTTGATAGTAAGCACCCAAGTGTAGTTACCTGATTCCCATTGTTGTGGCTTGCTTTCAAGTGACTTCACCACCTCATTAATGTCAGTACAAGGGCAGTAATCCATGTAGTAAACGACTTGGCGATCGCTGGCGTATTCAAAAATTGCCTTTGCATCTGAAAGACGAGGGCGGCGTAAAGCAAGCCTTTCTGTTATCAATACTTCAGGAGCTTGCAACACAATAGCTCTCACTTTTTGGAGGAAAGTAATCGGTGTATACGTCTAAATAAGTTTAATCAGTACAATCCAGCTTTTGAATTGCTCTTGAGGATTTTGAGATCGCCCCTTATACACTCTGACAGAATTTTGATTTTGAATATGGGCAGATCAATTGTCGGTTAAGCCCCCGCAGAAAAACTGAGCGGCATGACGGTGAAGTGCAGCGGCGGCAGATAACTTGCGTAATCGTACAATGTTTTTTGGCCGTCCGCCTCAGGGCCTATGTTAGCTAGCTCGGACAGAACACAGCCGTCTGCTGCCTGAGAAGCATAAAATAGTAGGAGTAGCGAGGAATTTAGCCATGAGCATTATCGTCCCTGACGAAATTTTAACTGCAACTCGCATGACTGAGGCTGAAATGCGGCAGGAAATTGCAATTATGCTCTTTCAACGGGAAAAGCTTACCCTTGCTCAAGCCAGTCGCTTTGCGGGAATACACCGTGTTGCCTTTCAGCACCTACTCGCCAGTCGCCATATCCCGGTACACTACGGAGTAGAGGATTTTGAGCAGGATATTCAAAACCTGCGTGAGATGGGTCGATTGTGATTATTGTTAGTGACACATCACCCATCAATAATCTTGCTGCAATCAATCACCTCCATCTTCTTCATCAATTGTATGGAACGGTTTTTATTCCCGAAGCCGTTTATCGAGAATTAACCGACCCTGATTTTCCTGTTGCTGGTTCGACTGAAGTACAAACCTTTGACTGGATTCAAACACGTTCTGTTAGCGATCGCATCCTTGTCGAAGCATTGAGTAACGAACTGGATACTGGAGAAGCGGAAGCGATCGCTCTAGCAGTTGAGATGCAAGCTGATCAAGTTTTGATCGACGAACGTCGAGGTCGGTTAGTTGCAAGCAAGCTGAATCTTCGCTACACAGGTATCTTGGGAATCTTAGTCGAAGCGCAAAATAAAGGCTTAATCGCTGAAGTGAAACCCCTATTGGATGCGTTGATTAATAAAGCTGGATTTTGGGTTTCAGAACCTTTGTATAACAGTGTTTTGCAACTTGTTAACGAGGGTGACTTGCCTTGATCTTCTGAGTTAACCAGTAAGCTTTGTAAATATCCCATGGATAAGGTAAGCCAGCCCTACTAACGCGACATTTTTGTTAAGTGCCATTGTCACGCAACCAGGAGAGCACATCGTCAATGTTCTTGTCGGGCGGAAAAACTGGGTAGAAGTATTTCATAATTCTGCCATCTTTTGCAACAAGCGTGACGCGCTTGATCATGCGCATGCCCTCTACCTCGAACATGGGCAAGCCAAGTCCCTGAGCAAACTTGAAATCAGTATCGCTTAATAGCTCAAACGGAAGGTGTAAGCGTTCTACTGCCTCCCTCTGATCCTCGGTGGTTTGGGTACTGATTCCAAACAATTGAGTATTTAGGGCTTGAAGTTCTTTTTGGTGGTCACGAAACGAGCATGACTGCGGAGTACAGCCCGCAGCACCAGGAATTTGAGCCCACCCGTCGGGTACGGGTCGACCGGGGCGTCCGGTCATTGGATAACAATAGATTACAAGCCAATTAGAGATTTGTGCAGGATTAACTGTACGACCAGCCGTTGAGTAGAGATTAACTGAGGGAAGCAAAAGACCAAGCAGGTGGTCACAGGCTCCATCATCTAAAGGAGTGGGCAAATCCTTTGGAAGTTCATGGAGAAAGTCTTTGGGTAATTCAGAACTTTGCTGCATTTCCTGTAGTGCTCACGCGCTATGGATCTAATAGCTAACGACTGAGTTCAGCGGCGGTAGATAGCCTTGAATTACATGGCAGATCACCTAAGTACGCCGCTGCAACGATTTGTTATGCCTCCGCGATTAGGTTTATCAATGTCAGGCTTCAATGGTGTCATCTAACGGTGGATGCCAACCGCCCCGAATCCAAAAACGACGGGCTTTAACAATTGCCCCATCATTATGATCTTGGTCATTCAGATCTAATCGATCACACGTTGCACGTCCAATTGAAGTCTTGCCTCGAATTACTAGACCACCTTTCTCCCAAACAAAATGCTCATTCCACTGATGCAGTCGTGGGTTAAACAACTGAGTAGAAACTTGAGATTCTGGATCAGTTCCCTCTGTGAAGTTGTAACGGTAGCTATTACATCGCTGACAAGCCAAAGCCAAATTTTCAAATGTATCTGCCCCTCCAAGAGATCGAGGTTGGATGTGATCAATTTCAAACCGTGCTGCACTGGCTTCTTCAGAGGAATGGCAGTATTCACACAGGTATTTTGCCCGCTCTCGAATCTGTTGCCGAAGCTCTTTTGAAATCGTCATACCTAAGCAGACTCAGCAATGATTTTTGCATTCAGCAACGTGAAAATTCGGTCGAGTTCCAAAATTCCAGTCAGTTCTACTGCTTCATCGGGTGATAACTGCGACTCTCGCTGCCTCTCGTTCAGGCTCTCTAACCGCTCTTGTAGGTCTTCACTAAATTTGAACAGGAACAATCCTCGAACTGACTTGATTTGAATGCCAGCATCAATAAAAGATGAGGGTTGAATCATTAATTGCGCATTCATAATTATTTACCTCAAAAAATATGTACAAAATGTAGACTATAGGTTTGAGACATTCCGTCCAGAATTTTGATTTTGTTGGCAAGGATTTATATCACTCGTAAAAAGATTACCCTGATCCGTAGATAGAACTTCCTCAAGTTCCTTGTCAGCGGTTATATTCGGTTCTTGAACTGCCTCTATTTTTCTCAATAAGTTGAAAGTCCTTGCATGAGCTTGACGAAGAACAGTGTTGTAAGTTCTCGGATGTATAGTAGTTTCTCCGTCTGTTGATGTGTCTTCATCTAAAGGATCTACATATGTTCCAAGCACATAGCAAATGATTTTGGTACTCTTGCCGACTTTTCCACTTCTCCTTAATTCCCTTGCGTAGTTTGCCGCTTGAGTCTTTTCCTCGTTCGTGATCTTAAAACCTCCTTTTTTAAGTTCAACTATGACAATGGACTTAAAACCAACAACCTCGTGTTTTTCATTAAAATCATTGCAGGCATATATGCCAAGTGAACTGTCTGGCAACACAACAAAATCTGGTCGCTTGCTCGGGTGTTCCAGGCTTGCATTGGCAAAAAACTTCTTAACAACAGTTGCCAATGAACGATTCGATGTAAAACTTATGGACTCAAATTCAGGACCAAATATCCAAAGACCACGCTCAAAGAGCGGTTGAAGATCGTGCAATTCATCGGCTGTATGGTTTTCTACCAAGCCCTCAAGCTGCGTAATTAATTCAAGCCGATACCGAAGTTCATCAAGAACTTTCTTGGCATCAGTTACACTCCACTCATGAAGTATAATTTCTAATTGCTCTAGATCTCCTGAATCTAATCGAGCTAGTTTTTCCAAAAGATCATAACCAGAGCGAACCCTTTCTAAATTTGCTAAAACCTGAACTGTATTGTCCAAGTCTCGCTGTTGCATGGTTGGACATAAAACCTGAATTTCTTCCAAAAATTCAGAGATTTGTTTTTGTGAAATTAGAGGCAACCTCTTAATTTTATCTTTATTCGCTTGGAGTGCTTCACGTTTACGGTCACTCCGTATATCACTGAGCAATAAACGTAAATCATCTCTAACAAAACCAGATATTTTTCTTTGAAAGCTATGGACAATGGGCGATGAGTAAAAACCTGACCAGTCAGGCTTTATATTTTCAATTAATTGATCTGCTTCGATTACATAAGTAAACCTCTTTCCTGTAGAGGTTCGAGCATCTAGCAAGGGACCATCAAAACCTTCCCATGAAGGCTCCCCAACAAGACGGCGATTCACCCACCATGCCATTCCGCTCTGTTTACTAGTTCGCCCTGTTTTCTTAGAGTCAAATCTGTGTATCTTGACATCTCCATATTCTGGAATAGAAACAGAATATGTTTCGCAGAGATGTTCAATGTCTTTTAAGGAGACAAAGTTCCCATTGACGTATATATTGAACTCTGGATCTGCTACAAAGCGCGAACCTATCAATTCAGATACCTGTGATGGGCTTAGCTCAGATACATTTCTTTTCGCTTCGGTATAGATTTTTGTGCCATGTCCTTTAGCACTTCCCTTATCTTCAAGAATTAACTTAAAAGGGGTATCTTTATAGCTTCTTTCGACTCTAATAAGATGAAACTCACCATTTTTCCTGGTTTCAACAAAATATTTATCGGCAAAACAAAACATAGCGTGTCTGCCTATTCCGTTTCGACCGAAGGGAACTCTTTTGCGTTTGGTTGACTTAGGTGGAAACTCTACAGTATTACCTTGATACTTCAAGCGATTGTAGTTTAACTGCGTCCATCTTTGAGTGAACTCCTCATATGTCATGCCAGTACCATTATCTTGAACAGAGAGGCACTGACCATCGCTTCTCAACCACTCAATGTCAACTCTATCTGCCCCTGCATCCCAACAGTTAGCTACAAGCTCAATCAATGCATAGTGAGGATCAGCGATTATGCTTCCAGCATGATGTTCCAGAAAACTATCACCAAACGTTAGTTGTAGATTGAGTTGTTCGCCGCTCATGTCATCAGTTGCTTGTCGATTGGGCTGTACCTAGGAGATTTGTATGCTTCTCCATCTAAGTAATTATGGCATTGCTTTCAATCTTTCAGGCAGAAATACGGTTAGGGCAACTACCTCTTAGATACTGATAGACAGGGCTTCGATAAGCCTTACTGATTACTGAGGGCGGCATAACTCGTTATTAGAGTGAACTGTTCTGCATAACATTCTCGTGCGGGTGTTTAGGTGGAAAATTTTCAGCCTAATCCCCTCATTTGGGTGATTAGATGGAAATATGTCAGCCTAACTACCCTATTTGGGTGTTTAGGTGGAATGATTCTGCCTATTTTCCCCTTAGTTATAGCCATGTAACTACGAAGAGGGAGAAATTCTTTAAGTTCTGTTTATCAGAAGCGTTCCCGCAGGGTGTCCAGAGGACGATCGCCCCAGCGGGGCGGCTCCTGCCGCTCCCCAGTTCAACCTACCCTCGCTCCCCAAAAACACCGCTTGCCAAAACCCTCGGCATTAAATGATAATGGCTCCCATTTAATACTGATCACTGGTACGCATTTGGGAAGCTCGCTGTGACTATTACCCTTTCGCAGGCAGATTACTGCCATCTCTGGCAGCAAGAAACTCAGGGGCAACCTGTGGGCGATCGCCCTGACCCCACAACCGAAAGCGTCGAGGTGTGTCCTCCAGAATTTGGAGTGGGCTCAAAGCGTTGGGTAACCCTGCGGGAGATTGACCTGCTGATCCACGACTATAAATTTCATCGGGATGTTGAGGTGCGGTACTACCCCGATGAAGGAGGGTTAGAGTTTGGCTTTCAGCTTCAAGGGGGGAGCTATGCCCAACGGTGCGCCGGGCAAAGTTTTGTACAAAATGGACCGCCACTGTTAGAAACCGTTTGTAAGAAGTCAGGAGAACATAATCTACAGATTGATCTTCATCTCGGGTCTGTGGATTGTTTAAAGAGTTTTTTGCCCGACGATGTTGAGCCAGCATCCTTACAGGTTCAACAGTTGCTTCAAGCTTCTGGCCAGCAACCCTATAGAGCCCATTTGAGATCTTTCGGTATCTGCGTCAAAGTGATCAATGACGTCTACTTTTTCAGCAACCATGGCTTATTCCAGCAGTTTGACCGATGCCGAATGGGCACTCCTCGAACGCCTCTTGCCCGAGATCTTACCCCCCAAACAAGAGACTCGACCGCTCGAATGGAGCTATCGAGAGATTATCGACGGCATCCTTTACCGCCTTAAGAATGGTTGTAATTGGGCCGACCTGCCGAAAGATTTGCCGCCTTATTCGACGGTTTACTGGCACTACAAGCAGTGGCGCAAAGACGGCACC
>Ga0081535_100347_pt1 | contig 36375 bp, 30 predicted proteins | sample HotLakmasection3_FD_71020 | JGI IMG/M metagenome (GOLD analysis project Ga0081535, IMG submission 71020) | Hypersaline microbial mat communities from Hot Lake, Washington, USA - Section #3 (SPADES assembly) (version 2) | ecosystem: Environmental > Aquatic > Non-marine Saline and Alkaline >... | reverse complement strand
AAACAGCCCGAAACTTTTTGGAATGCGCCTTTTCCCAAATTCCCCGAGACGCAGGCCCCTCTCGGCGAGCCACAGGGCTCGAAACGGCTCGGCAGGTGTAATCGATCCGATGCAGCCACCCGACGCCGGCTTCGGCCCGTCGCCAGAGACCTGCCCGTTGCCAGAGACCTGCCCGTTGCCAGAGACCTGGGCGTAGGTTGGAGCTTGACCCTGACCGCGAGAGCGGGCTGACCCGTGCCGATCCGGCGGCGAGCGTCGCCGACGTCCGCGCCGACGAGCAGCGGCTCGAGCGCTTCCAGGGTGGCCGGAGGCGAGCAAGACCAAAGGTCGAAGCGAGGCGATCAGCGCGCAGCGTGGTCAACCGGTGCTGGCACCGATCGTTCGCAGTCCGGTGACGGCTATGGTAAAGCCGAACCGGTGCCGGCCCCCCTGGCTCGCCACGCCCGTGATCCCGAATGCGCGGTTACTGCCCAGACACGCCTCGAGTCCGGTCTCGACGGCATCGCTGCGGCAATCACGGTGCTCGCGACGTCCCTGTCGCGACGAAGCACATGCATGACGACCCGGGCTGAAGCCGGTGCAGCCGCACCGCTCGACTTCGAACCCGCAAGGCGGACGGCGCGTTCCTCCGGCAAAAGAAGCCGTGACGGATGGTCCATTCGGCCTGATCGGGCGGGCTTCCGCGCGATCGGTGAAGGGTTCGCGCCGGGCAGTGCAGCGCCCGACAACGCTTCGCCCAAGTGCGACGTCGGCCGAAGGCGCGCCGGTTTCTCGGCGCGGCTGTGCCCGTCAGGCGTCGACGGTCCCGTCAGGCGTCGACGGTCAGGTCGATGCCGAGCCGATTGCGCCCCGTCAGGCGTCGACGGTCAGGTCGATGCCGAGCCGATTGCGCAACGCCTCGGCAACCGTGCCGCCGACACCGCGGACGAGGGTGGCACAGCCCGCTTCACGCGCTCGTGCCAGGAACGCGGCCACCGCCTTGCTGTCCTTGGCAAGGGCGTGCTTCAGGTCGGCGACATCGAGGATCAGGAGCGCCAGCTGGCCGAGGGCGAGCGCACGGTAGTCGGTTTCGAGATCCGGCAAGCGCAGGGCGGGCTTGCCGCGGCCGGCCTCCAGCGCCCGCAGCGTCTTGCCGAGGGTCGGCACGTGCACACCCTTCGGCACCTGCGCGAGGAGGAGACGCGCGGCGCCGGCGATCTCCTCCGGCGACCCGGCGATGTCGGTCATGAACCGTTCCAGATGCGACCGGCTGGCGCTGGTACTGTAGCTGACCTCCAGCGCCGGCAGCACCGGCAGCCGGCTCGACGCATCGTCCACGAGGCGCTGCCAGGCGCGGAGCTGCAGCCCGTCCAAGGCGAGGGCGATTTCGGGATCGTCCCGGCCGGCAGCCGCGAGCCGCGCGATGCCGGCGGCACTCCGCGGATCGGGCACGAGAAATCCCCATCGCTCGCCTCGGCCGGCGCTTTCGGCGAGCCGCCATGTCGCGGTTCGCGCCAGCGCCTCGAGCAGCGCCGCGGGGCGCGTTGCGGCGGCCATCGGCGGTGTGGCTGCGACATCGGCGCGCTCTGCCAGCAGGGTTTCGCCGCCCGGCCGCCCCGCCGCTGCAGAGCGCTCGCGGCTGTTTCGGTCGGGCGTCGGCGTCGAGAGCACGGTTCGGGCAACGGGCGGGGCCATGCTGTGGGCAACGGGTGCGCTCCGACCAGCCGTTCCAGCCTCGGTGCTCGCGCCGGTCGCCTCGGCCGAATCGGCGGCGAAATCGGCCGCCAGCTCGGCGAGCTTCAAGAGATGCGGCGCATCACCCGCGGCGAGCTCGAGCGGCAGGGTTCCGATCTCCAGGAGCCGTGCGGTGCCGTCGACGCCGACGGTGACCGGCGTCGCCACGTCCGCCGGCGCCCGGCGATCCAAGAGTGCGGTCAAGCGCGGCATGTCACGGCGGTTCAGACGGGTGGCGAGACGGCAGCCGGGCGCGGCCGGTTCGTCGCGGCCGATCAAGTCGGCAGCCGAGGGGCTCAGGCGTTCGATCGTGCCCGCCGCGTCGAGCTGCACGAAACCGTCGCGGGTATAGGCGAAGAGCGCGTCGACCATCGCCTTCAGAGTTGCGACCTCCACTTCGAGCGCGCGGCGGCGGGTTTCGACACCGGCCCGTTCGATCGCATAGAGCAGAATGCGCGACAGCACGGCCAGGGACCGTTCGTGCATGGCCACCACATCCTGCGCACCGGCCCTGAGCGCTTCGCGGGCGAAGGCGAGATCGGCCGTCCGGGCCAGGAGGAGCACCGGCCGGCTCGCAAAAAGCGCGCAGCAGCGGACAATCGCCTCGTTCGCCTCGCGCGGCTCGGGCGCAGCCAGGAGCACCGCATCCACCGGCGGGTCGCCCGCGGCTTCGGCAGCGGCATCGAGGTCGTCGACCGCATCGACCGCGAAGGGCAGCGGGCTGTCGGCCAGTGCTCGGCACACGGCCTCGCGGGCATCGATGGCCGACTCGACGAGCAATACTCGGTACATGCGGCAGCGTCCGATAATCCGGGGTTTTCGCTGGGCCCAGCATGCCCGACACACGTTTCGATTCCGTTAAAGTCCGTCGCCCTTTCGCCCCGGTCTCGCGCGATCTGCTCAGGCGGCCTCGCCCGTCCGGAACTGCAGGTCGGCGAGCCGGGCGTAGAGGCCGCCGCGGCGGACCAGTTCGCGGTGGGTGCCGGTGTCGACGATGCGGCCCTCCTCCATGACCAGGATGCGGTCGGCCTTGAGCACGGTGGCGAGGCGGTGGGCGATGACGATGCTGGTGCGCTGCTGCATCAGGTTGTCGAGCGCTCTTTGCACCGCGTACTCGCTCTCGGCATCGAGCGAGCTCGTCGCCTCGTCGAGCAGCAGCACGGCGGGATCGGCCAGGATCGCCCGGGCGATGGCGATGCGCTGGCGCTGGCCGCCCGAGAGGCGGACCCCCTTCTCGCCGAGGAAGGTCCCGAAGCCTTCGGGCAGGGTTTCGATGAACTCGCGCGCCGCGGCGGCCTCGGCGGCGGCCACGACCTCGGCGTCGCTGGCGTCCGGCCGGCCGTAGCGGATATTGGTCCAGGCATCGGCGGAGAAGATCACCGGCTCCTGCGGGACGAGGCCGAGACGCGCCCGGTAGGCCATGGGCTCGAGCTGATCGATCGGCTGGCCGTCCAACAGGATGCGCCCGGCGAGCGGATCGTAAAAGCGCATGACCAGCTGAAAAACGCTGGTCTTGCCGGCACCCGAGGGCCCGACCAGGGCGACGCGCTCGCCGGATCTCACCAAGAGGTCGAGATCGTCGAGGATCAGCCGGTCGGGGTGCGACGGGTAGGCGAAGCGCACCCGCTCGAAGCGCATCTCGCCCCGGGTCTCGGCCGGCAGCGGCAACGGATCGGCCGGTGCCTTGATCTCGGGCTCGCTGTCGAGGAGCTCGAATAATCGCTCGGTAGCGCCCGCAGCGCGCTGCAGGTCGCCCAGGATGTCGGACAGGCCGCCCACGGCAGTCGCCACCACGGTGGCGAAAAAGACGAAGGCGGAGAGCTCGCCCGCGGTGATGTTACCCGCCAGGACGTCGCGGCCACCGAGCCAGAGCACGGCGACGATGGCGCCGAAGACCAGCGTGATGACCATGGCGGCGAGCATGGCCCGTGCCCGAGCGCGAGCGGCGGCGGCCTGGAAGGCAGCTTCGCTCGCCGCCGCGAACTGGTCGGATTCGCGCTTTTCCTGGGCGAAGGCCTGGACCGTGCGGACGGCGTTGACCGTCTCCTCGGCCTTGCCGCTGACATCGGCCATCCGATCCTGGGCGAGGCGCGAGAGCCGGCGCACCATCCGGCCGAACACGACGATCGGCACCACGACGAGTGGTACCACGAGGAGCACGAGGCCGGTGAGCTTGGGGTTGGTGACGACGAGCAGGGCCGTGCCGCCGATGGTCAGGAGGATATTGCGCAGCGCCTGGGTGACGGTCGAGCCGATCACCGTCTGCACCACGGTGGTGTCCGTGGTGATGCGGGAGAGCACCTCGCCCGTGCGGGTGGTCTCGAAGAAGCCCGGCGGCATGCGGATGATGTGGGCGTAGACCTCGCTTCTGATCCGCGCCACGATCCGCTCGCCGAGCCAGGCGACGAGGTAGGAACGCAGGAAGGTCGCGACCGCCAGTGCCAGGATGACGAGGATCGAGGCGCGAAGCGCATGGTCGAGCGCTTCCGGCCGCTGCGCGGCGAAGCCACTGTCGATCAGGTAGCGCAGGCCGACGCCGAGCGACAGCACGGCGGCAGCGGCGATCACCAGGGCCAGAAGGGCGCCCGCCACCTGGAGCTTGTAGGCGGCGAGGTAGCCGGCGAGGCGGCGCAATTGGCGAAGATCGCGGCTCTTGACCCGGTCCTGGGCGTCGCCGTTCTGCTGCATCGAAGATATCCCTGTCGTCCATGCGTCGTACCGGACCGGTCACGACGGCCGAAGTTCCTCGGCAGCGCGCATCAGCGCCCGCCGAGGCTTGAGTTCGCCGCGGCGCCCCGCTATATACCGGCGGCCTTGGCGAGAGGAAAGTTCCCGTGAAAAAGGATATCCACCCGGCCTACCACGAGATCAACGTGGTGATGACCGACGGTACGACCTTCAAGACGCGCTCGACCTACGGGTCCGAGGGTGACACGTTGACGCTGGACGTCGACCCCAAGTCGCATCCGGCCTGGACCGGTGGCTCGATGCAGTTGCGCGAGCGCGGTCAGGTCGAGAAGTTCAACCGGCGTTTCCAGAGTTTCCGCCGCAAGGCCTGAGCCGCGGCACCGGCGTTTCGGAGAGACCGCATGAAAGTCCGCAATTCATTGAAGACCGCAAAGACGCGGCACAAGGAGTGCCGGCTCGTCCGGCGCAAGGGCCGCGTCTACGTCATCAACAAGAAAGACCCGCGCTTCAAGGCCCGCCAGGGCTGAGCCTCTCGCCCCAAGTGCCGTGAAGGAGCCGGGCGACGTCCCGGCTTTTTTCGTTGCAGCCGGGGCACGGGTTTCTCGGGTCGCTGTCGGGGGAGGCAAGCGATGGTCGAGCCAGCGGCGGAAGCGTTGTTGCGGCGGATGTTCGATGCCGCCGTTGCCGCCGCCATGCCCGAGCGCGCCGTGCCGGCGCATTTGCCGCAGCCGGCGCGAGGCCGGACCGTGGTGATCGGCGCCGGCAAGGCGAGTGCGGCGATGGCAGCGGCCGTCGAGGCCAACATGCCGGGCGACCTCGAAGGGCTGGTGATCACCCGCTACGCGCATGCGGTGCCGTGCCAGCGCATCGAGATCGTCGAGGCCGCCCATCCCGTGCCCGATAGGGCAGGCGAGCGAGCCGCCGGGCGGATCCTGGCGATGGTGCAGGCCCTCGGGACCGACGACCTCGTCCTCGCCCTGATCTCGGGCGGTGGGTCGTCGCTCCTCGCTTTGCCGGCACCCGGGCTGAGCCTCGACGACGAGCAGGCGGTGAACAAGGCGCTGTTGCGCTCCGGCGCCTCGATCGACGAGATGAACTGTGTGCGCAAGCACCTCTCGGCGATCAAGGGCGGGCGGCTCGCCGCTGCCGCGCATCCGGCAAGGCTCGTCGCCCTCTTGATCTCCGACGTGCCGGGCGACGATCCCGCCGTCATCGCCTCGGGGCCGACGGTCGGCGATCCGACCACGCGCCACGATGCGCTCGGGATCATCGCCAAGTACGGCATCGAACTCGCCCCGCACGTTCGCGCCCACCTGGAGAGCGATGCCTCGGAGAGTGTGAAGCCCGACGACCCGCGGCTGGCCGCCGTCGAGAACATCCTGATCGCGACCCCGCAAGCCTCGCTCGAGGCGGCCGCGGCCGTGGCACGCGAGGTCGGGATCACACCGGTGATCCTCGGCGACAGTCTGGAGGGCGAGGCGCGTGATGTCGGCAAGGTGATGGCGGGGATCGCCAAGCAGGTGGTACGGCACGGTCAGCCGGTGCCGCGGCCGTGTGTGCTGCTCTCCGGCGGCGAGACCACGGTCACGGTCAAGGGCGACGGCACCGGCGGGCGCAACGTGGAATTCCTCTTGGCACTGGCGGTGGCACTCGGCGACGAGCCCGGCGTGTCGGCCTTGGCGGCGGATACCGACGGTGTCGACGGGGCGGCCGAGGTCGCCGGTGCCTGGATGACCGATCAGACCCTGGCCACGGCCGCAGCCATGGGCATCGACGCCAAGGCGAGCCTCGCCGCGAACGACGGGCACGGCTTCTTTGCGGCCCTGGGTCACCAGCTGATCACCGGCCCGACGCTCACCAACGTCAACGATTTCCGCGCCGTTCTGATTCGTTGAAGCGAGTGCCGAAAGTGGCCGTGGACAGGCTCTACTGGTCGCCCGACAGCGCCAATCTGGTGGTTCGGATGGCGCTGCACGAACTCGATGTGGCTTATGAAGCCGTGCTCGTCGATCGGCCGGCCGGTGCCTTGCGCCGTCGGGATTATCTGGAGCTCAATCCGCAGGGGCTGCTGCCGGTACTGGTCGCGGCCGGGCAGGACGCGCCCTTGTTCGAGACCGGGGCCATTCTGCTCTATCTCGCCGAGCGCGAGGGTGGCCTGGCACCTGCCGAGCCGGCAGCGCGGGGTCGGTTCCTGAAGTGGCTCTTCTTTCTGTCGAACACGCTGCACGCGGATCTGCGCATCCAGTTCTATGCCGAGCGCTACACGGCCGAGCCCGCGGCGGTGCCGGCGCTCCGCGCGGCGGTCCGCCGGCGAATCGACGAGCATCTGGTGCTCATCGATCGGGCGATCGCCGAGAGCGACGGAACCTGGCTTCTGGGCGAGATGCTCTCGGTGCTGGACCTCTATCTCGCCGCCTGTGTGCGCTGGGCGCAGCTCTATCCGCCGGGCGAGGCGCTGCTGGCCGATACCATCCGGCCGCTCGCTGCCCTCGGCGGGCTGCTCGAAGCCTTGGCCGGGCGGCCGGCCATCGTCTCGGCTTGTGCGAAGGAGGGGATCGAGGGCGCTCTCTTCCTCGATCCCACCCCGCCGCGGCCGCTCGGCTGAGCGGCAACCGCCATGCTGCTCTTGCCCTTTTGGCTCGATGCCGCCGGGGTCTTCGTCTTCGCGGTCAGCGGGGCGATCGTCGCCTCGCGCAAACAGCTCGACATCGTGGGCTTCGTCTTCGTCGCGTCGGTGACCGGGATCGGCGGTGGGACCGCGCGCGATCTGCTGCTCGGCCGCGACCCGGTCTTCTGGATCGCCGTCCCCGACTATCTCTGGGTCACGACGGCCGCAGCGGTCCTCGTCTACTTCACGGCACACTTGGTCGAGCGCCGCTACACCGTGTTGCTCTGGGCGGACGCGATCGGTCTCGCCCTCTTCTCCGTCCTCGGGGCGCGGATCGCCCTGCTCACCGGCGCCGGCCCGACGGTGGCGATCCTGATGGGGGTGATGACCGCCACCATGGGCGGGCTCGTCCGCGACGTACTCTGTGGTGAACGACCGCTGATCCTGGAACGCGAGATCTACGCGACGGCGGCGGCCTTGGGTGCCACGATCACCGTCGGCATGCTCGCTCTCGAACTGCCGGGTATCGCGGCCGAAACAGCCGGCATCGCCGCCGCGTTCATCCTGCGCGGTGCCGCCATCCAGTTCGGCCTGGAGATTCCCGTCTACAAGAGCCGCCCGGGCCGTCCCCCGCCGCAGCGCCGAGCAGAGGAATAGTGAGGCGTGGGGAGGATGATCCTCCCCACATTTCTTGTGACTGTTGGCCCGTACCGGTCAGCCGACCTCGATTAGAAGTCGGGGCTCAGGCGGCCTTGGGCAGGTCCGGCACCTTCTCGACGATCTCGAAGGCGTCGTGCCGCACATGGTTCTCCTTCATGTGCTCGCGCAGCAGGTCCTCGGTGATCGTGCCGTTCTCGAGGCACTCCTTGAGCAGGCCGAAGAACAGGTTCTCCTGCGCCTTGTCGGGGTGCGCCTTGTAGTTGCCGAGGAAGGCGTAGGGGCCGAAGAGGCGGCGGCGGAGATACATGATCCAGGCCATGACCGAGTAGGGGTTGCCCTCGGCCGGCACGAAATCGACCGGCAGCCCGGTCTTCCAGGGCTGGGTCTTGCGCTTGGTGTTGTGGATCATCCGGGTCTCGGGCCGGAGCTTGTCGAAGTCGTTCCACTCGTGGCCGAGAATGCCGATCGAATCCTTGTCCTCGTAGCCCAGGTTCATCCACTTCTTGTATTCGCGCTGGCGCTGGAACAGCGCGTCGAAATCGTCCTTCAGCTTCCAGTGGGTCAGCTTGGCGCAATCGAGCAGCATCACCGAGGAGGCGGGATGCCCGCTCTTCTCGCAGCACCAGATAGCCTTGCCCTCCATGTCGCGGTCGAGCAGCTCCCAGATGTCCTTGACGGCGAAGACGTCGGGATCGACGACGACCGCCCGACCCTCGTAGCCCATCAGCTCGGGCGGGGTGAAACGAAGCGGGGTGAAGGACTGCAGATCGTCGTAGAGCCAGGTCCGGCTGACGCCGTCGCGGAGGTAGTCCCGGCCCTCGTAGGGGGCGAAGAAGTCCTTCCAGTCCTCGAGCTTGATCAGCTCGACGTCGAACTTGTCGGCGTGCGCCGAGTTGCGGCGCATCGAGTGGGCGGATACCAGAGCACCGACATACTGCTTGTGGTTGGTGTGGATGAAGACGGTGGGGCGCTTGGCCGACACGGCTGCGGACTCCGACTGTAGTGGCATGATCAGCGGCGGCTATTAGCACGAGCGGCGGGCGGGACCAAGATGACCGGGCTGCGGCGAGAGGTCTTCCAGATCCGGGCGTTGCAAAAGGTCTACGGCACCGGGGCCGTCGCCGTGCGCGCGCTCGACGGCGTCGATCTCGAGCTCTATCGCGGCGAGCTTCTGGTCCTGCTCGGGCCTTCCGGCAGCGGCAAGTCGACCTTCCTCAACATCATCGGCGGGCTCGATCGGGGGACGGCCGGCGAGGTGCTGTTCGAGGGTCGAAGGCTCGATGATCTCGACGAGGCCGGGCTCACCCGGTTCAGGCGCGAGCATGTGGGCTTCGTCTTTCAGTTCTACAATCTGATCCCGTCCCTGACCGCGGCGGAGAACGTGGCGCTGGTGACCGAGATCGCCAGGGACCCGATGACACCGGCGGAGGCGCTCGGCCTCGTCGGTCTCGCGAAGCGGCTCGACCATTTCCCGGCCCAGCTCTCGGGCGGCGAGCAGCAGCGGGTGGCGATCGCCCGGGCCATCGCCAAGCGGCCGGATGTCCTGCTCTGCGACGAGCCGACCGGGGCACTCGACAGCAAGACCGGCGGGCAGGTGCTGCGGGCGATCGACAAGGTCAACCGGGAACTCGGGGCCACCACCGCGGTGATCACCCACAATGCCGCCATCGCCGGCATGGCCGACCGGGTGGTGCACTTCGCCGACGGCAGGCTCGCCTCGGTCGAGGTCAACGAGACCCGCCGGCCGATCGAGGAACTCACCTGGTGAGGGCGCTCGACCGCAAGCTCTGGCGCGAACTCTGGGGGCTCAGGGCGCAGACCCTGGCGATCGCCCTGGTCACCGCCTCCGGCATCGCGGTCTTCGTCATGGCGGTGGGCGCACTCGCCTCACTCGAGGCCAGCCGCTCGGCCTTCTACGAGCGCTACCGCTTCGCCGAGGTCTTCGCGAGCCTGGAGCGGGCACCCGAGCGGCTGGCCGAGACGATTGCGGCGTTGCCGGGGGTGCAGACGGTCGAGACGCGGATCGTCACCACGGCCGATCTGGGGGTGCCGGGTTTCGCCGAGCCGGTCCTCGGCCGGCTGGTCTCGCTGCCCGAGACAGGGGCACCCTTGCTCAACCTGCCGCATGTCAGGATCGGCCGCATGCCCGACCCCGGCCGGCTCGACGAGGTCCTGGTCAGTGAGGCCTTCGCCGAGGCGCACGGGCTCGTGCCGGGCGACCGGCTCTCGGCCAATCTCGAGGGCAAGCGCCGCGCGCTGACGATCACCGGCATCGCCCTTTCGCCCGAGTTCGTCTACGTCATGGCGCCGGGTGCCCTTTTGCCGGACGATCGGCGCTTCGGCATTCTCTGGTTGCCGCGGCCGGCACTGGCGGCTGCCTTCGATCTCGACGGTGCCTTCAACAATGTGAGCCTGACCCTGCTGCGCGGCGTCGAGCCCCGGCGTGTCATCGACCCGCTCGACCGGCTGCTCGAGCCTTATGGCGGTGTCGGCGCCTATCCCCGTGCCGACCAGCTCTCGCACTATTTCCTCGACCAGGAGCTCGAGCAGCTCCGGGTCATCGCCGGCCTCCTGCCGGTGATCTTCCTCGCCGTCGCGGTCTTCTTGCTCAACACCGTGACCGGCCGCCTCGTCACCCTGGAGCGCGAGGCGATCGGGGTCCTGAAGGCCTTCGGCTATGCCGACCGGACGATCGCCTTCCACTATGTCGAGCTCGTGCTCCTGATGGCGTTGCCGGGGATCGTTGTGGGTCTTCTGGGCGGCGTCTGGCTCGCCCGGGCGATGACCGAGCTCTATGCGCAGTTCTTCCGCTTTCCCTCGATCCTGCTCGTCATCGAGCCGCTGCCGCTGGCCGGTGTGGTCCTGGTGACCCTGGCGGCTGCCCTGCTGGGCAGTGCGGGTGCCGTCCGGGCCGCGAGCCGGCTGGCGCCGGCCGAGGCGATGCGCCCTCCCGTGCCGCCTTCCTATCGCGGCCTCGCCTGGCTCGGCCGGCTCCGGCTCGACCAGCCGAGCCTGATGATCGCCCGCCATCTCGCCCGCTTTCCGCTCAGGGCCGTGCTGTCGGCCGCCGGTATCGCGGCTGCCATGGGCATTCTTCTGGTCTCGCAGCATTTCCTCGATGCCGTCGAGGCTCTCCTGGAGCACGAGTTCGAGACAGCGCGGCGCTACGATCTCGCGGCCACCTTCTTCGAGCCGCAGCATCAGCGTGCGATGCGCGAACTCGCCGGCCTGGACGGTGTGCTCGCGGTCGAGCCGCAGCGCCAGCTCGCCGTTCGCTTCGTCAGCGGCCCGGTGCGCGAACTCGGGGCCGTGACCGGCATCCTCCCGGATGCCCGGCTCGAGCGGATCCTCGATGCCGACGGCACCCTGATCCGCGTCCCCGAGGCCGGCCTCGTGCTCAGCGACGTCTTGGCCGAGAAGCTCCGCGTCGGCCGCGGCGATCGGCTCACCCTCGAGGTGCTCGAGGCGCGCCGGCCGACCCTCGAGCTGCACGTGGCGGCCGTCGTTGAGACCTGGCTCGGCAGTGCGGCCTATATGGACCTCGAGGCGATGGCCCGCGCGCTGCGCGAGGAGCTGCAGCCGGGCCAGGTGCTGCTCGCCGTCGATCCGCTGGCCGAGACGAGGGTGACCCGGGCCCTCCTCGAGCGGCCGGACGTCGCCGGGGTGACCCGCCGGCAGGCCTTCATCGACAGCTTCGAGGCGACCGTGGGCGAGACGATCCACATCGTCGTCGGCTTCTACGTCCTCTTTGCCGGCCTCTGTGTCGTGGGTGTGGTCTACAATGCGACACGGATCGGCCTTTCGGAGCGCAGCCGTGAGCTCGCCTCCTTGCGCGTCCTGGGCTTCAGTCGGGCCGAGGTGAGCTATATCCTCCTGGGCGAGATGCTGCTCCTGGTTCTTCTGGCGCTGCCCCTGGGTGCGTTTTTCGGCATCGGCCTCAGCCGCGTCATTACCAGCGGCATCGAGAGCGATCTCTTTCGGATTCCGCCGGTGATCGAGCTCGAAAGCTTCGCCTTCGCCGCCGTGGTCGTGCTGTCGGCGGCGATCGGTTCGGCGCTGATCGTCGGCCGGGCGATCTGGCGGCTCGACATCATCAGTGCGCTCGAGACGCGGGAGTGACGCGGATGGCGAACTCGGCCGCGACGCGCCGGCTGCTGCTCTGGCTGCCGATCCTCCTCGTCCTTGCCGCCGCCTTGGCCTGGCTGCTCCGGCCGCTGCCCGTGCCGGTCGACCTCGCCCTGGTCGAGACCGGGCCGATCCGGGTGACCGTGGACGAGGAGGGGCGGGCCCGGGTGCGCGAGGTCTTCACGGTGGCCGCACCGACGCACGGCCGGCTCCGGCGGATCGAGGCCGAGGTCGGCGATCCGGTCACCGCCGGGGCGACCGTGCTGGCGCGCATCGAGCCGGCGGAGCCCGCCTTTCTCGACATCCGCTCGGTGCGCGAGGCCGAGGCCGCGGCGCTGGCGGCCGAGGCGGCACTCACCCTGGTCGATGCCGAGATCGCCAGGGTCGAGGCCGAGCTCGAGCTGGCGCGGGCGGAGCTGGCGCGAGCGCGCACGCTCGCCCGCAGCAACACGGTGAGCCAGGCCGTGGTCGAGCGCCGGGAGAGCGAGGCGCGAGCACTCGAAGCAGCGCTCGACGAGGCCGAGGCCAGGCGCATCATGCGCCAGTTCCAGCTGGCGACGGCCCGGGCGCGGCTGATCCAGCCGGGTGACGAGCGGCGGCTGACGGTGGCCGAGGACGGCTGCTGCGTGCCGGTCACCTCGCCGGTCACCGGCGTCGTGCTGGCGCTGCTCGAGGAGAGCGAGACCGTGGTCGAGCCCGGCCGGCCGCTGGTCGAGGTGGGCGATCCGGCCCATCTCGAGGTCGTGGTCGACGTCTTGTCGCGCGATGCCGTGCGGATCTCCCGAGGTGCACGGGCGACCATCGAGGGCTGGGGCGGGCCGCCGCTCGCGGCGACCGTGCGGCGGGTCGAGCCCGCCGGCTTCACCGAGGTCTCGGCGCTGGGGGTCGAGGAGCAGCGGGTCAATGTGATCCTCGACCCCGCGCCACCGCTCGAGGGCTGGCAACGCCTCGGCCACGGCTATCGCGTCGAGGCGCGGATCACCGTGCTCGAGGTCGAGGACGCGACCACCGTGCCGCTCTCCGCCCTGTTTCGCGACGGCGAGCATTGGGCCGTCTTCATCGCGGCGGACGGCTTTGCCCGGCTGCGGCAGCTCGAGATCGGGGCACGCGACCGGGACCGTGCGGTGGTGACCGAGGGCCTCGAGCCCGGCGAGGTCGTGCTGCTCTATCCCTCGGAGCGGGTCACCGACGGCACGCGGATCGCAGAGCGGGACGGGCGCCGGTGAGCGATCGCCACAAGCGCTGTGATCGCCTAGGTTGACGCGGTCACGCTGTAGCAATCTCGAAGGGAGGGCCCGATGCGGCTCATGACGATGGCGCTCTTACTCCCGGTCGTGGCGGCCTGCAGTCAGACGCCGACCGAGCGGCAGACGGCGTTCGGCTCGCCGCAGGCGACGACCGTTTCGGCCGGGGCCGAGCGCGCCGGACGCAATGCCGTGACCGTCATCGGCACGCCGTTCTATGCGCTCTTCAAGGCGGTCGGCTGTGTCGGCACCGTGGTGCTCGCGGCCCCGGCTGCGGCCGTGGTCGAACTCGCCGACCGGCCGGACAAGGCGGCACTGCGCCAGAGCCTGGATCGTGGCGTCGGCCACAATTGCGGCGGGTCGTGGGTGCTGCGCAGCTGAGCGTCACTCGGCGAGAAAGGCGCTGATCTGGTCTGCGGCCTGGTCGATGTTGAGCACGCCGTCGAGATGACCGCGCATGCCGGCGAGTTCGACCACCTCCACAGGTGCCCCGCCGGCACGGATCAGGCTCGCCGTCTCGCGCACGGCATTGCCCGGAAAGACCAGATCGTCGTTGCTGTGAACGATCAGGGTCGGGGCTTCGATTGCCATCAGACCGTCATACAAACCCTCGGCGTGCCCGGTGTAGAAGAGCTGGTTGGCCTTGGCGAGGTAGAGAAAGTGATTGGCGTCCGAGACGGCGGCCCGCGCTGCCCCGGCCGCGTCGAGGACCGCCTCGACCTGGAACAGATGCTCGAAGCTCGCCGCCGGGTCGGCATTCTCGTCGGCCCAGGCACGGCCGAAGGTCGCATTCGCCCATTTCGGGTGCTGGGCGTGGAAGGTGACGATCTTCAACGCCTCGGCGAGGCCGCGGAGCGGCGGCTCGCCGTCGTAATAGGCGCCGTCCTGCCAATTCGGGTCGAGGAGGATCGGCGCCGCCCAGATGTTGAGCCAGGCTATGAGGCCGGCATCGGCCCAGCCGGAGCCGATGACGGGAACCAGCCGATCGACCCTTTCGGGATAGCTCGCCGCCCATTCATAGGCCTGAAGCGCGCCCATCGATGCGCCCATGACGGCGTGCAAGGTCTCGATGCCGAGGCTGTCCAAAAGCGACCGTTGCGTCTCGACGAAGTCACGGATGGTGAGGATGGGGAAGTCCATGCCCCAGGGCTCGCCGGTCTCCGGGTTGATGCTGGCGGGCCCCGTGGTGATCACATCGGGATCGTGAGCATTGAGGTTCACCGGCGTGTCGACCGAGATCACGTAGAAACGGTCGGTGTCGAGCGGCTTGCCGGGGCCGATGATCGCGTCCCAGTAGCCGGGTGCCGGGTCGTCGGCGCTGTAGCGGCCGGCGGCGTGCGAGGTCCCCGAGAAGAAGTGGGTGACGAGGATCGCGTTGTCCTTGGTTTCGTCGAGAGCGCCGTAGGCCTCCCAGCCGAGGGTCATCTCGGGGATGACGGCCCCGCCTTGCGTCTCGAAATCCTCGATGGTGAAGCTCTGTTTTTCGACCAGCAGTGGCCCGGCTTCTCGGGCACTCGCAGCGACGGTCAGCGCACAGCCCAGAAACAGCCCCAGGGCCGTCATGGTCCACTTCTGCATTATCCACCTCCCTCGTCCTCGGCTACTCACCTCGCCAGCTTAGCGCGTCACGGACCGAGCGCCATTGGCCATTTGCGCCTGGATCGCCCGCCAGATCTTCTCCGGGGTCGCCGGCATGTCGAGGTGGGTGATGCCCAGGGGAGCCAGGGCATCGAGGATGGCGTTGATGATCGTGGGTGGGGCGGCGGTGACGCCGGCTTCGCCGCAGCCCTTGACGCCGAGCCGGTTGGTGGTGGCCGGGACCGGGTGGCAGGCGAGGTCGAAGCTCGGCAGGACGTCGGCCCTCGGCATGGTGTAGTCCATGAAGCTGCCGGTGAGCGGCTGGCCGTCGGGGCCGAAGCGGGCGGCTTCGCCCAGGGCCTGGCCGATGCCCTGGACGAGCCCGCCATGGACCTGGCCCTCGACCAGGAGCGGATTGACCATGGTGCCGAAATCGTCGACGGCGGTGTAGCGAACGAGGCTGACGATGCCGGTCTCGGGGTCGATTTCGACCTCGGCCACGTGGCTGCCGTTGGGGAAGGTCGAGGGCGGGGTTTCGGCGACGAGGTCGGCCGAGAGCTCTTCCGGGGCGTTGCGGGCAAGCTCCATGAGCGGCAGCCGGCGGTCGGTGCCGGCGACGGTGAAGCTGCCGGCTTCGAACCGGATGTCGGCTTCGGCGGCTTCGAGCCGGTCGGCGGCGAGCTTCTTGCCCCGCTCGATGACGTTCCTGGCCGCTTCGTCGATCGCCTGCCCGGTCGCCATGATCGAGCGCGAGCCGCCGGTGCCGCCGCCGCAGAGGAGCTCGTCGCTGTCGCCCTGCAAAAGGCGGATCGCCTCGAAGGGCACGCCCAGGCGGTCGGCCAGGACCTGGGCGAAGGCCGCCCGGTGGCCCTGGCCGTAGTCGAGCGTGCCGGTGACGAGGGTGACGTTGCCGTCGGCGGCAAAGCGGATGCCGCCCATTTCCTTTCCGGCACCGGCGGTGACCTCGAGATAGGTGGTCAGCGCCCGGCCGCGCAGCTTGCCGTTCGTCTCGGACGCGGCGCGGCGGGCAGAAAAGCCCGGCCAGTCGGCGCGCTCGAGCACCAGGTCGAGATGTGCGGCGAAGTCGCCGGAATCGTAGGTGAGGCCCGAGACGGCGTCGTAGGGGATCGCCTCTCTCGGGATCAGGTTCTGCCGGCGCAGTGCCACGGGGTCGCGGCCGGTTTCTCGTGCTGCGGCCTCGATCAGTCGTTCGATGATGTAGATGGCCTCGGGCCTGCCGGCGCCGCGATAGGCGGTCGTCGGTGTCGTGGTGGTGAAGACCAGATCGACGGTCATCGCGAAGGCGGGCAGTCGGTAGAGGCTCGGCAGATTCTTCTGCAGGACCATGGTGGGGATGCCGGGGCCGAAGCCCGCGGCAAAGGCGCCGAGATTGCCGAGCCCTTCGAGCTTCACGGCGAGGAAATTGCCGTCCGCGTCGAGGCCGAGGGCCGCATCGAAGACGGAATCGCGGCCGTGATAGTCGCTGATGAAGCTTTCGCTGCGATCGTTCACCCACTTGATCGGCTGGCCGAGCGTCTTGGCCGCATGCAGTAGCGGCAGGGGTTCGGGGGAGACCGAGGCCTTCATGCCGAAGGAGCCGCCGATGTCGTCGCTCAGGACCCGGACGGCATCGACCGGCACGCCGAGCACGGCGGCGAGTTGGGCGCGGAGTCCGAAGACGCCCTGACAGCCGGTGCGCACCGTCCAGCGCTCGCCGTCGAAGGCGACAATGGCCCCGCGCGGCTCCATCGGCACCACCGAGACGCGGTTGTTGACGAGGCCGAGGCGGGTGACGTGGGCCGCAGCGGCGAGTGCCGCATCGACCGCGGCGGCATCGCCGAAGCCCCAGCGCAGTGCCCGGTTGCCGGGCGCTTCAACATGCAGTTGTGGCGCTTCGGCGCCGATGGCGGCACCAACGTCCGGGACGGCGGGCAGGGGCTCGATCTCGGCCTCGATCAGCTCCAGCGCATCGGCAGCCTGGGCTGCCGTCTCGGCCACCACCAGGGCCAGAGGCTGGCCGACATAGTGGACGCGATCCCGGGCGAGGGAGGGATGCGGCGGGACGATCAGCTTGTCGCCGGCGCGGCCGGTAAGGGGAATGCTGCAGGGGAGGTCGCGATAGCCCCGGCCTTCGAGGTCGGCTGCCGTGAGCACGAGCTGCACGCCGGGGGCGGCGCGTGCGGCGGTGACGTCCAGGGCCCGGGTCAGGCCATGCGCGTGGTCGGCGCGGCGAAACCTCGCGACGAGCGTGTCGGACGGGGTGGCGTCGTCGGTGTAGCGACCCTCGCCACGCAACAGCCGCGGGTCCTCGGTGCGCGGCACGGGCTGGCCGATCCCGAATTTCGGCATGAAGCGCATGGCTGATCTTTCCCGCTTTGCGAACGTGCCGGCAAACTGACGGCTTCGGTCGGGTTTTCCAAGAGGGCCGGGGCAGATCAGTCGCCGATCGGCGATTGCCGGTGCCGGGCGGAGCCTTCTGGCGGGTAGGGCAGGGTGTCCATGAGCTCGCCGCGCATGCCGCTGTCCATCTCGGGAAAGGGCAGGATGCCGTCCTTGCGCCAGCCGGCGATCTTGGCCTCGGCCTCGGCGCGCCGCACCGGGTCGGGAGCGGTGTCGCGGCGCAGATAGACGGTGCGCGACGGGAAGGCGATGCTGGTGCCGTTGCGCGCTGCGATCTCCATGATACGCAGCATGACGTCCTCGCGGACCGCCATGTAGGCGTCGTAGTCCGTCGCCCGGAGATAGGCGAAGATCTCGATCAAGAGGGCACTGTCGCCGAAGCTGTTGAAGCGGGCGCGGGCCGGCTCCGCTGTGACCTCCGGGTGGGCGACGAGCATGGCGCGGATGTCGGCGAGGACAGCGCGCAGCTGGTCGGGCGTGGTCTCGTAGCGCAGGCCGACCGTGGTCTGCAGGAGAAACTGGTCGCGGCGGGCGTAGTTCTCGATCTGCATCGCGGCGAGTTCGCTGTTCGGCACGGTGACGACGGTGCGCTCGAGGGTGCGAAAGCGGCTGGAGCGCAGGCCGATCGTCTCGAGCGTGCCGAGGCGGTCGCCGAAGCGGCAGAAATCGCCGATCCGGATCGGCTGGTCGGCGAGCAGCGAGGCCCCACCCAGGAGGTTCTGCAGCGTACCCTGGGCGGCGAGTGCTACGGCGATGCCGCCGACGCCGAGACCGGCGATGATGCCGCTGACCGGCACGCCCAGCCGGTCGAGGGCATTGGCGAGGATGCCGAAGCTGACGACGAGGCCCAAAAGGCGAAAGACGAGCCGGGCGGCATGGGCATCGCTCGGCCGCTCGGCGAGCCGCGCCATGCGGATGAAGAGATCCGCGGCGACTCGGGTGAGCGCGAAGGCGAGGAGGATGGCGCCGATCGAGAAGATGGCGACCCAGAGCACCTCGAGGATCACGAGGAGCGACCCGGTGATCCGCAGCTCCTCGACGACGACGAACCGCAGGAAGGCGGCGAGCGGCATCAAGACGAGCGGCAGTAACAGCGGTAGCGGTTCGAGGGCATGGGTCACCTCGCGCCGCCGGGCGGTGCGGCGCACCAGGAGGACCGTTAACGCCGCGATCCCCAGTGCCGCCAGATGCAGCAGGCTGGCCACTCCGAGCTTCCAGGCGGGCACCGCGAGGACCTGGTGGCGCATCCAGTCCGGCGTGCGCAGTCCCTGGGTTTCGCCCAGAAGCCTGGTCAGGCGTGGTCCGACACCATCGCGCAGCAGGGCGAAGGTATCGAAGGTGAGGGCACCCCGGCGGCGCAGCTGGCCCGCGATCAGCGGGTAGGTGGCGAGTGCTATCTCGGGCGTGTCCGGGCCGAAGCGAAAGTGCGGCAGGCCGCTGCCCGGTGCCGTGTCGACGAGGACGAGACCGGTGCCGGGGACGGCCCAGCGGGTGAGCCCGGCGGCCCGGACGGTCTCCAGATCGGGGATCTCGTCCGGTGGTGGCAGATCGACCCGGGCGAGGATCTCGTAAAGCGCGAGCGCCGTCTCGACCGCTGTCGGCAGGCGCAACTCGGGCGGCACCGCGTCGAGATCGAGCAGCGGCTGGACCCGGTGGCCGAGCAGCGCGGTCAGGCTCAGCGCGTCGCTGCGTGCCCGCGTCCTGAACGCTTGTTCGACCTCGCCGAAAAGGGCGGTGATGGTGGCGCGCGGGCTGTCGGTGGCGGGTGGGCCGAGTGCCGCGATCCCGGTCTGCGCCGGGGCCGGCATGGCCGTGGCGAGCCACAGGGCGAGGGCGAGCCAACCGGCGGTGCGCCAGATGCGGGAGCGATGGGCGATGGTCACGGTCGCGGCGCCGCGCAGTCGGGTTGCGTGTCTCGCCGCTCAATGCGCTTCGAACGGAAAGCTGTCCAGCCGCACGGGGCCCGTATCGGTGATCAGGACCTGGGTTTCGAGCTTGACGCCCTCGGGGCCGCCGGGCTCGCCGAGATAGCTTTCGACGCAGACCGTCATACCGGCCGCGAAGCTGCCGCCATGCGCCTTGTCGAAGTCGGTGCGGGTCGGCACCAGCGGCCATTCGTCGGCGAGCCCCACACCGTGCACCGCACAGCTGTAGCGATTGGCAAGGTACCGGTCGGGCAGCCGCCAGGCGCGCTCGTTGAAGTCCCGAAAGTCGAGGCCGGGAGCGAGCAGGGCCGTGTTGTGCTCGATCTGCTCCAGGGCCCGGGCGTAGAGGTCGCGCTGCCGGTTGGTCATGGCGACGTGGCCGATGGTCCAGCTGCGCGAGAGATCGGCGCAGTAGCCATAAGGTCCGATCATGTCGGTGTCGAAGGCCAGCATGTCGCCCGCCTTGCCGACATGGGCGCTGCATTCCTGGAACCACGGATTGGTCCGCTCGCCGATGGTGCAGAGCCGGGTCTCGATCCATTCGCCGCCGGAGCGCGCATTCTCGTGGTGCAGTTCGGCCCAGATCTCCTGCTCGCTGCGGCCGGGCTCGGAGAGCTCGTACATCCGGGCCATGCCGGCCTCGGCGACGCGGATGGTCCAGCGCATCAGATCGATCTCGTCCGGGCTCTTGATCGCCCGCGCGGTCTCGGCCAGCGCCTGGCCCTCGACGAGCTCGATGCCGAGTGCCTCGAGGGCCCGGGTACCCAGGGGCTCGAGCTTGTCGACGGCGAGCCTCCTGTTGCCGTTGCCGTAGCGGCGGACGAGGTCGGCCACCTCGGCGGCCCATGTCTTGGCGTTCTCCGCCGTCCGATCGCCGGCCATGCCGTAGAACCAGGGTGTGCCGGAGCGCGCCTCGTCGACCGTGCCGTGGGCGAGGGCCAGATGCTCGGCGCCACGATACTGAAAGTCGATGGTGTAGCCGCTGGTGAAGACGAGGGCGTAGTGGAAGGGGTTGTGGGTCGCCCAGACCTGCATGTTGGTGACATCCGTGGCGTAGCGGATGTTGATCGGGTCATAGAGCAGCATGCCGCCGACATCGGCACGGGCGAGCTCGGCCAGAAGCCGGCTCTTGCGGTAGCGTCGGGCGCGTTCCTGGACCTCCGGGCCGAGCGGGCTCTCGAGCGGCTTGTCGGCGCCGTCCGGGTTGAGGAAGGCTTGTTTGCGCGGGTCCTTGAAGGGCTGGGTCATGGCGGACGTCACTCAGCGCCCGTCCGCAGCATCGGTCAAGAGCCGGCGAAACGGTCGAGAAGGCGCACGCCGGTGGCGGCGATGTCGCGGCTGTTGCGGGTCCGGTCGTGGACGAGTGCCGTGGCGGCGAGGCGGCCCCAGCGGTCGGCCACTTGGCCGTCGATGGGGATGGCCCGATCCCTAAAATCGGTCTCGATATCGACGAGCCAGCCCTCGAACAGCTGGGCGCGTGCGGCATCGCATGGCCGCAGCATTTCGATACCTTTGCACAGTTCGCCGAGCGTGAGGCCGCTGACGAAGAGGTCCGAGGAGACCTGGGCCGCGTGCCGAGCCGCGACCCGCGGGTCGCACTTGCGGCCCCGCTTCAGCTCGCCGAGCCCTTGCCCGACACTCTTTGCAGCCAGAGATAGGCCGGGGGATGGATCAATCGGCAGAGCTGGCCGATGCAGCTCGCGGTCGATGACGCACCCCGCAGGCGAGCGCGGAGGATCCAGCCCAGGGCCCGCAGGGGCGCCTGGTTGCGCAGCCGCGGGGCGATGGTGGCCTTGCGGGCGAGATAGGCTTCGGCGGAGACCCGGTGCTTGTGGCGTTCGAGCCAGTCGAGCAGGGTTTCAGGCGGGGCACCCAGCGACAACCGGTCGCCGCGTTGCTCGTCGTACCAGACCAGCAGCGGCTCCTCGAGCATGCGGATCCTGGCGCCGGCTTCCTCGAGGTCGAGGCAGAACGCCCAGTCCTCGTTGATCTGCTGGCCCACCTCGAAGCGAACGGTCCGCGCAAAGCGGGCCGGCAGCAGCATGGTGCCGAGCTGGACGATGCCGCGCCGGCGGAAGAGGTAGTCGGCGATGCCGACCGCCTCGGCCTTGATATGCTGTGGCTCGATCGTGTCGCCGAAGGGGCCGCGGACGATGACCCGGCTGAGCAGGACGAGGTCGTCGGGGCCGTTGTCGCCGAGCTGGCGCCGCTGCCGCTCGATCTTCTCCGGCCGCCACTCGTCGTCGCTGTCGAGAAAGCCGATCCAGCGGCCGCGGGCGGCAGCCAGCCCGGTATTGCGCGCCGCCGAAGCCCCGGCATTGCGGGCGTGGCGCAGGACGACGAGCTCGAACGGGCCTTCGAAGTCGCAGGCCACCTCGACCGAGCGGTCGGTCGAACGGTCGTCGACGACGATCACCTCGTCGACCGGCCGGGTTTGTGCTGCGATGCTGGCGAGTGCGCGCGGGAGCTCGCGCTCACGGTTGTAGACCGGGACGACGACCGAGATGTCGACCACGGCACGGCTGTCCGCCGGTGCCAGGACGACCTCGTGGGTCACCGTTTCGCAATGCACGTCCATCGTCGTCATGGCCGCTGACCCGGGGCCGGGCGACGAACGCGAGGATGCGCCCAAAGGACGCATCCTCGCCAAATCGGGAACGGCGTTAGCCGACCCAGACCTTGTTGAACTGGTGGTAGTTCGTCGGGTGAGCCGGGTAGCCGTGCACGTTGTCGCGGGCGACGGTGTAGACGGGCTGCCAGACCGGCAGGAAGACGAACGCGTCGTCGCGCATGATCTGTTCGACGCGCTCCATCACGACGCTCCGCGCCTCCGGATCGAGGATCGATTCGGCCTCGTTGAGCGCCTGCTCGAACTCCGGGTTGTCGTAGTTGCTCTCGTTCCAGGGCACGCCGGCCCGGTAGCCGACCGAGAGCACCATGGTACCGAGCGGGCGATGGGTCCAGGACGTGGCGCCGAACGGCGTCTGGTCCCAGATCTCCCAGAACCGCGACGACGGCATGACGTTGATGTTGAGACGGATGCCGCATTCCTGCCACTGGTCGCGCATCGCCTCGCAGACCGACTGCTGCCAGACGCCGTTGGTGTTGCCGACATCGACGGTGAGCTCGATGCCGTCGGGATAGCCGGCCTCGGCGAGGAGCTGCTTGGAGCGCTCGACGTCGCGCTCGAGCGGCGGCAGCGCAAACCACTCGGGATGCACCGGGGCGACATGATAGTCGTCGCCGACATCGCCGACATCGCCGGCCTCGCCGAAGACGAGCTCGCGGATCCGCGCCCGGTCGAGGCCGGCCTGCATCGCCTGGCGCAGCGTGCGATTGTCGAACGGCGGCTGGTCGATCTTGACGCGCACGGCCAGGGTCTGCGCGGTCCGTGCCGGCAGGATGTTGCCGTCGAGCGCCTCGGCGAAGCCCAGCTGCTCGTGGCCGAAGCTGAAGATCGCATCGACGTCGCCGCCGGCGAAGGCCACCAGCTGATTCTCGCTGTCGAAGTTGTAGTAGTGGATCTCGTCGAGGAAGACCTCGCCGCCCCAGTACTCGAACGGCTCGCCGTTGGTCGTCTCGGTTACCCGCCGCAGGGTGCAGCGCTCACCGACCGCGAGATCGACGAGCGTGAACGGCCCGGTGCCGATCGGGTTGTCCGAGAACGGCGGGGCAAAGGACGGGTGCACGATCGCCGTCGGGTAGTTGTAGAGGTCCTCGGGGAACGACAGCACCGGCTGCTTGCAGTGAAAGCGGATGGTGAGGTCGTCGACGACCTCGATCGCGCTGTCGCGCAGCTGCTTGATCATCTTGGGCGAGCCGTCTTCCTCCTGCTCGCCCGTATCGATGTCGTCGACCAGGGCGGCGATCGACGACAGGCCGATATTCGAGGAGCCGAGGCCCGGGTCGGTCCAGCGCTCGACGTTCCACTTGACGTCCTCGGCGGTGAAGTCGTCGCCGTTGTGCCACTTGACACCCGGGCGCAGGTGGAAGGTCCAGATCGTCAGATCGTCCGAGGCCTCCCAGCGCTCGGCGAGCATCGGCCGGGTGACGTTGTCGACCCCGGTCATCGCCAGGTACTCGACGATATGCCGGGCCTGGTTCGACATTTCCGTCCAGCTGAAGGTGGCGGGGTCGTCCATCCGCTGCACCAGCATGCCGACCCTGAGCACACCGCCGCTGACCGGCTCGCCCTCGGGTTCGGGAAACGGCATGTTCTCCTGGGCGACGGCAGGGTTCGGCAGGCCCGCCATGGCGTAGGCGGCGCCGGCACCGACACCGAGCAGCGCTGCGATCCGCACGAAGCCGCGGCGATCGAGCTTGCCGCGCTGCATCAGGTCGTAGGCCTCGCCGACTTTGGGGTGGAGGCGGGTGGACGGCTTGTCCATCGTCATCGGGCTGGCTCCCTGGACTGTTTGCCGAAAAAGGCGTTGGTCGGATGGGACAGCCTCGGGGGGCGAGCGTCAAGCCAAAATGGCGTCGGCGCGATCAAGCCGACCGATCGGGCACCGCGGCGCCGACCACCGACGTGCGGTCCTCGCCGCGCCTCGGCGCTATCGCTGCGCCGGTCGGGCCAATCGCGCGACGGCGTCGTGCAGGCGGTCGGCGATCACCCGGCGGCGGTCGGTGTCGTCGTCCGCCGTGATCTCGGATGGATCCAGAGCCTCGCCGAAGCGGACGTGGATGGGGTGCGGACGAGGCCAGGCTCGGCCGACGGGCCAGGTCTCGTGAGCGCCTTCGATCAGCACCGGCACGAGGGGCACCGGGCGCGCCTCCACCAGTTGGCCGATGCCCGGCTCGAAGCGGAGCAGCGTGCCGTCCTTCGAGCGCCGCCCCTCGGGGAACCAGGTGAGGATCTGCTTTCGTTCGAGCACCGCGCGACCGAAAGCGAGGGCGGAGCGGGCCTGCAGCGGGGCCACCGGAAAGACGTTGAACAGCCGGCTGAAGGCGCGCCGCGGCCAGGACTTGAAGAGGATGGTCTCGTCGCCGGCCCAATGGACCCGCTGGCGGAGTGCGCCGGGCAGGGCGGCCATCACCACGGCGGGATCGAGATAGCTCGTGTGGTTCGGAGCGAGGACGAAGGGGCCGTCCTCGGGCAACTGCTCACGGCCCTCGACCTTCAGCCGGCAGAGCGTGCGCAGCAGCAGGATGTCCAGGCCGATCAAGAGTGCGGCGACAGCGCGGCGAGCGGTTCCCTTCTCCTCGATCCATTGCGCCTGCTCGGCACTCAGCTCCCCCGGTGCCTCCCCGTCCGTCCCCGCCGCAGCGGCCTTGACGGCCTCGAGCAGGTCACGGACGGTTTCGATCTCCTTGATTGCGGCCTCGTCCAGCCGCACCCCGACCTCGCGCTCGAGATCGAGCGAGACGCCGACCCAGTCGAGCGAGTCGATCCCGACATCGGTGAAGAGGCTGGCATCGGGGGTGATCTTGCCGTCGGGAAAGCGCTCCTTCAGCCAATGCCACGTGCGCTCGGCCCTCGGGTCCTCGAGCAGGCTCTCGTCGGCGGCCGAAAGCGCGCTCTCCTCCTCGGGCGGCGGCTCGCCGGCTTCGGCGCGCTCGAGGATCGCCGGCAACTCGTGGCGCTTGAGCTTGCCCAGCGTGGTCCGCGGCAGGCTCTCCTTGGTGACGACGATCGCGGCGACACGCTGATACGAGGGCAGGCCGTCGGAAATTTTCCTGCAGTCCCGCTCGAGCGCCCGCTCGCCGTCCTCGTCGCCGCGGCGCCGCAGTGCCTTGGCGTCGGGAACGACGAGCAGCGCCAGGCGCTCGTCGTGCTCGAGCACGGCCGCCTCGGCGACGAGGTCGCTCTCTTCGAAGGCCTCCTCGACGTCCTCGGGATAGATGTTCTCGCCGGCGGCGAGAACGATCGTCTCCTTGACCCGCGCGGTGACGAAAAGGAAACCGTCGTCGTCGAGATGGCCGATGTCGCCGGTCTTGAAATAGCCCTCCTCGGTGAAGGCTTCCGCCGTCTTGTCGTCGAGGTTGCGGTAGCCGGCGAAGACGCTCGGCCCCTTGACCGTGATCTCGCCGCCTTCCTTGTCCTCGAGCGGGACGATCTTCACGTCCATGCCGCGCAAGGGGCGGCCGGCGCTCTTCAGATTTTTCTTCTCAGGCGTGTTGCAGGCGACGATCGGCGAGGTCTCGGTCAGTCCGTAGCCGGTGAGCACGTCGAAGCCCAGGCCCTCGAGGTCGGCCGCGAGGTCGAAATCGAGCTTGGAGCCGCCCCCGACCAGGAGATGCAGACCGGGGCCCAGGCGTCGGCGGAGCGGGCGGAAGACCAGCCGGCCGATGTTCCAGTCCCAGCGCTCGCGTGCCCGGCGGCAGCAGCGGAGCAGCACCGCGAAGAGTCGCGCCCGCAACCCCTCGTTGCCGATCCGCCGGCGAATGGTCTGCATCAGCGCCTGGTAGAGTCGCGGCACCCCGAGCACCGCCGTGACCTCGCCCTCGACCAGCGCTCTCGCGATCTCCGAGCCACTGATGCCGGCCGGGAAGACGATGGTCGCCCCGACTCTGAGCGGCACCAGCAAGCCGATGGTGAAGGGATAGACGTGATGCAGCGGCAGCGGCAGCAGGAGGCGTTCGGGGCCCTGGACGATGTCGGCGGCGAGCAGGCCCTCGACGTTGTGGGTGAGGTTGGCGTGGCTGAGCGGGACCCCCTTGGGTGCACCGGTCGTGCCGGAAGTATAGAAGAGCACGGCGGTATCGCCGGGCTCGACGGCCGCCCGCTCTGTCGCTGCGTCCGCGACGAGTTCGCCCCACCAATGATCCATCCGGGGTGCCCCGTCGGCCGCCTCGGCAGCCGGGCGCTCCCGGTCGAGCGAGATCAGGGTGAGATCGTCCGGGTGGGGGTGATTGGCGGTGAGTGCGGCGACGACGCCGCTGGTCGAGAAGGCAAAGCGGCAGTCGCTGTCCTCGAGGCAATGGGCGAGTTGCTTGGCGCCCAGCCGTACGTCGAGCGGCACGGGCACCGCACCGAGCCAGATCAGGGCCAGGGCCGCGACAACCCATTCCGGTGCATTGGGCGCGAAGAGGGCGACCGCGGTGCCACGCTCGATGCCACGCTCGGCGAGACCGGCGGCGAGACGGCCGGCCTTCGCTTCGACCTCGGCACAGCTCCAGGCCCGCTCGCCGCCCGCGAACGAGACGAGAGCGGGGTGGTCGCCGCGCTCGGCGACCTGGTCGAAGAGATCGTGCAGGGTGCGAAGCTCGGCCATCGTTCCTCCAAACGCCAGCATTGCCACAAGGTTCCGCCGGGCATGCGCGGGCCGACACGGGCGCAACCGGCGACGCGGACATCGCGGATCAGCCTGTCCTCGATTTGCCGACGCACCGGCCAGCCGATGTCCTCAATTTGCCCGATCTTCGGCTGCGGCACGAGGCGTGTCGACGGCCGTGGTGAAAGGCTCCGCCCGACACGGTTCAGCGAGGTTGTCGGAGCCGGCGAGACGCAGCGTTCGGCAGAGGAGGCCGCTGTGTCGCCGCGGCCACGAGCGTGGCCGGCGGCTTGCGCCGAACGTCGCCGGCACGCTAGATCGGCGATCGGCCCGCTGCCGGCAGGGGCGAGGGCGATGCCGACAAGGGTCACAGCGACCGGGAAGCCGAACACCGTAGAGCCCAGCGAGGAGACTTGGCCATGGCCGATCCCGTCGAGCGGATGCTCGCCACCATCGACCGACATGCGGCGAGTTGTCGGTCGGCACTGGGTCGCGACCATATCGAGCCGCGGGTGCTCGAGGCGATGCGGCGCGTGCCGCGCGAGCTCTTCGTGCCCGACGAGAACCGGGCACTCGCCTATGGCGACCATCCGTTGCCGATCGGGCACGGGCAGACGATCTCGCAGCCCTTCATCGTCGCCTTCATGACCGATCTGCTCGATGTCCGGCCCGGTCACCGGGTGCTCGAGGTCGGCACCGGCTGCGGCTATCAGGCAGCCGTGCTGGCCGAGCTCGCCGACGAGGTGCAAACGATCGAGGTGGTGCCGGCGCTCGCCCGGCAGGCGCGAGCGGCGCTGCTCGATCTCGGCTACCGCAACATCGTGGTGCACGAAGGAGACGGCCATGCCGGGCTGCCGGACCTCGCACCCTTCGATCGGATCATCGTCACCGCCGCCCCCGATCGCGTACCACCGGCCCTGGTCGAACAGCTGGCACCCGGCGGCCGGCTGGTGATCCCGGTGGGCTCCCGCTTCGCGCAGGAACTCCTGCTCGTCGACAAGGATGCGGACGGTCGGCTGCACGAGCGGCGGACGATCGGCGTCGCCTTCGTTCCGCTCGTCGGCGGCGAGCGCCGGCACTGAGCCACATGGCCGGGGCAGCCGGTCGATCAGCCGGCCTTGCCACCGCCGAGACCGGCCGGGATGCGCGGGATCGCGAGCGCCGAGATGGGCTCAGGGCAGGCCGGTGCGCTCGATCGGCAGGCGGATCTGCGTGCCGAGCAGGCGGCGGCGCAGGACCATGGGTACCACGGCAAGGATGAACGGCCAGTAGTCGACGAAATAGCGTCGCCAGAGCCGTTTCGGCTCCTGGTAGATACGCCACGCCCAGCGCAGCTCGAGCTTGTCGATCCAGGCGGGATAGTAGCGCGGGGCGGCTGCCAGCTGATCGACGAAGCCGCCGCAGCTGACCATCAGCCCGTCGTAGCCCGCTTCCTTCAGGCTGGCGAGAAAGCGTTCCTGATGCGGCACACCCATGCCGCAGAGAACGACATCGGGATCGGCCGCCAGGATCATCGCGCGCAGCTCGGCGCGATCACGATACCCGTCGCTGGTGCCGCAATAGACGATTTCCGGAAACTCGGCACGCATCCGCTGGACCGCGCGTTCGGCAACGCCGGGCCCGGCACCACAGACGAAGACCTCGGCCCGGCGCTCGTTCAGGGCGGCGAACAGCGGCAAGTAGAGCGACGACGCGTCGAAGCTGAATCGCCCGGCATTCGGGTTCTCGAGCTGGCGCAGTGCCCAGACGACGCCGATCCCGTCGGGCAGGACGAAATCGAAGCGGCGCAGCAGACCGAGGTAGTCGGCTTCGCGCCGATTGATCGCCCAGGCCGCCGGATTGACGAAGGAGAGGAGAAACGCCTCCCGCGCGTCCACGTGGGCGAGCAGCCGGCCGAGCACCGTGGCCTCGCGGTCCACGCTGTCGACCGGGATACCATGGAGATTGACGCGGGGCATGATCCGTCACTTTGCTGAGGTCGGTCCACGGGACCGGCGTCGATGACGACGCCACCCGCGCGCTCACCGAGCGCAGAGCAAAGCTGCCGGAATTCCCCGGGCAATGTGTTAAGCCGAATGCTTAACGGCGATACTCGAATACTGTGAAAGACTTGCCCACTCGCGACGTCACCGGGCCGACAAAAGTCGATCGCCGGCTCAGGCAAGGCTCGGCTCGGGCGCCGCTCGGGTCGGCGAGGGCGCGATCCCCCTTGCGCTTCATGCTGCAGTGCACCATAAGCGAGCGGAATCATGTCGAGAGGTGGACGATGGCCGAGGACGAGCGCAAGCTCATGGACTTGGCGCTGCAGGGCGGTGGCTCGCACGGGGCGCTGACCTGGGGGGTCTTGGATGGCCTGCTCGAGGACGAGCGGATCGAGATCCCGGCGGTGAGTGGTACCAGTGCCGGGGCCATGAACGCCGTGGTCTTCGCCGACGGGCTGCACAAGGGTGGGCGCGACGGCGCCCGCCGTGCGTTGCACGACTTCTGGAAGGCGGTGAGCGACAGTGCCCGCTTCTCGCCGATCCAGCGCAGCCTCTGGGATCGCCTGACCGGCAACTACAGCCTCGAGACGTCGTTCGGCTATCACCTCTTCGACCAGATGACCCGGTTTCTGGCACCCTCGCAGTTCAATCCCTTCGACATCAATCCGTTGCGCGATCTGCTCGCGGCGACCATCGATTTCGAGGCGGTCAACGCCTGCAAGAAGACCAAGGTGTTCGTGACCGCGACCAATGTGCGCACCGGGCGCGGCAGAATATTCCGCCAGGGCGAGCTCACGGTCGACACGGTCATGGCGTCGGCCTGTCTGCCCTTCATGTTCCGCGCGGTCGAGATCGGCGGCGAGTCCTACTGGGACGGCGGCTATATCGGCAATCCGGCACTCTATCCCCTGGTCGACGATCCGACCTGCCGCGACATCTGCATCGTCCAGATCAACCCGATGCGCCGGGACGAGCTGCCGACCACCGCACGGGCGATCATGAACCGGGTCAACGAGATCAGCTTCAATTCCGCTTTGGTGAAGGAGCTGCGTTCCATTCACCTCTTGCATCAGCTGATCGAATCGGAGGGTCTCGAGACCGAGCGCTACCGTGACGTCCGGCTGCACATCATCCACACAGCGGACGAGGTCCAGCATCTCGAGGCCTCGAGCAAGCTGAATGCCGAGTGGGGGTATCTGACCTTTCTCTTCGAGTGCGGTCGCAGCTGGGCCAGGGCCTGGCTCGATGAGCATTTCGACGATCTGGGCGAGCGCTCGACTATCGATCTCGACGAGCTCTTCGCCGATACGTTCAAGCCGGTGGACGCCCTCGAGGACGTGCTGGCGGAGGGCTCGGAACCGCCACCGCCGCCCGAGCGCGGCACGAAGGCAACCGGGCGGCGGCCGGGGTAACAGCCATGTACGGGATCGCCGTCATTGTCGTCGCCCTCGGGCTCTTGATGTATCTCGCCTTTCGCGGGATCAGCCTCTTGATCCTCGCCCCGGCGCTCGCCCTGCTCGCCGTCGCTGCCACCGGTGAACTGCCGATTCTGGGTACCTACACACAGATCTTCATGGGTGCGACGGGCGGCTTCGTCACCAGCTTCTTCCCGCTCTTCCTCCTGGGGGCCATCTTCGGCAAGCTGATCGAGGATTCCGGCAGCTCGGAAGTGCTGGCCAACACGATCATCGCCCGGCTCGGCGAGGACAAGGCGATCCTCGCCGTGGTCCTCGCCTGTGCCGTCATGACCTATGGCGGCGTCTCGCTCTTCGTCGTGGCGTTCGCCGTCTTTCCGATCGCCGATGCGCTGTTCAAGAAGGCGGATCTGCCCAAGCGCCTGATCCCGGGGACCATCGCGCTCGGTGCCTTCACCTTCACGATGAGTGCGCTGCCGGGCACCCCGGCGATCCAGAACGCCATCCCGATGCCGTTCTTCGGCACCTCGGCCTTTGCCGCCCCGGGGCTCGGCATCATGACCGGGCTGATCATGCTGGTGCTCGGCATGCTCTGGCTGCAGTACCGCTCGAGGGCACTGGTCGCCGAGGGCTATGCCGGGATCGACGAGCCGCCCTTCGTGCCGACCAAGGAACTCCGCGAGCGCAGCGCCGGCGAGGGCTTCGATCTCATGGAGGTGCCGGTCGAGAGCCCGCCCCGTGATCTGCCCGACCCGTTCGTGGCAGCGCTGCCGCTGGCGCTGGTCATCATCCTGAACTTCGTCTTTACCGGGATCGTCATCCCGGCGATGGACACGAGCTATCTCGCCGAGCCCCGGTTCGGCGAGACCGATATCAGCCAGCTCCGCGGCCTCTGGTCGGTGATCGCGGCCCTGGTGATCTCGACCGTGCTCCTGATCCTGCTCAACTGGCGACGGCTCACCGGCCTCAAGACCTCTCTCGACAGCGGTGCGAACGCCTCGCTGCTGCCGATCTTCAATACCGCGAGCCTGGTCGGCTTCGGTGCGGTGATCGCGTCCTTGGCAGCCTTCGAGCTGATCCAGGACAATGTCGTCCAGCTCGGCGGCGACAACCCGCTGATCTCGCTCGCGGTCGGGGTCAGCCTGCTCTCGGCGATGACCGGCTCGGCCTCGGGCGGCATGTCGATCGCCCTTTCGACCATGGGCGAGACCTACGTCGCGATGGGAACGGCGGCCGGCATGGCGCCCGAGCTCTTGCACCGGGTCACCTCGGTGGCGGCCGGCGTGCTCGACATTCTGCCGCACAACGGCGCGGTGATCACCCTGCTCGCGATCTGCGGCCTGACCCACCGAGAAGCCTATTTCGACATCGCGGTTGCCGGCATCGTCGTGCCGCTGGTCGCCCTCGTCGCCCTGATCGGCGTCGGCACGTTGTTCGGCAGCTTCTAGCGGTTCCCGCGGAGCAAGAAAGAACGGGGAGGCACGGCCTCCCCGCGCCCCACCGTCACTTCGGAGCGGCGACCGTCTCGACCACCGAACCCTGTCCGGCGCGGCTGTGGCACAAAGGAGTGGCGCCAGGGGCGTGCTCTAGGATCCAGCGACCGGTGCTGCAGCCGCCGCCTTCGCCGGCTGTCTCCGCGACCTCGGCTGGCCGCATGGCGGTGCGCTCGAGATCATCCAGGGCGAGGACATGGGCAGGCGATCGCGCATCCACGCGGCTGATAACGTGACCGCTCGCCGAAGCGCGGATCGGGAACGCAGCGTCTGGCGGGCGAGCTCGATCGCAGCGGTTCGCCGCTGCTGGGCCGGGCTCGGCGAGGGGGCTTTCAACACCGCTGCCGATCGTCTAGCCTACCGCTGTTCGACAACGACAAAAGGGGGAGGCGAGCGTCATGCTGCGGCGGACATTGCTCGGAACGTGCGTGCTGGCTCTGGCGACGGGTCTCGGGCTCGGCCAGGCCGAAGCGGCTTATCCGGAACGGCCGATTACCATCATCGTGCCCTGGGGGGCCGGTGGCGGCACCGATGCGACGGCGCGGATCCTGGGGTCGCTCCTGGAGCAGGAACTCGGCGTGCGGGTCACTGTCGAGAACCGCACCGGCGGCTCGGGTGTGGTCGGCCACAGTGCGATCGCCAATGCCGAGCCCGACGGCTACACGCTGGGCATCGTCACGGTCGAGATCGGCATGATGCATTGGGCGGGCTTGACCGACCTCACCTACGAGGACTACACGCCGCTCGCCCTCTACAACGAGGATCCGGCGGGCGTGCAGGTCCGCGCCGATGCGCCCTGGGAGACCATCGAAGAACTGCTCGACCATGTCCGTGAGAACCCGCCCGCGACTCTCAAGGGCTCGGGCACGGGACAGGGCGGTATCTGGCATCTGGCCCTGGCCGGCATGCTGGCGAACGCCGACATGGAGCCCGACCGGATTCCCTGGGTGCCGTCCGAGGGTGCCGCTCCCGGTCTGCAGGACCTCGTCGCCGGTGGTGTGGACGTGGTCACCTGCTCGGTCCCCGAGGCGCAGTCGCTGATCGATGCCGGGCGGGTGAAGAGCCTGGCGCTGATGGCCGCCGAGCGGTCCGAGGCATTTCCGGATGTGCCGACCCTCGCCGAGGCCGGGGTCGACTGGCGGCTCGGCGCCTGGCGTGGCGTCGGCGGGCCCACCGGCATGCCGGACGAGGCGGTCGAGACGCTGGTGCCGGTGCTGGAGAAGATCCACGGCATGGCCGAGTTCCGCGAGTTCATGGAGGGCCGCGGCTTCGGCATGATCTTTCTCGGGCCCGACGACTTCCGCCAGTTCATGGCCGACAGCAACGAGTCCCTGGGCGGGGTGATGCAGGAGATCGGGCTCGCCCAATAGCCCCGGCCGCAGGGCCGGGGGCGAGGCCGCCGATGAAGCTCAACGACGCCATCATCGGCCTCGTCGTGCTGCTCGGTGGCCTCGCCGCCATCCTCCAAGCGCAGACCTTCCAGCCGACCCACGGCCAAGCCTACGGCCCCGACCTCTTCCCGACCATCATCGGCAGCGGCTTCGTGCTCAGCGGATTGGTGCTGATCGTCGGCGGCTGGCGCGAGCGGCAGACAGTGGGCTGGCTTCGGCTCGAGGGGGCGAGCCCCGGCCGGTTGCTCGATGCCGGCCTGGTCCTCGCCTACATCGCCGGGTTCATCGGGCTCGCCCCGGTTCTCGGCTTCCTGCTCACCGCGGGTCTCGGTGGCTGGCTCTTGATGGTCCGCTTTCGCCGCGGCCACTGGCTGAGCTCGCTCGCCATCGCCGCCTTGGTCACGCTGGTCACCGACTGGGCGTTTCGCACCGTGCTGCTGGTGCCGCTGCCGCAGGGTGCGCTGCTGCCACGTTTGCCCTGGTAGAGCGATGAGCGACACCCTCGCCATCGCCTTCGGTCTGGTCTTCGACCCCTATGTCCTGGCCGTCATGCTGGCGGCCGGTGCCTTCGGCCTCTTCGTCGGTGCGATGCCGGGCCTCACCGCCACCCTGGCGGTGGCGCTTCTGGTCCCGGTCACCTTCTTCATGGACCCGATCCCGGCCCTCGCCGCCATTGTCGCGACCACTGCCATGGCGATCTTCGCGGGCGATCTGCCGGGGGCCTTGCTGCGCATCCCGGGCACGCCGGCTTCGGCCGCCTATGTCGACGACACGCATCAACTGACGCTCCAGGGCAAGGCCAATCTCGGCCTCGGCACCGCCCTGATCTGTGCGGTGATCGGCGGGCTGGTGGGGGCGGCCATCCTCGCCTTCACCGCACCGCTGCTCGCCGAGGTGGCGCTGCAATTTTCCACCCAGGAGTATTTCTGGCTCGCCACCTTCGGTCTCACCTGTGCCGCCTTCGTCTCCACCGGCAAGCCGGTCAAGGGTCTCGTGTCGCTCCTGCTCGGCCTCTTCATCGCAACCATCGGCATCGACATCATGGCGGGCCAGCCGCGCTTCACCATGGGCTCGGTCGAGCTGATGGGCGGGGTCAGCTTCATCCCGGCGATGATCGGCATGTTCGCGATCTCGGAGGTGTTGCGCTGGGCCTTGGGCTCGGGCGGCGGGCGCGACCAGGCCGAGCCCGTGCGGCAGGTTACGGGTGCGGTCTTCACCGGGGTGCTGCCGGTGCTCCGCCGCTACAAGCTCGGGCTCGTGCGCGGCAGCCTGGGGGGCACGGCCATCGGCATCCTGCCGGGGGCGGGTGCCGATATCGCCGCCTGGGTCACCTATGCGGTCTCCAAGAAGTTCTCCGAGACCCCGGAGCGATACGGCACCGGGCATACCGAGGGCCTGGTCGATGCCAGCTCGGCCAACAACGCGTCCCTGGGTGGCGCCTGGATCCCGGCGCTCGTCTTCGGCATTCCGGGCGACACGGTGACCGCGATCGTCATCGGCATCCTCTACATGAAGGGGATGAACCCCGGCCCTACGGTCATGCTCTACCAGCCGGAGCTGCTCTACGCGGTCTTCATCGCCTTTTTCGTCGCCAATCTGCTGCTCTTGCCGCTCGGCTATCTGGCGATCAAATCCTACGGGCAGATGCTGCGGGTGCCGCGCGAGGTCTTGATGCCGATCATCCTGATCCTCTGCATGGTGGGTGCCTTCGCCATCAACAACACGGTCTTCGGGGTGGCGATCATGCTGGTCCTCGGCATCGTCGCCTTTCTCATGGAGGAGAACGGCTTTCCGGTCGCTCCGGCAATTCTCGGCCTGGTGCTGGGCACCATGATCGAGCGCAACTTCATGCAGTCGATGATCAAGGCCGACGGTAACCTGCTGGCCTTCTTCGACCGGCCGATCGCCGCTACCCTGGGCGTGATCACCATCGCCATCTGGCTGCTGGTCGCCGCCGGCGCCGCCCGTCGCTGGTGGCGGGGCCGGCCGTCGACCGCAGTCCCGTCCTCAGCCGAATGAGACAACGACAATGACCACCTATGCGACCTACCCGAGCCTTGCCGGCCGCTCGGTGCTGATCACCGGTGGCGGTTCCGGCATCGGTGCCGCCACCGTCCAGGCCTTCGCCGCCCAACAGAGCAAAGTCGCCTTCATCGACTTCGATGCCGAGGCGAGTGCGAAGACCGTGGCCGCGGCCCGGGCCGCGGGCCACGCCGCCCCGCTCTTCCTCGAGGCGGACCTGCGCGACATCGAGGCCCTGCGCGCGGCGGTGGCCGAGGCTGCGCGGGTCAACGGCGACATCACCGTGCTGGTCAACAACGCCGCCCGCGACGACCGCCACCCGTTCGACACGGTCACGCCCGAATACTGGGACGACCGGATCGCGGTGAACCTCCGTCACCAGTTCTTCGCCGCCCAGGCGGTGCAGCCGATGATGAAGCGGCAAGGCGGCGGTTCGATCGTCAACCTGGGCTCGGTCAGCTGGCTGGTCGGCCAAGGCGGGATGCACGCCTATACCGCGTCGAAGGCCGCCGTGGTGGGCCTGACCCGCGGCCAGGCCCGCGATTTCGGTCCCGACAATATCCGTGTCAACTGCGTCGCCCCCGGCTGGATCATGACCGAGCGGCAGCGCACACTCTGGCTCGACGAGGCGGGCGAGGCCGAGCTGATGCATCGCCAGTGCCTGAAGCGCAAGCTCTGGCCCGAAGAGATCGCCCGCGTGATCCTCTTCTTCGCTGCCGACGACAGCAGCTGCATGACCAATCAGCAATACATCGCCGACGGCGGCTGGGTCTGAGCGCCGCTTTTTTGCCGTAGCTCGCCCTGGAGCCACGCAAAATCGACAGCTGTGGCCGGGCAGCGGCGCGCCCTACCTATGAGCGTCCGCACACGGGCAGCCGACCTGAACGGCAGGGGCTGGCCGCGGCTGCGGGATCGAGCGCGGGTTCGCCGCCATGATCTACGCCATCCCCGCCGGTCTGGCGATTGCCGGTGCCGCAGTCCTGACCCGCTGGGTCGCCAGCAAGTTCGACGCCGCGGCACCGCCTGCCTGGACCCGCCGCCGGCATGCGCGCGAGTGGGCGTCACTCGCCGTGATGACCGTTTGGATCGGCTCGCTGCTGCTCGCCGGTCAGGCGTTTTTTCTTTGGGAAACCGGCAAGGAGTCGCCGGCGCTGTTCGCCACCGGCGCCGGCATCGCTGCCATCGGTGTGCTGCCGGGGCTGCGCGGCCTGCTGCCTCCCAAGCACCCCCTGCAGCGCCGGCGGGGCTAGCGACCGCCAAGGATTGCCATTTCCATGCACCTCTGTCTGATGTCGACGGGTGGGAAGGGGAGCTTCGGCTATGGACAACATCCGGTCGACCATCATCAAGTCGCAGCCGAATCCACCGGCGGCGCCTGAGGCGGTCGACGACGATGATCCCCTCGGACAGTTGGTCGCCAAGTCCTTCGTCCTGGCCGATATCGTCTACGAGCCCCTCGACCATGTTCAGACAACGTTCGGGACCGCGGGCTACAGCGATGTCGAGCGCTTCGAATGCCGGCGTTTTGGTGTTCAGGCCATTGGCTGTCGCCAGGGCGACGTCGCGCATCTGGTGATTCGTGGCAGCGACGAAACGGTCGACTGGCTCCTCGACATCTATGCCGTGCCGTCGTTCCGACCGCTCCACCACCGCGGCTTCGGTCTCTGCTGGCGGCGAATCGAGGCGCCGGTCCGCGCTTGGCTCGACCGGCTGGGGGGCGGCGGGCGGCGGCCGGGAGGGGGCCCGGGCCCCGGCCCCGGGGCCCTCGGGGTCGGGTTGGGGGCGGCCAGGAAGGCGAAGGGCCCGGCGAAGATCGTACCCAGCACCGTGCCCAGCGTCGCGATGTTCAGCGTATCCCACAGCAGCCACCACAGCCGGTGAATGTACTCCCAGCGCGGCGGCCAGGCGCGCGCCGCC
>Ga0081535_100346_pt1 | contig 36424 bp, 30 predicted proteins | sample HotLakmasection3_FD_71020 | JGI IMG/M metagenome (GOLD analysis project Ga0081535, IMG submission 71020) | Hypersaline microbial mat communities from Hot Lake, Washington, USA - Section #3 (SPADES assembly) (version 2) | ecosystem: Environmental > Aquatic > Non-marine Saline and Alkaline >... | reverse complement strand
GTCAGATCCTGCCGTTCGCCGACGACGCGAGCCTCGGGCTCTTCACCGAGTTCGAGAGCGCCGTCTACGACGCGATCTGACGGGCCGCGCCGACGCCGACGCCGCCGGCCGCGTCCGCCGCCCTCGCCGTCCCTCTCCTCCTCGCGCGTCCCCTCGCCCTCGCCGCGCCGCGCCGGCTCCTCGCGGGCGGGCGCCTCGTCCCGTTCGAGGTCCGGCCCGTCGTCCTCACGCAACGACTCGCTCTCCTCGCCGCCCCGACGTCCGCCGCGCCGCCCGCGCCGCCCCCGACGCCGGCGCTTCCTCCGGCCCTCCTCGCCGCTCTCGTCGCCGTCGCCCGGCTGCCCGTCGTCCTCCGCGAACTCCTCGCTGATCAGATCGCCGATCAGCTCCTCCTCCTCCTCGAAGAGCTCCGCCTCCGCCTCCGCCAGACGCTCGGCTTCCTCGTGCGGATCAACCGCCCAGTCGCTGTCCTTGCCGCTGCCCTTCACCCACGGCTTCAGATCCTTGGGAGGCTGCGCCTTGGGCAGCTTGTCGATCGCGATGTCCGAGCCGCGGTCGTCGTACGCGTAGTAGGTCACCCGATCGACCGGGATCGTCTCGCTCACCCGGATCTCGACCGTCTTGCCCGTCCGGAACTCGAGCTGACCCACCGCCCGGCGCTTGTTGGTCAGGTACTCGCTCGCCACTCGCGGCGAGACGACCATCTCCACCTTCGCCACGCGCTCGTGGTGCAGGAGCGCGCGAAGCTCGCGCATCCCGTCGGCCGCCACGAACCCCGGCCGCTGCACCTTCCCGAACCCGGTGCACGTCGGGCAGTCCACGTACTGCGTGTTGAGCACGCTCCCGCGCATCCGCTGGCGAGTCAGCTCGATCAGCCCAAGCTGGCTGATCGCGAGCACCTTCGTCCGCGCCCGGTCCCGCTTGAAGTTGTCCTTGAACCGCGCCTCGACCTTCGCCCGGTTCGAGCGGTGACGCATGTCGATCAGGTCGAGCACCACCAGCCCGCCGAGGTCGCGCAGCTTCAGTTGCCGGCAGATCTCGTCCGCCGCCTCGAGGTTCGTCCGAACCGCGTTGGTCTCCGCGTCGCCCGCCGAGCGGCTCTTGCCGCTGTTGACGTCGATCGCCACCAGCGCCTCGGTCTCGTCGATCACGAGCCGCCCGCCCGACGGCAGCGGCACCTCCCGCGAGTGCATCAGGTCGATCTGCTCCTCCACCCCGAACGCGTGGAACAGCGGCGCCTTCCGGTCGTACTCGAGCAGCTTCGCCTGCGCCCGCGGCGACACGATCTTCATGAAGTCCGCCGCCCGCTTCAGCGCCGACGGATGATCGATCACCACCTCGTCGATGTCGCTCGTCAGCACGTCCCGGAGCGTCCGCACCAAGAGATCGCTCTCGGCGTACAGCAGCCTCGGCGCCTTCCCCTTCGTCCGCCGATCCTCCATGTCCCGCCACAGACGCTGCAGGTACGCCAGGTCCCGCTTCAGGTCCGTCTTCGTCCGGCCCATCCCCGCCGTGCGAAGGATGAACCCAAACCCCTCCGGCAGCTCGAGCTGATCGAGCACCTTCCGCATCTCCCGCCGCTGGTCCTCGTCCTCCACCTTCCGGCTCACCCCGACCTTGTCCATGTCGGGCATCATCACGAGGAACCGCCCCGGGATGGACAGGTACGTCGAGAGCGTCGGGCCCTTGGTCCCGATGCCCTCCTTGATCACCTGCACCACCACCTCCTGCCCGCGCTTGAGCGCGCGCTGGATCGGCGGACGCTCCCGCCGAGGCGTCTTCTTCCCAACCCGCTCCGTCGCCTCCTCGTCCTCGCCAGGGAAGTACCGCGGGTGCAGGTCCGTGATGTGCAGGAACCCGTTGTGCTCGTGACCGAAGTCCACGAACGCCGCCTGGATCGCGCTCTCCACGTTCGTCACGCGACCCACCGCGATGTTCCCCACCGCGCTCGCCGCGTTCATCCGCTCCGCGAAGAACTCCTCGAGACGTCCGTCACGAAGGATCGCCACCCGGCACTCGTCCCCGGGGACGTAGTTGATCAACATCTGCTGCTTGGCCACTGAAAGGTCGCTCCCGCGACGCCGCCCTCGCGGACCGACGGTCTCGGCGCGACCGACCGGCTCCCGGGACCTCGCCCGGAGCCCGACCGTCAACCTGCGCCTGCCGCTCCATCCGCACGGGAACCGCCCCGCGTGTGGCTCGCCGCGCCGCGGGGCCCGCTCGCTGGACGCCCGCCGGGGATCCCGCCGGACGCCTCGCGTCCGGCCGATCAACCTCGGCGCCGCCTCGTCCGCGGGCCGCCGCCGCGCCTCAAGGGCGCCCATCTTGACGCCCGGCGAGCGGTCTGCTGCCGCCGGAGGGTTTGCTCGAACCTTCGATCAGCAAATAATTTGCATCACGAAAAGGCTCATTCGACGGGACGACCGCCGAACACCTCCGGAATGATCGCTCGCGTCTGGTCCCGCAGAAACGCGGACACCTGACGCTCGGAATCGAACGAGCCGACCTTCCGGGCCACCCGTTCGCACATCGTCACATCGACGCTCCGGATCACCCGCTTCACCGTCGGGATCAGACTCGGCGTCACCGACAGGCTACGAAGCCCGAGCCCGATCAGCAACATCGTGTACTCGATCTCCCCCGCCGCCTCGCCGCACACCGACACCGGAACCTCCCGACGCTTCGCCGAGCGGACGATCTCCTTGATGAGCCGGATCACCGCCGGATGCGCCGCCGAGTACAGGCTCGCCACCAGCGCGTTGGTCCGGTCCACCGCCAGCGTGTACTGCACCAGATCGTTCGTCCCGATCGAGAAGAAGTCGACCTCCCGCGCAAACACCGGCGCCATCAGCGCCGCCGCCGGCGTCTCCATCATCATCCCGATCGGCGTCCTTGGATCAAACGCGATCCCCTCGTCCGTCAGATCCTCCTTCACGTCCTCAACAATCATCCGCGCCTGCCGCTGCTCCAGAACGTTCGTCACGAGCGGGAACATCAACTGCACCGGACCCGACGCCGACGCCCGCAACGCCGCCCGAAGCTGCGCCCGGAACGCCCCAATCTCCTGAAGACTCTGCCGGATGCTCCGTCGGCCAAGCGCCGGGTTCCGCTCGGGCGGCGCGTCCCGCGTCTGCTTGTCGGAGCCCAGATCGAGCGTCCGGATCGTCAGAGGACGCCCCTCAAGGCCGCGAACCGCCTCCGCGTACGCCTCGTAGTGCTCCTCCTCCGTCGGCGCCCGCCCGGCGCGCAGGTGCAGGAACTCCGTTCGGAACAGCCCCACCCCGTCCCCGCCAAGCTCCACCACCTTCGCCGCCTCGTCGGGGAACTCGATGTTCCCCATCACCGTCACCCGCACCCCGTCCGTCGTCTCCGCCGGGAGCGTCACCACCTCCGCGAGCGACCGCCGAAACTCCCGCATCCGGTCCGCGTACGCCTCGTAGCTCGCCACCGTCTCCTCGTCCGGGTGCAGGATCACCAGCCCCCGGTCCCCGTCGACGATCGCCACGTCCCCGTCCGCCGCGCGCTCCGTCACCCGCTCAAGACCCACCACCGCCGGGATCCCAAGCGCCCGCGCCATGATCGCCGTGTGGCTCGTTCGCCCCCCCGAGTCCGTCGCGAACGCCATCACCTTCGTCGCGTCAAACGACGCCGTCTGGCTCGGCGTCAGCTCCGGCGCGATCACCACGCTCGGCTCGCTCATCGTCTCGAGCTGCCCCCGGTGCTCCCCGATCAGATGCCCGAGCACCCGACGATCCAGGTCCCACACGTCGTCCACCTTCGTGGCGAACGCGCCGCCCATCCCCTCGAACTGCTCCACCAGATGGCGGAACTGCTGGCTCACCGCGAACTCCGCCGTCACCCGCTCGGCGCGGATCCGCGAGCGGATCGGGTCCGCCAGGTTCGCGTCAGAGAGCATCCCGAGGTGAAACGCGAAGATCTTCGCCGCCTCGCCCCCGAGCTCCTCCTTCGTCCGACTCCGCTGCTCCTTGAGCTCCCGGATCGAGACCGCCACCGCCTCGTCGAACCGCTCGACCTCGCGCTCCGCCTGCGCCGCCGACACCCGCCGCCGCGGGATCCGCCGCCGAACGTCGTCGAGCGCCAGAACCCGACCGAACGCCACCCCGGGCGACACCGGTATGCCACGAAGCGTTTCCACCGCGTCCGATGCCTCCGCGACCGCGCCGCCGCACGGCCGCCCGCTCCTGATCCAAACAAACGCCGCCCGCACCGGCGGACGGAAGGGGCCGATGATAGCCCCTCGCGGCAAAAAAGAACTCGCCCGATTCATATCCACGCGCGGCGCCGCCGATAACAACCAGCCAGGGAGACGCCAGGCGCCGACCTCTTCCCCCTTTTCACCTCCCGCGCTTGACTTCAGGCCCTTCCGATGCTCCGATGAGTCCACGCGGCCTCTGCGTCCCGCTGGGAACGTTTCAGGCCGGCGCCCCCGCTGTGGAGGGCGCCCCCGAGAGCCGCCCCAATCAAACGATCGATGAGCAGATGACCACAGTCACAGGCATCCTCGAATGGCCCGCGCGCGCCGAAGGCCGCGTCCGCCAGTTCCGAGACGGCTTCCTCGAAAGCCCCGACGACCCCTTCGTCCCCGTCGCCCTGGGCGACAAGTACCCCCTCCGCCACGGGCAGCAGATCACCGTCGAGGTCGTCCAGCGCAAGCCCCGCCGCCGCCGAGGCAAGGGCGGCGCGCCAAAGGCCTCCAGACCCGTGGTCGACGACATCATCCAGATCGAGGGCCTCGAGCCCGGCGCCCTCGCCATGCGCAAGCCCTTCGATCAGCTCACCGTCATCGACCCCCAGCCCATCCTCCACCTCGAGCACCCGGGATGCCCCGCCGCCTGCCGCCTCATTGACCTCTTCTGCCCCCTCGGCAAGGGCCAGCGCGGCCTCATCGTCTCGCCCCCCAAGGTCGGCAAGACCACCCTCCTCAAGGACATCGCCAACGCCCTCCACCACAACCACCCCGACCTCGAGGTCTACGCCCTCCTCGTCGACGAGCGCCCCGAGGAGGTCACCGACTTCCGCCGCTCCGTCCCCTGCCAGGTCATCGCCTCCTCCAACGACCACGACCTGAACCGCCACATCGCCGTCGCCACCGCCACCCTCGACCGCGCCAAGCGCATGGTCGAGGCCGGCAAGGACGTCGTCATCCTCCTCGACTCGCTCACCCGCGTCGGACGCGCCTTCAACAACTCCGCACGCCACGCCAACACCGGACGCACCCTCACCGGCGGCATCGACTCCGGCGCCCTCCAGATCCCCCGCCAGATCTTCGGCGCCGCCCGCAACGCCGAAGAGGGCGGCTCCCTCACCGTCATCGCCACCTGCCTCGTCGACACCGGCTCCCGCGGAGATCAGGTCATCTTCGAGGAGTTCAAGGGCTCCGGAAACATGGAGCTCATCCTCGATCGAAAGATCGCCGAGCGCCGCCTCTTCCCCGCCATCAACCTCGCCCAGTCCGGCACCCGCAAGGAGGAACTCCTCCTCTCCCCAAACGCGGTCAAGGCGACGACCGCCCTCCGCCGCCGCCTCCTCAACATGCCGCCCCACGAGCAGGTCGAGCGACTCCTCGCCGCCCTCAAGCGCTTCGAGACCAACGAGGACCTCGTCACCGCCACCTCCGGCGGCTGACCCGCCCCTCTCTCCCCAAGGGAGAGGGACCCGCGGAGAGGGAGCGCTCTCCGCCGCCATCCAGAGCCCAGAGACCGCAGTGCCTAGGCCCTGACCGTTCCGAACCGGCTCCCCCCTTCACCCCCGCCCCCAACGACCCGATTCAGGCGGGCATGAACGCCACCACCCCCGGCGCCGACCACCCGCCCCTCCTCTTCGACCTCGGCCCGCGCGATTGCCCCGTCATCCGCGGCGGAACCACGATCGCCATCGCGTTCATCCTCGTCTTCGCCGCCGGCTACTCCGTCAAGAACCTCGTCCTCGCCGACCCGCCGAACACCGCCGAGGCCGCCGTCGCGCTCCCGGTGCTCGCGTTCTTCTTCATCACCGCCTGCCTCCTCCGCTTCTCCTCAACCGCGATCGTCCTCGCCGAGCGCCGCCTCCACGCCGTCGAGAAGCTCGGCCCCTTCAAGCTCGTTCGCGCCAGACCACTCGACGACATCGTCCGCATCGAGACCCGCTTCGACGAGGTCGTCGTCAACGGCCGCCCCCTCGAAGGCGAGCGCCGCCTCGGCGCCCTCCGCATCGCCTGCGCCGAGAGCGCCCGGCTCACCACCGCCATCGCCTACCCCGCCTCCACCCTCATCCCGCTCGCCGTCGAGCTCGCCCAGGCCTGCGAAGCCAGAACGCCCCACCTGGGCCGCGTCCACCTCGCCGAGACCTCGCCCGCCGCGGCCACGATCACCACCGAAGCCCAGCCCCGCCCAGGCGCCCCCGCGCCCCCGCCGCCGCTGCCGAAGCGCCTCAGGCTCGTTCGCGCGCCCCACGCGACCACCCTCGCCGCGCCGCCCATCGGCCTCCTGCGAAGCCTCGGCGGCCTCCTCGGCTTCGCCCTCTTCTGGAACGCCATCATCGCCACGATGATCGCCGTCGCCCTCTTCCCGGATCCCGGCGCCGAGTTCGCCGACTCCTACGACCCCTCCCTCTTCCACCTCCCCCTCGCCCTCTTCGCCCTCATCGGCGTCGGTCTCACCATCTACGCCCTCCACCTCGCGCTCCAGCGATCCACCTTCACCATCACCAGCGACGCCCTCGAGATCGTCACCGGCAGCCCCCTCCGCCACGCCCGCCGCCTCTTCGCCCGCGAGCAGCTCCTCGCCGTCCGCGTCGCCCCGAGCCAGTTCCACGCCAACGGCGTCCTGCTCAACGAGCTCAAGATCATCCCCACGGGCGAAGACGCCTTCGGCCTCCTCAAGCACCTGCCCGACGACGAGCTCGCCGCCATCGCCGCCGCCCTCCGCGCCGAACTCAACCTCTCCGCATCCACCACCGTCGCCCGACCCGAAGACCACCCCTTCCTTCGCCGAGACGAGGACCCCTTCTCAACCCGCCGCGCCGGCTGACCCGATCTCAACCCCTGTGACCCGCCTCCTCATCACCGCCGCCCTCCTCGCCGTCACCGCCCTCGCCGGCGCCTTCGGCTACCGCTTCCTCCGCGCCGAGGCCGCCACCGAGATCTACCGCGAGCGACTCGAGAACCTCGCCCAGGACCACGCCGACCTCGCCCAGCGCTACAACCGCGCGGTGCGGCAAACCGCCGTCACGGAGCTCCTCGTCACCGAGTCAACCGTTTCCGTCCGCGTCCGCAACGCCGACGGCGAACTCGCCACCATCCCCACGCCCTTTGCGCCCACGGGCGAGATCTACGTCGACTGCGTCGTGCGCGACGGCCGCCTCCTCATCCGCCGCGTCTTCGACGACCGCACCGCACCCTCGAGCGCCGTCGTCATCAATCCCGCCCTCGCGAATCTCGACTGGTCCGACGAGGACGCCCTCCGCGTCGGAAAGGCCGTCTACCGCGGCGGGCTCACGCCCGGCGTCTACGCGATCACCGTCACCGGCGCCGGCGCGCTCGCCCTCGCCAGGACCGACGCCCCCGTGAACCTCGACCCCGCGCCCCGCGTCGAGCCCTTCGAAGAGATCGACGACGCCGTCGACAAGCGCCCCGACGACATCACCCTCGCCGACGTCTGGGACCGACTCTTCCGCCGCTAATCCACCTCGAGAACCACCTTCACCGCCTCGCCCGTCCGCATCATCTCCATCCCGCGCTCCACCTCCGCGAGCGGAACCGCGTGCGTCACGATCGGCTCGAGCATCCCCGGCGCCTGCTCGAAGAAATCATCCATCTGAAGCCACGTGTCGTACATCCGCCGCCCGTTGATCCCGAGCACCGTGGCGCCCTTGAAGATCACGTGCTCGTTCCAGTCAAACGGGTAGTCCCCCGCCGGCAGCCCGAGCAGCGCCGCCCGGCCCCCGCGCCGAAGCGCGCGGAAGCCGTCGTTGATCAGTGCCTCCGCACCCGACATCTCGAGCAGCACGTGCGCGCCCTCGCCCTTGGTCGCCCGAATCACCCGCGTCGCCCAGTCCCCGTCGACGCCCGTGTCGAACGCCTCGTCCGCCCCAAGCTCCACCGCGAGATCAAGCCGCTTCCGGTCCCGGTCCACGACGAAGATCGCGCTCGCCCCCGCCATCCGCGCCGCCTGCACGCTCATGAGCCCGATCGGGCCCACGCCCGTCACGAGCACGCTTTTCCGGCTCACCCCCGCCTCCATCACCGTGTGCACCGCGTTGCCGAAGGCGTCCATGATCGCCGCGTGATCGTCGCTCACCACCCTGGGCAGCATCCACAGGTTCCCCGCGGGCATCACGATCAGATCCGCGAAGCACCCGTCGCGATCGATCCCGATGATCTCCATCGTCCGCGCCACGTGCGCCATCCCGCTCAGGCTCGCCGCGTCGCGACCCGTCACGATGTGCCCCTCGCCGCTGACGCGCCGCCCGACCGTCACGTGATCCGGAACCCCCGGCCCCACCGCCTCGACGACGCCCGCGAACTCGTGCCCGATCACCACCGGCGGCTTCATCCGCCGCGCAAAGAACGGCTTCCACGCGCTGATCCCAAGATCAGTCCCGCAGATCCCCGCCCGCCGCACGCGCACGAGCGCCTCGCCCGGCCCGGGCGCCCCCGGCGCCGCGCAGTCCTCGACGAACGACACCCCGGGCCCCGCGCCCGCCTTCACCACCGCCCGCATTGTTCCGGTCACGAAAGCTCCATCCGCCGCCGCCTGCGCCCGCGTCATCACGAATCCCATCTGTGCAATGCCGCCGAGCCCACCGCCCGACCACGCGCATCCTACTCCCATCCCCCTCTCCCCGAGGGACAGGGGACAGGGGAGAGGGAGCACTCCGAGATCTCTCCCGCCTCCAGCATCTCCACCCTCTCCCCTTCCCAAGGGGAGAGGACAGGGTGAGGGGATCTCCTCCGCCTCCCAACCTTCCACCCCATCCCATTACGATGCCCCCCATGACCACCAAGCAGCCCGCCACCGATCCCGCCGCCAAGTCCATGGACGACATCATGGCCCTCTGCAAACGCCGAGGGTTCATCTACCCCGCCTCCGAGATCTACGGCGGAATCAACGGCTTCTGGGACTTCGGCCCCCTCGGCGCCCAGATGAAAAAGAACCTCGCCGACGCCTGGTGGCAGGACACCATCCTCTCCCCGCCCCCGGGCCCCGACGGCGAGCCCGTCCGCATCCTCCCCCTCGACTCAAGCCTCATCCAGAACCCCAAGGTCTGGGAAGCCTCCGGCCACCTCGCGGGCTTCGCTGATCCGATGCGCAAGTGTTCAAAGTGCGGACATTTCGTCCGCGCCGACCACCTCTGGGATCTCCTCGCCGACAATTCAGAGTGGTTCGACTCAGTCCTTCAGGAGTTCACGCCGCACACGGGCGACATCGATGCGTCACGCTTGATCAAGTGGGCAAGGACGAAGGGAAAGAAGCTCGCTCCGAACCTCGCCCTCGTCCGCAACCCGGAGGTCGTCCTCTCGTTCTTGTCCACGCGCGTCAACGGTCAGCCCGAGGCTCCGCCAGACCTGAAGGAGATCACGCGCTACCTCGCCACCGAGCAGCTGCACGCGACGGGCCTCCAGGAACCCTGCCCGCGCTGCGGCGGCGAACTCGGCGAGCCGGCGCAGTTCAAGCTTATGTTTCAGTCGTGGGCCGGTCTCACGCAATCAGATGAGAACGTCGTCTACCTCCGCCCCGAAACCGCTCAGGGCATCTTCATTAACTTCAAGAACGTCCTCGACACCATGCGCGTCGAGCCGCCCTTCGGCGTCGCCAACATCGGAAAGGCGTTCCGCAACGAGGTCACGCCCCGCAACTTCATCTACCGCTCCCGTGAGTTCGAGCAGATGGAACTCGAGTTCTTCTGCGCCCCCGAAGACGCCGCCAAGTGGTACGCCTACTGGCGCGACACACGCCTCGCGTGGTGGCAGTCGATCGGCCTCGCCGGCGAGAACCTCCAGATGCGCGAGCACGAGTCAGACGAGCTCGCCCACTACGCCAGGCAGGGCGCCGGCACCGCCGACATCGAGTACCGCTTCCCCTTCACCGCCCCCGGCTTCGGCGAACTCGAAGGCATCGCCGACCGCTCCACCTACGACCTCACCCAGCACGAGGAGCACTCCGGCGCCAAGATGAAGTACCTCGATCGCACCAAGGGCGAGATCGCCAAGAACGGCCAACCCAAGGGCGAGTGGGTCACGCCCAACGTCATCGAGCCCGCCGCCGGCCTCACCCGCGGCGTCCTCGCCCTCCTCTGCGAGGCCTACACGCCGGACCCCGATCGCGCCTCGGGCGTCGTCCTCAAGCTCCACCCCCGCATCGCCCCCATCAAGGCCGCCGTCTTCTCGCTCGTGAAAAAGGACGGCATGCCCGAGAAGGCGATGGAGCTCTACCACGCGCTCGCCAAACGCTTCGCCCGCTACGGCTTCATCGACTACGACGAGAAGCAGTCCATCGGCAAGCGCTACGCCCGCATGGACGAGGCCGGCTGCCCCTACTGCTTCACCATCGACGGCCAGACGATGGAAGACGACACCGTCACCCTCCGAGACCGCGACACCGCCGAGCAGACCCGCATGCCCATCACCGACGTCCCGAACTTCCTCGCCGAGAAACTCGGGGTCTAGGGCGGCTGCTCACGGCCGCCGCTCCGCTCGCCCTGAGGGCAGGGGCCAGGGGGAGAGGGAGCGCTCCGCGCCCTCGATCGCCTCCACGCTCTCCCCCTCCCACGCGGAGAGGGCAGGGCAAGGGGATCCCCTCCGTTCTCGAGCCGCTCCGTTCCCGGACCCTCCATCCCCCCGACTCGGCCGACTGCATACAAAAAACAAGGCTTCCCGCCCATCTCGCGGCTCTCCGCCTCCGCCGGTCGCCCGCCCCGCGCGCACATCGGACGCTCCAACCAAGGAGCCGACGATGAAACACCTCCTCCCGTGCGCCCTCATCCTGTCCTTCCTCGCCGCCTGCGCCGCCCCGCCGGCCGAGCGCGCCTCGCCCGAGCGCGCCGAGCTCGCCCTCCCCCTCTCCCACCAGTGGGCCGGCCTCAACTCGCCCGAGGCGGCCGCGGCCGAACTCTTCCACGCGTACATCGCCCTGGATCCGCAGCGGTTCCAGCGCGCGGTCGCCCGCCCCTTCGGCGACGCGCGCACGCGGGCCCACTACGACCGCTTCGTCTCGGCCGCGGCGGAGGAGCTCCGCCGCGCGCGGACCACCGGGCTCCCGCCCGAGGGCGCGCCCGTCGACCTGCTCGAGGTGCGCCCGGCTCGCGACCTGCCCTCGACCTACCGCTCCCCCGCGGCCTACGACCAGATGGCCAACCGCACCGCCAAGCTCGTGGAGGTCGAGGCCTACCTCGCCGGTCGCGGCGTGCAGACCTCGCGCGTCCTCGTGCTTCAGGATTCCGGCGGGCGCTGGGGCGCGGCCCCGCGGCCCGAGCTCTTCGGCTTCATGCTGAACTAGCGCTCTCGCCTATTCCGGCTTCATCCGCCTGCGCTGCGAGCCGTCCGGGTCGAGCAGGTCGAGCAGCGTCGGGTCGTCCGGCGGGTCGTTCCGCTTGTTGTACTCGCGCCGCTGCTGCTTGTAGACCTCGGGCGACTCGTCGAGCTCGAGCGGCTCGCCCGCCTCGTGGCGGCGGTGCAGCTCCTCGAGGAAGGGCACGCACCACCCGCACCCGGTCCCGGCGCTGAAGCATTCGGACAGGAGCGACGCCCGGCTCGGGTTCTCCGTGCGCAGGTACGTCCGCAGCTTGCGGAGCTTCACGTGAAAGCAGAGGCAGACCTCGTCGTCCGGTCCCATGCCACGACTGTACGCGGGGCGCCCGGATCGAAAAAGGGAGCACGGGCTCTCTCGGCCCGCGCTCCCCGGTCACATCCACTCTCTCCTCAGTGCCGTGACGAGTCTCAGTCGCCTGAGCGCCGACGGCGCGCCAGGGCGAGCGCGCCCAGGCCGAAGAGGCCCGCCGCTCCGGGCGCAGGGATCTTCTCGATCTGCCCGCGCACCTCGCCGCCCGGGAACTCCGTCGTGTGGAAGTTCACATAGAGCCCGCCGTTCTGGAGCGCCATCACGTTCTCGTCGCTCATGTCTTCCCAGGTGGCCATGCCGACGAGGTCCCACTCGCCGTTGCTCATCGCAAAGATGATCGGCCCGTTCTCGCCGAAGTCGCCGTCGTGGATGTGAGCGCCGGGCGCCGCGGGGTCGCCCAGCAGGTTGTCGGTGATGGTCCACGAGAACGAGAAGGTGCTGGTTTCCGGATCGAACGTCCCGTTGAGCGTGCCGATGGCGGGCGTCGCCACGTCGTTCTGCGAGCCGTCGATGATCGCGCGGAAGTCGACGGTGTTGCCGAGGGCCGCGCCCGCGCAGGACAGCGCCGCCAAGGCCGTGAGGGTGGTCTTCATGGGTCTCTCTCCCGTGGTCATAAGGTCTTCCAGGATTCCCGGGTGCGCCTCCGCCGCGCGGCGCGCCGCCGGCGCCGTGCGAGCGCCGAAGTCGCACCCTACCCGCCGATCCTGCGCCGATGACTGAATTCGGCTTCACCCGAGGACACGTCGGCGCCGGTTCGGGCGGGCGGTACGCTAAGCGCATGCCAACGCTTGACTACCACACCGCCGGCGAATCGCACGGGCCCGCGCTCATCACGCTCGTCCAGGGCCTGCCCGCCGGCGTTCCGCTGGACGTGGAGTTCATCAACGCCGAGCTCGCGCGCCGCCAGGGCGGCTACGGACGCGGCGGGCGCCAGCGCATCGAGACCGATCGCGCCGAGTTCCTCTCGGGCGTGCGGCTTGGCAGGACGATCGGATCGCCGCTCACGATCCGCCTCGCCAACAAGGACTCGCGCCTGGACGACCTCGAGCGGACGCCGCCCGTGCATCGCCCGCGTCCCGGGCACGCGGACCTGGCGGGCAGCGTGAAGTGGCTCACGACCGACTGCCGCGAGACGCTCGAGCGCGCGAGCGCGCGCGAGACCGCGGCGCGGACGGCGGCGGGCGCCGTCGCGCGGTGCCTGCTCCGGACGATCGGCGTCGAGGTCTTCGGCTTCGTCCGGCGCATCCACGCGGCGGAGTGGACGCCCGACGTCACGATCGAGAACTGGCGCGACCGGCTGAAGCTCCGCGACGAATCGGACGTCTACTGCCCGGATCCCGACGTGAGCCAGCAGATGCGCAAGGCCGTCCGCACCGCGAAGGAGGAGAAGGACACGGTGGGGGGGCTTGTGGAGGTCCACGTCTTCGGGCTCCCCATCGGGCTCGGCTCGAGCATGGACTGGCGGAGCAAGCTCGACAGCCGCCTCGCGGGCGCCGTCATGGGCGTGCAGGCGATGAAGTCGGTGGAGATCGGGCTCGGCAAGGAGGTCGCGGAGCGCTTCGGGAGCGAGGTGCACGACCCGATCCGCTACGACGAGGCGCGGCGTGAGACGCCGAGCCTCGGCTTCGCCCGCGACTCCAACAACGCCGGCGGGCTCGAGGGCGGGATGACCAACGGCGAGCCGGTGGTGGTGCGCGCGGCGATGAAGCCCATCTCGACGCTCCTGCGCGGGCTGCCCAGCGTCGACCTCAACACGAAGCAGGCCTCGGACAGCCAGTACGAGCGGTCGGACGTCTGCGCGGTCAGCGCCGCCTCGGTGGTGGTCGAGAACGTCGTGGCGTTCGAGATCGCGCGGGCCGCCCTCGAGAAGTTCGGCGGGGACTCGCTGCTCGAGTTCACGCAGAACCACGAGGCGTTCATGGAAAAGGCCCGGATGCTCCCGCTGGAGCCGCCGGGCCAGGCGCTGGCGTGAGCGCGCTTTCGCGCGCGGGGTCAGCCGCGCGAGCGTCGTGACTCGCCGGGCGCCGATCGCACGCCGCCCGCGAGTTCTCGCCGGTGCGCGCGGTCGAACGCGCGCACCGCGGCGGGGCCGTCGCCCTGCGCCCTGACGCGCTCCGCGTGCGCTTCGGAGGCCCGCTCGAGCATCGCGGCGTAGCCCGCCACGTACGCGTCCGCCGAGTTCGGCAGGCGCGAGGCGGCGGGGACGTCGGCGCGAGCGGCGCCCTGGCTGGCGAGGCTCGTCGCGAGCACCGCGCGGCCGTCCGGGCTGAGCACGACCGAGGTGGAGAATCCGGGCGCCTTGTCCGGACCACGGCGATCGTGGACGCGCTGGACGAAGTTCATCGAGGCCAGCTCGTCGGGGATGCCGGCGGCGATGTCGACGTGGAGCGGCACGAAGGAGGACGTGATGGTCTTCTGGATCTCGGGGTCGGCGAGGGCCGTGCCGCGGGTGACCTTGGCGCCGAGGCACATCACGGCGTCGGCGTCAGCGCTGGCGGGCTCGAGCGTCTTGTAGACGAAGACGAGGAGCGGGAGGCCGCGCTCCTGGGCTTCGGCGATCGCGACCGCGGCGTCGTCGTGCCAGTCGATCTCGCGCCAGAGGCCCTCTTCGCAGGTGCGGAGCGCCTCGCCGACCGCGGGGACGCGCTCGGCGAGCCTCGCGTGGCGTTCGGCTGGGTCGACGTCGCGAGCGACGGACGCCTGGCCCAGCGCCTTTCCGGACAGCAGACCCAGCAACACGAGCGACCAGATGGAGCGAACCTTGAGCATGACACTCCCTTTCCTCAGGCGCCGGCCCGGTTTCGGTGGCGGCCGGTCGGAGGGCTCAACGGAGCCGGAGCGGGCGTATTGCGGCGTCGCCGCGCGGCGCCGGCGCTGGCGACCGACGGCGCGGATCAGCGCGCCTGCGGCGCCTGGGCTAGCGATTCAGCAGCAGTCCGAGAATGACGGCGAGGGCCACCAGGGCGCCGGCGAGCGCCCAGAGGAGCGCCTCGCGGCGGCTCGGCATGGGCCAGGGGTTCCGGCCGCCGGGGGGCATGCGAGATGGTAGGGGGTGGGCGGCGCGGCGCGACGCGCGGCGGGCGGCGGGCCGTGGCACCCCGGGGGTTGCCGCTCTACCATGCGGGCCCATGCTTACGGTCACGGCCCAACAGTTCGTCAGCTTCCACGTCATCGTGCTCGTGCTGCACGTCATCCTGCTCGGGGTGGCGTACGTGATCTACGCGGAGCGGAAGATCTCGGCGTGGGCGCAGGACCGGCTCGGGCCGAACCGGGTGGGCCCGGCGGGTCTGCTCCAGCCGATCGCCGACGGGATCAAGCTGTTCCTCAAGGAGGACTACGCGCCCGCGCGGGTGGACAAGGCGCTGTTCTCGCTCGGGCCTGGGCTCATCATCATCCCGGCGCTGATCGGGTGGGCGGTGATTCCCTGGGGCGGGTACGTCACCATCCCGACGTTCAACCCGCCGCTGCTCCCGATCACGGTCGAGGGCGGGGTGGCGCTCGTGGCGGCGGCGGACATCCACATCGGGGTGATCTACCTGCTCGCGGTCGCGTCGCTCGGGGTCTACGGCGTCACGCTCGGCGGATGGGCCAGCAACAACAAGTACTCGTTCCTGGGCGGCCTCCGGTGCAGCGCGGGGATGATCAGCTACGAGATCCCGATGGGTCTGGCGATCCTGGTGGTGCTGCTGGTGGCGGGCACGGTGTACCCGCAGGCGCTGATCGCGATGCAGGTGGAGCGCGGGTGGTTCATCATCGCGGCGCCGCTCGCGGGAATCCTCTTCTACGTGTGCACGCTCGCGGAGGCGAACCGGGCGCCCTTTGACAACGCGGAGGCGGAGCAGGAGCTGGTGGGCGGGTACCACACGGAGTACTCGTCGATGCGCTTTGCGCTGTTCCTGCTCGCGGAATACGCGCACATGATCACGGGGGCGGCGTTCTTCGTGCTGCTGTTCCTGGGCGGGTACCACCTGCCGTTCGTGCCGCTGACGCACCCGGAATCGACGGGGCTCCTGGCGATGGCGGTGAAGTTCCTCGTGTTCGCGGGGAAGACGACGCTCATCGTGTGCTTCGGGATCCTGGTGCGGTGGACGCTCCCGCGGATCCGGTGGGACCAGGTGATGAAGCTGGCGTGGAACGGGCTGATCCCGTTCGGGATCGTGCTGATGATCCTCACGAGCTTCATGGTGTACCTGGGCTGGACGGCGACGTGGCAGATGCTGCTCATGCACGTCGGGCTCGCGGTGGTGATGCTCGCGGCGCAGCCCCTGCTCCCGGCGTCGAAGCCCAACCGGCGCGTGATGATCACGGGGTCGCGCTACAGCCGGCGACCGGGCGACCCTGAGATGACGGCCCCCGCGCACCCGACGGCCCTCGACGAGATGGCGCCCGCGATCTCGGCCGAGGGCGGGATGGCGCGGGAGGAGCGCGTCGTCCGCATCTGAGGCGGGCGATGCGGTACCTGGCGATCGATCTCGGCGACCGGCGGACGGGGCTCGCGGTGGGCGATGACGCCACGGGGCTGGCCAGCCCGGCGGGCGTCATCGAGAAGCCGATCGAGCCGGGCGAGGAGCTCCTCGCGGCGATCGAGCGCGCCGCCCGCGAGTACGGGCCCGACGAGCTGGTGATGGGCCTGCCGCTCAACATGGATGACACGGAGGGCCCGCGGGCGAAGCTGGTGCGGGCGTTCGCGTCGCGCGTGGAGGGGCGGACGGGGCTCGTCGTGCGGTTTCAGGACGAGCGGCTGACGAGCGCGGAGGCGGACTGGTCGATGGCCCGCTCGGGGATGACGCGGGGGCAAAAAAAGAGCCGCCGCGACGCGCTGGCGGCGGCGGCGATTCTGCGGGATTACCTCGAGACGCTCGGCTGAGCGTCAGCGCTGGTCCTCGGGGCGGACCGTGGCGAAGAAAAGGGCCTGATCGAGCGTGATGACGTCGGCGACCTTGCCGCCGCCGGTGTTGTCCACGCCGAAGTCGCCGAGCTTCACCTCGTACTCGCAGCGGAGGGCGAGGAGGTCGCCCTTGGCGCGGGAGCGGGTGCGATCGCTCTCGGGCATGAAGGTCAGGCGGGCGGGGATCTCCATCCGCCTCGTCACGCCGCGAACGGTCAGGTCGCCCACGAGCGTGACCCGGTAGGTGGTGAACCCGTCGCCGCTCTGGGCCTCGCGGACGTCGGTGGTCCCGTCGATGACGAACATGATGTCCGGGTGGCTCTCGGCGTGGAGCCAGCGCTCGCCCTGCATGTGCTCGTCGCGGAGCGGGATGCCGGTGTCAAAGGAGGAGACCGGCAGACGGAAGGCGCCTCCCTGAAGCCTCGCGGGCGCCTCGGCGCCCGCGACGACGTACCCGACGACCTGGTTGGTGACGCCCTTGATGTGCTCGAGAGGGGCGTCGGAGGTGAAGGTCACCTGAGCGTCCTTGCCGGGCTGGAGGTGGTAGACGGTCCCGAGCGAGGCGTGCTCGGGGAGCACCTGGAGGGACTGCCCGCTCGCGGCGCGGGCGGGGGCCTCCTCGGCGAGAGCCGTCGAGGCGAAGGGAGCGGCGAGCAGGGCGGTGGAGACGGCCGCAAGGGCGGCGACGAGCTTCATGGGTTGATCCTCCTCAAGGGGGCGCTCGCTCGAGCGCGGTGGGTGCGGACGGCGAGCGATTCGCACGCGCCGCCGCGGTGGGTTCGGGCGGGGCCCAAGGTATAGGGTGATACCCCGCGAGGAGCGGATTGTTCCCGCTCGGGGCTCGAACGCGGAGACGCCCCGGGCGTCCAACCGATGAAGATTTGTCCAACGGGAAACGTTGGGCGGTCGGGGAACGCGGGGACGCACGGGTTGAGGCCAGGAGGTGCTCGGATGGCGCGACGGCGAAGCGGGATGGCGGCGATCCGGATGACCCTCGGCTGGGCGCTCGTGGCGGGACTTCCCCTCACCGCGGGATCGGTCGCCTCGGCTCAGACGGGGCAGGACGTGCAGGAGGCGGTGCAGGAGATCCGCACGGCGCAGCAGCTGCTCGTCGCGCTCGAGCGGATCGACGACCGGGTCGACACGCTCATGGCGGACCTTCAGTACGACAAGCGCTTCCACCTGCAGGGCGACCGGCACGTGCGACGCGGGAAGCTCTTCTACCGGGCCGAGCGGCCCGAGGAGGTCGCGGGCGACGGGAAGCGCGTTCGGCCGCGGCGGGCGTTCGAGATCGACTTTCAGGATCTGTGGCTCGTGTCGGCGAACCGTCAGGAGGACGATCGCCAGACGTGGGTCTTTGACGGGCGCTGGCTCATCGAGAAGCGGCCGGACCAGAAGCAGTACATCGCGCGCGAGGTGGCCGCGGAGGGCGAGAGCTTCGACCCGCTCTCGATCAGGGAGGGCATCATGCCCATCCCGATCGGGCAGCGCGCGGCGGACGTGCTCGAGCGATTCGACGTGGAGCTCGTGCCGCACCCCGAGGGGCTCGAGGGGGAGCCGAGCTCGCTGACGACCTTCGTCTCGGATTGTCACCAGCTCCGGCTCGTGCCCAAGGACGCGCGCGCGGAGGACGCGAAGTTCCGCGAGATCCGCCTGTGGTACGAGAAGGAAACGCTCATGCCTCGGATGTCGCGCGCGGTCGATCGCGCGGGCGACGTCTCGTTCGTGCAGCTTCTGAACGTGAAGTGCAACGAGCGCCTGCCGCGAGGGGCGATCGCGGTGACGCCGCCGCCCGAGGGCGAGGGCTGGGACGTGCAGATCGAGCGTCGCCGCGCGCAGGCGGAGGCGGGCTCGTGAGGCGGCTGATCGCCCTGTTCGCGGCTCTGGCGCTCGCGGGGGCGTCGGCGGGGTATCCTCCGGCGGCGGCGGAGCGCGCGGGGGAGCCGCCGCTCTCGCCGCTCGCGCAGCGGCTGATCACCGCGGAATACCTCACCGAGGCGGAGCGGCGCGAGAAGCGGATCTTTCACGGCGTGTGGGACGCGGGCGATCTGTCGGACGCGGCGTCCCGGGCGCGGGCGGCGCTGATCGCGGGGGCGTGGGACGACCCGTCGCTCGACGATCAGGCGGCCGACACGCTCGATCGCGCCGAGGCGCGGCTGCTGCGCGGCGAGCTGCGCGAGGCCGTGGCGCTGATCGACGCGATGGACGAGGCGGACGTCACGGCGCGTGGTCACCGGATCCGGGCCGAGGCGCTCGAGGGGCTCGGCGCGTTCCGCGAGGCGGACCGGGCGGTGACGCCGGTCGCCGACGGCTTCTCCGGCGCGAGCGCGGGCGCCGCGGAACTCGTCGAGGCGGTGCGCGCGATGCGCGTGCGGACGCGCGTCCGCGGGCTCCCGGCGCAGGACTACCAGGCGATGATGTCGATGCTCGGCCGCGCGAGGGAGCTCGACCCGCTCTACTGGCCCGCGGCGCTCGAGGAGGCGCGCCTGCTGCACGCGAAGGACAACTTCCGCGAGGCGTCGGAGGCGGCGCAGGAGACGCTCTCGCTCAACCCGCGGAGCGCGGACGCGATGGCGGTGCTCGCGGAGATGAGCGTGCAGGCGTTCAACTTCGACCGGACCGAAGCGATCGCCGAGCTGATGGATCAGGCGGCGGCGAGCGTCACGGGCACGGGCGAGGCGGCGGAGCGCGAGCGCGACGCGTTCTCGCCCGTGGCGCGCGTGTGGCTTGCGCACGCGATGCTGCGCCAGAACGATCCGGACCTCGCGGAGGAGCTGCTCGCGCCCGCGCTTGAGCGCCTCCCGCGGCACCGCATGGCGGCGGCGACGCGGGCCGCGATCGAGGCGGTCCGCTACGACCTTGAGAGCTCGGAGGCGGCGCTCGCGGCGTTCGACGAGCTCTCGCCGGGCTCGCCGCTCGCGCTCTACGTCGCGGGGCGGGCGATGAGCGAGAACCGGCAGTACGAGCGGGCGGCGGAGCTGCTCGAGCGGGCCGTCGAGCGTCAGGCGAACTGGCCGCCGCCGATCGTGGCGCTCGGGCTCCTGCACGTTCAGGCGGCCAACGACGATCTCGCGCTGAAGTGGCTGACGCGCGCGGTGGAGCTGGACCCGTTCCAGCGTCGCGCGATCAACAGCCTGGACATGATCGAGGGGCTTGCGGAGTTTGAGACCGTCGAGAGCGAGCACTTCATCGTGCGGTTCCGCCCCGGCGTCGACCGGGTCATGGCGCAGGAGATGCTGCCGGTGCTCGAGCGCATCCACGAGCGCGTGGCGGGGGAGTTCGACCACGAGCCGTCGCGGAAGACGATGATCGAGCTGATGCCCGACCACGAGTGGTTCGCGGTGCGGATCACGGGGATGCCGGCGATCCACACGATCGCGGCGGCGACGGGCCCGCTCATCGCGATGGAGGCGCCCAAGGTCGGGCCCGATCACTCGGGGATCTACGACTGGCCGCGCGTGGTGCAGCACGAGTACGCCCACACCGTCACGCTGTCGCGGACCAAGAACCGCATCCCGCACTGGTTCACGGAGGCGGCGGCGGTGAACGTCGAGGACGCGCCGCGCGACTGGAACACGTGGCTGCTGCTCGCGGGGGCGCTCGAGAGCGACGCCCTCTTTGACATGCGCGAGATCAACATCGCGTTCGTGCGCCCGAAGAAGCCGACCGACCGCTCGCAGGCCTACGCCCAGGGCGCGTGGATGTACCAGTACCTCAAGGAGACCTTCGGCGAGGAGGCGCCCCTCGAGCTGATGGACCTCTACGCCCGCGGGCTCCGCGAGGACGAGGCGATGCGCGAGGCGCTCGGGATCTCGCGGCGGGCGTTCTACGACGGGTTCGTCGAATGGGCGCGTCAGGACGCGCGGGCGCACGGCATGGCGCCGGAGCCGTCGCTTCTGGAGCTGCGCCTCGAGGCGACGCTCGCGGACGAGGCGTCGCGGGCGGAGCTGGAGGCGTCGCTCGGGGAGTCGGCCGATCGCATCGCGCTGGCGATGCTCGGGGCCGGGGAGCTCGAGCGCCGGGGGCTCCCGATCGTCGAGCTGACGCCCGGGATCGCGCGGCGGCTGCTCGAGGCCCACCCGGAGCATCCGCTGCTGCTCGGGCTCGTGTGGCGCGCGGCCCACGAGGCGGCGGGCGGCGAGGTGACGGCGGAGGTCGCCGCGCTGCTCGAGCGGTACGCGGCGGCGCGTCCGGTCGATCCCGAGCCGCACCAACTCCTGGCCCGGCACTACCTGGACGCGGGCGACCCGGCGTCGCTCGAGCGGGCGGTCGAGCACCTCGCGTGGCTCGACGCCCGCGAGCAGCGGTCCGCGGTGCTCGCGGTCGAGCGGGCCCGGCGGCTGTCGGAGCTCGGACGCCTCGAGGAGGCGCGGACCGCGGCGGAGCGAGCGGTCCGGCTCGCGCCCTTCGACGCGGACCACCGGGAGCTGGCCGCGACGGCGGCGCTGCGACTCGGGGACTGGGCGGAGGCGGAGCGGCACATCGCCGCGCTCGTCGAGATCGAGCCCGACCGGGAGATTCACCGCCTGCGCCTCCGGAAGGTCCGCGAGCGCCTGAGCGGGTGAGGCGGCGGGCGGCGGGGGGTCTACACTCGACCCATGGCGGCACACGCGGCTCGAAGCGATCTGACGCTCGTGATCGAGACGAGCAACCCCGGCGCTGGGAGCGCGGGCGAGGTGGGCCTCGCGCACGACGACGAGGTGACCGCGTCGCTCGAGCTCGCGCCGAGCGCGCGACATGATGACGCCCTCATGCCCGCGATCGCGGCGCTGTGCGACGACCGGGGCGTGGCGGCCTCGGCGATCGGGCGCGTGGTGGTGTCGGTGGGGCCGGGCGGCTACAGCTCCGTGCGCATCGCCGTCGCGACCGCGAAGATGATCTCGTTCGCGACGGGGGCGGCGTGCGTGCCGGCCCCGTCGGACGCCTCCGCGGCGTGCGGCGCCGGCGTGAGCGGCACGGTCGCCGTGGCGATGGCGAGCAAGTCGCGCGACGGCGGGTCGGCGTGGGTGAGGGCGTTCGAAATGGACCCGCACGGCGCGCGAGCGCTCGGTCCCGGCGTGGTGGCCGACGAGGCGGGGCTGGCGGCGCTGCACGAGCGGTCCGGGTTCGCCTCCCTCGTGGCCGACGCGCACCTTCCCGACGCCATGCGGGCGTGGGCGAAGGGCGCGGGGGTGACGGTGGCGCCGATGGCGCTGACGGCCGCCTCGTGCCTGGCGGCGAGCGGCGGAATCGCGCCCGTGCCCGCGCTCGAGCTTGAGTGCGTCTACCCGCGCGACCCCGAGGCGGTCCGCAAGTGGCGTGAACTGAAGCGGTAGGGGCTCAGCCCTCGATCATCTCGGCGTGCTTCATCCGCGGCGGGGTCCGGGGCGTTCCGGCGTTCGGGTCGGCGAGCGGGGCGCTCGCGATCTTCTCGACGGCGTCCATCCCCTCGACGACCTTGCCGAAGGCGGTGTACTGGTTGTCGAGGTGGCGGCAGTTCTCGCGGGTGAGGCAGACGAAGAACTGGGAGCCGGCGGAGTTCGGGTCGCTCGAGCGGGCCATGGAGAGGACGCCGGGCTCGTGCGGGCGGTCGTTGAACTCGGCCTTGATGGTGTAGCCGGGCCCGCCCGTCCCGTCGCCCTTGGGGCACCCGCCCTGGATGACGAAGCCCGGAAGGATGCGGTGGAAGGTCAGGCCGTTGTAGAAGCCCTTCTCGACGAGCTTCTGGAAGTTCTCGGCGTGCCCAGGCGCAACGTCATTCCAGAGTTCGACGACGATGTCGCCCTCGCTGGTCTCGATGCGGGCGCGGGGATAATCGGCCATAACGGCTCCTTCCGGGTCAAGACGATGAAAACCGGACAGGATGGTAGCAGATTCATCCCCGCCTCGCGGCGGCGTCAGCGGGTCTGGTCGGCGCCGCTTGCGGTGGGTCTGGCGATGCGCTCGGGCCACTGGTTGATGGGCGGCGCCGGGACGCTTCGGGCGGACCGCACGACCGGCTTCGGGTCGGCGGGGGCGCCGCGGGACCCGTCCTCGAGCTCGACCGATTCAAGGGCGAGGATGGCGTCGACGCCGTCGACGATCTCGCCGAAGGCGGTGTAGTTGTTGTCGAGGTGCGTGGTGGCGGCGCGGCTCAGGCAGATGAACATCTGCGAGCCGTTGGAGTCGGGGTCGTCGCTCCGGCGGGCCATGGACACGACGCCGAAGCCGTGGCGGAGGGTGGAGGGCTCGAGGTCGACCCAGAAGCCCGGACCGCCGAGACCGTAGCCGCGGGGATCGCCGAACTGGATGACGAACGGGTCGCCGTTGGCGTTGGTGGGGATGATGCGGTGGACGACGATGTCGGTGTAGAAGCCGCCCTCGACGAGGTCGAGGATGTGCCTGGCGGTGTTGGGGGCCTCGTCGGGCCGGAGCTTGACGGTGAAGTCGCCGTGGGAGGTTTCAAAGACGACGAATCGCGCGACGTAGGCGCGGATGCCGGAGTAGGGGCGGCGCTTGTCGGGGCCCCAGACGATGTCGGAGGTCCGGGGGTCGATCGTCTTGGGGAGCGGGGGGCGGAGCGGCTCGAGAAACACGGGGGAGGCGAAGGGCTCGCCGTCGACGAGGAGCTGGAGGTAGAGCGGCTGGGCGCCGGTGCGGTTCCAGAGGATGGGAAAGAGCTCGAAGAGATCGACGGCGCCCGGCTCCACCGCGGCGCGGGCGACGATGCCCGACCCCGTTCCGGCGTAGAGGGCGAGCTGAAGCTGGGCGCCCTCCCTCGGCGTCTCGACGGTGAAGGGCATGGCCCGGTTGATGCCGTAGTAGAGGCGGTCGGGCGTCACCTGAGCTCGCGCGTCATGGGCGAGGCTCAGAGCGAGGACGGCGGTGAGCGCAACGAGCAGTCGCATCACGAGTCTCCCTGAGTGGCGTCCGCGGGAATCGAGCGGGCGCGCCGCGACCGCTCCGGCGGGCCGTACTGTACGTCCTCGCGGGTGGGTTGTTCGGCGATTCGGCTCGGGGGATGGCGACGCGGGAAACGGGGGCTCAGCGGAGGGCGCCGAGGAGCAACTGCGTCGGGCTGTCGGGCTGGTCGTCGTCCTCGAAGTCGGGCGTGGCGACGCGATCGAGAACCGTCCACGACTCGTCGTTCTCGATGCCCTGGATGAGCTCCGCGCGGACCTGACCCGCCTCGTCAGAGATCCAGGCGATCGAGAGCCCGAGGCTCAGGGTGTTGAAGCCCGTGCGGTGGTTGACGTCGCCCGCGGAGGCAAAGCCGTCGGAGATGAGCACCGAGTGCGGCGGGGGCCCGTCGACCCGGTCGCCGGCGAGGGTCTCGCCCGGGACGGGGAGCACCGGTCCGGCGTTCGCGAGCTCGTCGCGGTAGGCGTAGTTGGTGCGGATCTGGCTGTCGAGCATGACCCAGGCGCTGGAGTAGTCCTCGTGGCTGTGGAACCCCTCGTGGGCCGGGCAGTAGAAGACCTCGGGGGTGGTGAGGTAGCCGTCGGCGACGAGCCAGCCGAGGCCGGACCAGGCCTGGGGGTGCTCGCCCGTGTGGGCGATCTGCGGGTCGTTGAGATCCTCCACGGCGCGGCTCTGGCTCTGGAACTCCTCGGGAAGAAGTCCCTCGTGATCGTCCGCGTACATGGTCAGGAGCAGCCCGACCTGGCGCAGATTCGAGGCGCAGACGACCTTGTCGGCGGCGCCCTTGACGTGCGCGAGGGTCGGCGTGATGAGCCCGATGAGGATGGCGATCACCGCGATCGAGACGAGAAGATCGACCATCGTGAACGCGCGGCGGGCGCTCGGTGCGGTGGACGTGATGTCGAGCTGGTTGCGGCGTGAGACCACCACGACCCCCTTCGACGTTCCGTAACGCCACGGGAAGTGTAGCGATGGGACCCACCTGTTCCTAGTGGAGAGGCTGGAGAATCTCGCACCCGATCATGTTCCAGACATCAACGGGGGCGTGCGCGGTGCGGGGACGCGGGGCCTCGTGACGCGTGGTCCGGGAAGAGTGGTCCAAATGGGGGTGAGAATTTCGGATGACTTCCTTCACCAATCGTTTACACTATTGGATGGCGCGGCGTGGGATGCTCGCGCGCGGAGTGCGGGATGAGCGACCTCCGGAAAGTGGACGACAGCGAGCTGATGCGGCTGGTCGCCGAGGACGACGAGGCCGCCATCGAGGAGCTGTACGACCGCTTCGGCGCCCTGGTGTACCGGCTGGCGTACCAGATGTTGCCGACAAGCGGGGAAGTCGAGGACGCGGTGCAGGAGGTGTTCGTCCGGCTGTGGCGGACGGCGGCCCGTTATGACTCCTCGCGGGCGGCGCTGTCGACGTGGGTGGTGCTGATCTCCCGCCGGTATCTGGTGGATCGCCTGCGCCGTCTGCGGGCGCGGGTGAAAACGAACGTGACGCTTGAGGAAAAATGGGCGCCGGAGGACGGCTCCGAACGCGCCTTTGCGGGTCTCGAGAAGGACGAACGCTTCGAGGATCTGATGAAGAAAATGGAACGTCTGCCCGAGCTTCAGCGAACAGTGCTGACGAGGGCGTACCTCGGGGGACAGACGCTTCGCCAGATCGGTGAGGAACTGGATCGTCCGATAGGGACGATCAAGTCGACCTTGAGTCGGGCCGTGGCCCGGCTCCGTGAGATGAACGTGGGCGAGGAGCCGACGGTATGACGACGCGAGAGCTGCTGGAACTGGCCTCCCTTGACGCGATGGGTCTGCTCGACGAGCAGGAACGCGTGGCGTTTGAGCGGGCGTTCCGCGCGGCGGCGCCCGCGGTCCGTCGCCAGGTTCGCCGCGAGCAGGAACGCCTGACGGGCGACGTGTCGACGCTTCCGGAGATCGACCCGCCGGCGGACCTCCGCGAGCGGGTGCTCGACAGCGTGCGGGTGGCGATCGCCGCGGCCCGCCAGGACGTGGTGGGTCGGATCGTTCCCGAGGAGTTCTCCCTCCGCGCCAACGTGAGCCCGCTCTGGCGGGCGGCGTGCATCGGGTTCGCCACGGCCACGCTCGTCCTCATGGGCGTCGGCTACACGATGCAGACCCAGTACAACCAGGCCCTGGCCGTCGGCCAGTCGGGCGAGATCGCGGAGATCGCGCGCGAGCTCGGGCCCAAGTTCGAGCAGGTGCTCCTGAGCCCGACGGCCGAGCGCGTCGCCTTCGCGACGACCGCGAGCTACCCGGGCGGCGGTTCCGCCGGTGAGGCCGGCGAGCTTCGGGCGGCCCTGTATGTCGACGTCGAGACCAGGACGGCGTTCTTGGTCTGCCGCAACCTGCCGTCGATGGAGAATGATGAGTTCCGCCTGGTGGTGGTCACCGAGGATGGCGCCGCGGGCGACGTCCTCACGAAGTTCCGCTACACGGGCGGGCTGGTCGGGGCGTCGATCCCGGTGGACGTCCGTCTCCAGCAGGGGCGCCTGGGCATCATCTCGATCGACGGCGACGCCCCGATCATGATGAGCCTGTAGGCGGGTCCCGCGCGGGGCGTCCTCCGGCCCGGCTGATCGTCAGAACACACAGGCCCCTCCGCTCAAGAGCGGGGGGGTTTTCTCGTGGCGCGGACGAGTCATCCGGCGGCAACGCGACGCTCAGGCGCCCGGCAGGTCGCCCCAGCCGATGCCGGAGCCGTCGCGGGCGGCGTTGAGCATCGCCTCCTCGCTCCGGATGCGCTCGCGGGCCTTGGTCATCCCGATGGCGACGAGGGCGAGGAAGGCGAGCGCGACAAGGGAGGACCCGGCCCAGATGCCCGCGGCGACGAAGGGCTGGGCGCCGCGGGAGACGGGCGAGGCCTCGGCGGGAGGCTCGGCCACGGCGACGATCGTGTTCTCGAGCCGGGCGGCGGAGCGGTCGTTGGCGGCGCTGACGAGCGCGGCGATGTAGGTCTCCAGCGCCCGCCGGGTGAGCAGGTCGCCCCGGTCGGTGAAGGCGATCTCCGCCGCGCCCGGCTCGGGGAACGAGACGTCGAGGCGCTCGCGGAGCGCGGCCGCGAGGGGCGCGGACTGGGCGTAGTCCTCGATGCCCCGACGGCTCATCCGTGTAGCGGCCTGGTCGATGAGCTGCGGGTCCTGGGCGAGATCGGCGACGAGCGTCTGGAAGCGCTGGCGGCTCTCGGCCGAGGGCGCGCCGCCGTCGCGGGCGCGGAGCTCGAGGCGGGCCGTCGCGAGGTGATCGGCCGGGGCGTAGATCGCCGACGCCTTCCACGCGAGCGGCGCGAGCGCGAGCATGGCGATGGCGCCGAGGACGGCGGCCATGCCCGCGCCGGACTTGGCGCTGGTCTTGGCCAGGTCCTTCTTCTCGCGGGCGAGGGCCTCGCGGCTTGCGGCGAGTTCCGACCGCAGCTTCAGGATCTGCTCGCACTCGCTCTGACGCTGCTCGATGATCTGCTTGGCCTGGGCGAGACGGGCGGCCTTGTCGCGGAGCGAGTTGCGGACCGCCTTGAGGCGGGCGCGGCGCTGGGCCTCAAAGCGTGAGCCGCCGGAGCGCGGCTTGCTCTGGCGACTGAGCAGCTCGGCGCGGGCCGTCTCGGAATCCTTGAGCTGCGCGGTGAGCTGGGCGATCGCCTTGTCGCGCCGCGCGATCTGCTCGCGGGCGGCCTCGTCGCCGACGGGCGCGCGGGCCTTCTCGAGTTCCGCCGCGCGGGCGGAGACTTCCTCGAGCTTGCGCCGCAGTTCGTCGGCGTCCGCGCGGGCGGCGTCGGCGCGATCGCGCTGGCGGCGCACCTCCTCGGCGAGCTCGCGCGACGCCTCCGGGCTCAGGTCCTGCGAGGCGATGAGCTCCTGAAGCTTCTGAAGCCCGGCGCCCGCGGCGGCGATGGCCTCGGCCTGCGCCGCGGCGCCCGCGAGGCTTTCCCGGAGCTGCGCGAGCTCCTCGTTCGAGGCCGGATCGCCGCCCCCCTCGACGCGCTGCTTGAGCGCCTCGTGCTCCTCGCGCAGTCGCGCGAGCGCCTCGCGGGCCCCGATCGCGCTCACGACCTCGGCGCGGAGCGACTCGAGCTCCTCGTGCGCCTCGGCGAGGCGCTGGTCGCGCGACGAGGAGTCCGGGAGCGACTGGCGAAACCGCTCGGCCTCGGAGCGCGCGGCGTCCAGCTTCTGCATGAGCTCGGCGACCTGCGCCTCGCGCTTCTCGAGCGACGCGCGGAGGGAGCGCACCGCCTGATCCGTCGCCTCGGCGCCCTGCGTGCTCTCGCGAGCCGCCTCGAGCTCGCCGCGGAGCCGCGCGTTGTCGGACTCGAGGACGCCCCGCTCGTCGATCGCGGTCTGGAGGTCGCCCTCGATCTTCGCCGCCCGCTCGCGGAGGCGATCGAGTTCGCCCTCGAGCTCCGCCCTGGCCCTGGCGAAGTCGGCGCGGTCGCTCTTGAACGCCTGCGCCTGCTCGAGGATCTCGGCGAACTGGCTCTCGAAGGCCTGCTGCTGCTCGATCGCCTCGCGCTCGCGCACCGCGAGCGCCTCCTCGCGCTCGGCGAGGTGGCGGCCCTGCTCGGCCAGCTCCTGCTCGGCGCCGGCGATTTCGGCGGCGCGCCGGTCGATCTCGGCGGCGCGCTCCGCTTCCCTCGCCTCCGCCTGCCTGACGCGCTCCTCGCGCTCCTCGAGGCGCTTCGCTCGCCCGACGAGCTGGTGGTCCTGCTGCTCAAGGTCCGACTGCTGATGCAGCAGCGTCTGGAGCATGCGCTCCTGATCCGTCTTGGCCTGCTTGAGCTGGTCGAGCTGCGACTCGACGTTGCGGATGATCGCGAGGATGTCCTCGCCCGAGGGCGCCTCGCGCCCCGCGCTCGTCGAGGGGCTGGTCGGCGGGGCGGGCTGATGGCGGCTCGTCTCCTCGGGCATCGCGCTCTCCACAATGGGGCAGGGGGCGCGCAAGCGGCGCGTCCCGCCTCGCTATCGGCCCGCGCGGGGTCGGCCTGAACCGGTGAAGGCGCGTGCGTAAACTCCCGTGAGGGCTGTGCGGACTGGCTCCGGGCGAGCCCCTCAGGCGAAGCCACCCTTGGAGGTCCCATGACCACGATCGAACGCTCGGCTCACGATTTCCGGACCACCGACCTCGGCCCCATCCGCGCCAAGGTCGAGCGCGGCGAGCGCCTGACGATCGACGAGGGCATGGCCCTCTACGAGACGCCCGACGTCTGGTCCGTCTTCGAGATGGCCGAGAGCGTCCGCGCCCGCCTCCACGGCGACGTCGCCTACTACAACATCAACAAGCACATGAACTACTCGAACGTGTGCGCCCTGTCGTGCAAGTTCTGCGAGTTCGCCCGCAAGCGGGGCGAGGACGGGGCGTACGAGTTCAGCCTCGAGGAGATCGCGGCCGAGGCACGAAAGGCCGTCGAGGCGGGCGCCACCGAGATGCACATCGTCGGCGGGCTCCACCCCTACCACCCGTTCGAGTTCTACACGGACATGCTGCGGTCGCTCAAGGACGCGACGCCCGGCCTGCACCTCAAGGCCTTCACCGCGGTCGAGATCGTGCACCTCGCGAAGATCGCGAAGAAGCACAAGGCGAAGGACCCCGAGAGCGGCATCCGGTGGGTGCTCGAGCAACTGAAGGAAGCCGGGCTTGATTCGATGCCCGGCGGCGGCGCCGAGGTCTTCGACGACCGCGTCCACGACGAGGCGTACAAGGGCAAGATCCGCTCGGACGTGTGGCTCACGGTGCACCGCGTCGCGCACGAACTCGGGCTCAACACCAACGCGACGATCCTCTACGGCCACATCGAGGGACGGCGCGAGCGGCTCTGGCACATGGACCTGCTCCGGCGGGCCCAGGACGAGGCGCTGGCCCGGCTGGGGTACGAGGCTGACGGCGGCGTGATCACGCTGACCCGCGAGGGCGTCGAGCTGCCGACGCCGGTGATGAACGACAAGGGCGGCTACTTCCAGACGATCATCCCGCTGCCCTTTTTCCCCGACGGCTCGGAGCTGGAGCATCTGCCCGGGCCGACGGGGATGGAGAACCTGCGGACGCTGGCGATCGCCCGGCTCATGCTCGACAACTTCCCGCACGTCAAGGCGTTCTGGATCATGCAGACGCTGGCGATGGCGGAGCTGGAGCTGCGGGCGGGCGCCGACGACATCGACGGCACGGTGGTGTGGTACGACATCACGAAGCTCTCGGGCTCCGGCACGCACCAGGAGACGAGCGTGAGCGACCTGCAGCGCGCGATCCGCGAGGCGGGGTTCGAGCCGGTGGAGCGGGACACGCTGTACCGGCGGGTGGAGCGCGAGGGGCGGGAGTGGCGGGTGGTGGGTTGCGAGTAGCCGTCATCTGCGGCGGCACCATCCGACCGATGTTCCTAGGTAAATTCGATCGATATTTTCATTTTTTGTGTGATTCTCTTGTAGCGACGCCTCAGTCGTGAGTGATATGTCCATCGCCAAGCCGCCGCTTCGTATTCGCTGCTTGCCGCACAGAGCATTGTCGTTGGCTTCATAAAAAAGACAGCTGCTAGTGACGCGGCAGTGACGATGCTTCTCGGCGTCCCCAGCGGCGAAAAACCTCCCTCGGTCAAAGAGGCGAGGTTGCCACCGTGAACGGAGAGGTTTAGGTTTCGGATAGTTAACGTGTGTAGACTTGATAATTCAAGCCTTTTGCATAACTCTGGTATTGTGGTCGGGCCGTCCCAAAGCATGTACCACTTTGTGGACCAGCGAGATCGCTTTGTTACGACCTTCTGCCACTCCGCCACGATTCTCCAGTAATTGGGGTCACACGCCAGTTCCTCAAATTTCCGCTCCGATTCTTCGAGATCTCCGTCTGGAAGACCATCAATGTTTGCGCCAATTTCGTTTACTAGTGAGTCTCGGTACTCTTGTGATACGGTCTGGCGCGGATCAAATATCTGGTGTAACAGTTTGTCGCGGAATCGTTGTTCCACAATATACGCTTTCGCATATCTAATGGTTCCAAATCGGCACATAAACATGATAGATAGCGCGTGCTCTATCTGCGATCTGAGGAGAATCTTTGCGGCCTCGGAGTGCCCGGCTCGGACTAGAATAGATATGCCACGAAGCCGTTCAAGCATATCTCGGTATTGTATTTGAAGCGCAGCGGCACAAACCGCGGGCGATATCCTGCCGCACGCAGTCTCTGCTCGCTCGCTGCAAGCAATACAGTCATCTAAAAAATCGGCCATGAAACTAAGTGAAGCTTGCAAGCGGGGGTGTTCACTGGCAACGAATACTTGGTTTTCAGCAAACGAGACTTCTCTTGCCATCAGGTCAGCTTCTCTTTGAGCATCCTCTGCACCGCCTTCGCGTCCGCCGTGCCGCCGGACTTCTTCATCACCCCGCCGATGAGGCGGCCGATGGCGCTGGCCTTGCCGCCTCGGATGTCCTCGACCACCTTCTCGTTCGCCGGGTCCGCGATCACCTCGTCCACCCACGCCTCGAGCTGGGCGGTGTCGGTGACCTGGAGGAGGTTGAGCTTCTCGGCGGCGGCCGCCGCGTCGTCGTCGCTTGTGCGCAGGTGGTCGATGAGCGGATCGACGGCGGCCGAGCCGATCTGGTCGTCCTCGCGGAGCGCGACGACGCCGGCGAGCTGCTCGGGCGTGACGCCGAGGTCGGAGGCGAGTGTGTTCTCCTCATTGGCCTTCTTGGCCATGTTCTGGAGGAGGATGTTGGCGACCTGCTTGCCGGCGGCGCCCAGGTTCAGGCCGGCGTCCTCCACGGCGCGGACGGCGGCGTCGAAGTAGTCGGCGACGGGGCGCTCCTCGACGAGCGCGAGGGCTTCCTTGCTCGTCAGCGCGTGCTCGGTGAGGTAGCGGTGAAGCTTCTGGTGCGGGAGTTCGGGGAGGCGGGCCTTGACCTCCTCGCGCCACTCGCGGCTGACGGTGACGGGGATGAGGTCGGGGTCGGGGAAGTAGCGGTAGTCGTGGGCGTCTTCCTTCTCGCGCTGGACGTAGGTGCGGTTTTCGGCGTCGTTCCAGCCGCGGGTGGTCTTGGCGCCGGGGCCCATGACCTTGCCGTCGGCGAGGAAGCGGGCGGGCTGGTGGGCCTGCTCGTACTCGATGGCGCCCTTGAGCGCGCGGAAGGAGTTGAGGTTCTTGATCTCGACGATGGGCGTCTTGACTTCGCGGCCGTCCTCGAGGTCGAGGATCATGTTGATGTTGGGCTCGAAGCGCATGTGGCCGCGCTGCATGACGCCCTCGGAGACGCCCAAGTAGCGGCAGATGGTGCGGAGGAGCCTGGCGAAGTCGACGACCTCGTCAGCGGTGCGGAAGTCGGGCTGGGTGACGATCTCGAGGAGGGGGGTGCCCGCTCGGTTGAAGTCGACGAGGGCGTCGTCCGAGGGGGCGCCGCCGGGGAATTCGTTGGACAGCTTGCCGGCGTCTTCCTCGAGGTGCGCCCGGATGATGCCGACGCGCTTGGTGGGCACGTCGGTCCTGGTGGCGTCCTCGGGGAGGGGGAGGTCGAGGGCGCCGTCGAAGCAGAGCGGGAGGTCGTACTGGGAGATCTGGTAGCCCTTGGGCAGGTCGGGGTAGTAGTAGCTCTTGCGGTCCCACTTGGTGAACTCGGCGATCTCGCAGCCGAGGGCGAGCCCGACGAGCATGGCCATCTCGACGGCCGCCCTGTTCATGACCGGCAGCGAGCCGGGGAGGGCGAGGGTGAGGGGGTCGATCAGGGTGTTGGGCTCGGCGTCCTGATAGTCGGCGTGACCGCTCGGCGTTTCATGGGGCGGGCAGGCGGGGGATCCGACCGCGGTGAACATCTTGGAGCGGGTGGCCAGCTCGACGTGGACCTCGAGCCCGACCATGAGTCGGGCGGAGGCGACGCCTTCGGGGAGCGCGGTCGCGGCGTGGGCGGTGGTCATGGTCGAAGTGTACCGGCGCGATCGGGCTCCTCCGCCCGAGTCGCGAGGGCGAGCCGCGGGGGTTGGCGCGGGCTAGTATGGCCTCCGATGTCGCGAGAGACGGTGATTACGGGGCTTGGGGCGGTGACGGGTCTTGGCGTGGGGTCGGGCGCGCTCTGGGAGGGGCTGTGCGCCGGGCGCACCGCGATCGGTCCGATCGAGTCGTTCGACGCGTCCGGCTTCCCGTGCCGCCTCGCGAGCGAGGTCAAGGGCTTCATGGCTCGCGACTTCGTCCCCAAGAGCTACCGCAAGGCGGTCAAGGTGATGGCGCGGGACATCGAGCTCGCGGTCGGCGCCGCCAAGGCGGCGGTCGAGGACGCGGGCATCGCGACCAAGGGCACGCTCAACGGCGACGGCGAGGAGGGCGGCGGCGAGCCAACCTTCCGGGCGCACCGCCTGGGGTGCCAGATCGGCGCGGGCTTCATCGCGTGCGACGCGCCCGAGCTCGCGCAGGCGCAGGCGTCGAGCCGGCGCGAGGACGGGTCCTTCAGCCTCGAGACCTGGGGCCAGAGCGGGATGGGAAACCTCTCCCCGCTCTGGATGCTCAAGTACCTGCCCAACATGCTCGCGTGCCACGTGACGATCATCCACGACGCGAAGGGCCCCTCGAACACGATCACCTGCTGCGAGGCGAGCGGGCTGCTCTCGATCGGGGAGTCGCGCCGGGTGATCGAGCGGAACGATTCCGACGCGTGCTTCTCCGGGGGCGCCGAGAGCAAGCTCAACCCGCTGGGCTTCCTGCGGATGCACTACGCGGGGAGACTGGCGACGACGGGCGACGCGACCGACGCCTCCACGCTCGTCCGGCCCTTCGACGATCGCTCGGCGGGATCGATCATCGGCGAGGGCGCGGGCATCGTGCTCATCGAGAGCGCCGACAGCGCGGCTCGGCGGGGGGCGCGGGTCCACGCCCGGGTGGCCGGGTTCGGCGCCGCCCAGTCCCTCGACGAGGACGACCCGGGGACGGGAATCGCTCTGGCGGTCGAGGCCGCGCTCGCGGACGCCGGGATGGACGCGAGCGAGATCGACCTGATCGTCCCCCACGGGTCGGGATCGCCCGCGTGCGACGCGGACGAGGCGGCGGGGCTCGAGCGGGTGTTCGGCGGCCGCCTGAGCGACATCGAGACCGCGACCCTCACCCCGAACGTGGGCGACACGCTCGCGGGCGCGGGCGGCCTGGCGGTGTGCGTGGCGGCGACGGCCCTGCGCGAGCAGACGGTCCCGGCGCGCCTCGCGGGCGGCGGGATGGGTCGGGTGCGGGCCGAGGCCCGGGAGGCCGGCGCGGCGCGGCTCCGGGCGGCGCTGGTCTGCACCAACGCCCTGGGGGGCCAGAACGCGGCGCTCGTGCTGCGGGCGCCCTGAGGGGCGGGCCGCCGGCCCGGACGCCGCGGGGGCGCCTGGGGTACCATCGGGGATGCGTTTCAACCGGTTCTAGGAGAACAACGATGACGACGACGCACCGACGGACGACGCGGACCGAGGACCTGGACCCCGAGCTCACCGAGGTGAGCCGGAAGGTGATCGGCGCCGCGATCGAGGTGCACCGGGCGATCGGCCCCGGCTTCGACGAGAGCGTCTACGCGGGCGCCCTCATGAAGGAACTGGACGACCTAAACGTCGCCTACGAGCAGAACTACGACTTCGACGTCGACTACAAGGGCAAGACGGTCGGGACGGGGACGTTCGACCTCTTCGTCAACGACCGGTTCGCGGTGGACCTCCGCGCCGAGCACCGGGAGATCGATGGGCTCGACCGCACGGCGCTGCGGGCGCAGCTCCGGGCGGCGGACCTCGAGCTCGGGCTGATCATCAACTTCGGCGAGCGCCGCCTGAAGGACGGGCTCGTGCGCGTCCTCAACCCGGACAAGCTCGCCGAGAACTCGGGCCATCACCACGACGAGCACGACGAGGACGAGGACGAGTGATCGCTCACCCCGGCCAGCACCGGGTCGTCATCACGGGCTACGGAATGGTGACGCCGCTCGGCGCCGGTGCGGACCGGGTCTGGTCGCGCCTGATCCGGGGCGACAGCGCCATGGGTCCGATCACCCGCTTCCGGGCCGAGACCTTCTCCACGAACTTCGCGGCCCAGAGCGAGGAGCCCGACCTCTCCGCGTACCTCGCGGAGCCGGAGCGGCACGCCTCCGCGGGCCTCCACACGCGGTTCGCGCTCGCGGCCGCGGCCGAGGCGTGGAAGCAGGCGGGGCTCGGCGACCCTCTTGCGGCGCGCGACGATCGCGGCGGGCGGGCGGAGTGGACGCGCCGGCTCCAGGGCGCCCGCGCGGGCGTCTACTTCGCCGCGGGAGAGGGCGTGCCGGACTTCGACGCGTTCGCCGCCGCGAACCTCGCCGCGTGGGACGACGCCTCGCGCTCCTTCGACGCCCGCAAGTGGATCGACACGGCCGAGCGGCGGATGTCCGCGGTCAAGGAGATCGAGCAGGAACCCAACAAGGCGATCGAGCACCTGGCCAACGCGTTCGGGCTCCGCGGCCCGGCGTTCAACAGCCTGACCGCGTGCGCCGCGAGCACGCAGGCGATCGGCGAGGCGACCGAGATCCTCCGCCGGGGCGACGCCGAGCTCATGGTCTCGGGCGGGGCGCACTCGATGATCCACCCGCTCGGGATCACGGGGTTCATCCGCCTGACCGCGCTCTCGTCGCGGTCCGACGACCCCGCGGGCGCGAGCCGGCCCTTCTCCGCCGACCGCGACGGCTTCGTCATGGGCGACGGCGCGGGCGTGGTGATCCTCGAGACGCTCGACCACGCGCTCTCGCGCGGGGCGACGCCGCTCGCCGAGGTCGTCGGGTTCGGTTCGTCCGCCGACGCCTACCGGATCACCGACATCGAGCCCGACGGCCGCGGGGCCTACGCCTCCATGCTCGAGGCGCTCGCGGACGCCGGGATCGACCCGAAGGGCGTCGACGAGAACGGTCGCCCGCACATCCACTACATCTCCGCGCACGGCACGGGCACCAAGGAGAACGACGCCGTCGAGACGCGCGGGCTCAAGTCGGTCTTCGGCGAGCTCGCGGGCCAAATCCCCGTCAGCAGCGTCAAGTCGATGATGGGCCACCTGATCGCCGCCGCGGGCGCGGTGGAGCTCATCACCTGCGTCAAGGCGATCGAGACGGGCGTCCTCCCGCCCACGATCAACCTCACCGCGCCCGACGCCGACTGCGACCTCGACTACGTCCCCAACGAGGCGCGCGACGTCTCCGGCCAGGGAGGCGTGCGCACCGCGCTCTCCAACGGGTTCGGCTTCGGCGGACAGAACGACACGCTGATCGTTCGACAGTACGAGGCGTGAGCCGTGAGAGCGGCGGCGCGACCGGCGGGGCGATCGGCAGGATGGCTCGTGGCGGTTCGGTCGGTCTCGATCTCGCCGCAGGTCGCGGCGCGGCTCATCGTCGTCGCGCTCCTCGTCCTCATCGGCGTCGGCACGCTCGCGGCCCTCGGGGCGTACCAGCTCAGCGCGACCGCGCCCGCCTGGTGGCGCACCGTTGACGCGACGGACCCCGCAACCGTCGCCCTCGCCGAGCGCACCGAGCAGGCGGTCGCCTCGGCGCTCCACCGCAAGCGCGAGCTGGGCGAACCGTGGACCGTGGCGATCAGCGCGCCCCAGGCCAACGCCTGGATGAACGTCATGCTGCCACGGTGGCTCGCGAACCGCGACGTCGAGCGCCCCGCGTGGACGAGCGAGGTGCAGCTCCATTTCGAGGACGGGCACATCGCCGCCGGCGCGATGGTGACCGACGCCCGAGGACGCGAGCGCTACGTGACGCTCCAGGCCGAGCCGATCGTCGACTCGGGCGGAGCGGTGTGGCTCCGCCCGGCGGGCGCGACGGTCGGGCGCCTTCAGGCGCCGCTGCGATGGACGTTCGAGGAG
>Ga0081535_100341_pt1 | contig 36582 bp, 85 predicted proteins | sample HotLakmasection3_FD_71020 | JGI IMG/M metagenome (GOLD analysis project Ga0081535, IMG submission 71020) | Hypersaline microbial mat communities from Hot Lake, Washington, USA - Section #3 (SPADES assembly) (version 2) | ecosystem: Environmental > Aquatic > Non-marine Saline and Alkaline >... | reverse complement strand
CAAGTGCTGCTTTCTTCCGACAACATTCTTCCATATAGACAATAAGGTAGATATTATGTTTGTAGGAATGTGTGGTGGTTCTGATGAAAGAGATCAAGGAATGCCTTTTGTAGGTCCAGCAGGAAAGAGACTGAAGACTTGTATACTCAAGGCTAAATCTATTTGGGGAAAACCTTTTGGTATAGCTTTCTCTAATACTATAAGAGATAATCCAGATGGTAACAGCGCACCAAGTAAGGAAGAGATAGGATTTTGTTTGAAGTTTCTATTCAGAGACATAAAAAGGTTGAAGAAAGTATACAATCTCAAAGTAGTTATGCCTCTAGGCAACCATGCCAAGTCTGTCTTCTTAGACAACAAAATAGGAATTACTTCTGATAGAAAAAACATATATTCGATCAACAACGACAATTTCGGTTCTATCATAGTAAAACCAAGTCTCCATCCATCATACCTTATAAGAAATGGTAAGTTTAATTCTCATGGAATAGACAAACTACTAATCGATGACATTCTGGAATCTTTGATAAGGATAAGCATATAATGTATAATTCTACACTTATGTATAACAAGAAAGGTCTAAACTCAGTAATAAGCGATGGTTGTGACTTAGTGACTGCTTTTAACAGAGTCATAAACTACTTCGATCCTAACAAGAATAGAAACTACAAAACCAAGGTACTTGACTGCTCGCATTCCCATATGTGGACAGAGAAGGACATGAAGTTATTTAACATCGAAAGTACAAGAAATAAGTCTGGCTCTGTGATGAACAAAAAGTTCGACATAGTAATCTACGAACCTCCTCGAAACAAATCATTCTATCAAGACTCTATCAAATCATCGAAGATATTCTCGAAGATATTAAAACCGAAAGGTATAATTATTGTTAAGATGAATGACTTCAAGGAAAGAGGTTCGAAGGAGCTTAAAGGAAGTTTTGAAGTTTGGGATAGTTTCTCTGACGCAGGTTTCTATCTGTTTGATAACATAGTTTATAACTTCCACAAACCTTCTAACACTTGCGAAGTTCACGACAGAGCAGAGATAATTCACCTGTATTTTATGATTTTCAAAAGTTGTTCAGAGAAGTATTGCCCAACATAAAATTTTCCGTTAACCAAATTGGTAGTCTTGTAAATGATACTCATAAGATGCCCCTACAGTAAGGCTTATTTGTAAGAGATGGTTGGTAATCTTTCTGTAGTCAAGAAAGGTGATCGGCCCTGTCCCAACTCATCCTATAAGTATTTATACTCAAGCTAACGGCAAACTTCCAATAATGCTAACAATTTTTTGTGATTCTTCGGTATCACTTGGATCATAAAAAACGCTAAAAGCCGTCATTTGATTATCTAAGTCAGGTTCGTGAAAAGACGAAGTCTTAATACCTTCAATAGATAATCTTTTTCTGAGTTCAATTAAACTTTCGGGAAGAAAAGTTCCTAAGAATATAAGGAACTTATTGTTCCATTTTTCAAACTCATTTGGATGTTCGAGACCGTATTGTGCAAGAGCATGAGCACCTTGCACCATACGGTAACTATCCGAAAGTTCTTTGCGAGTAATAATATACATTCTTGGTTCAAGAGGTAATTTCATCTTGGATTCCTTTGATGAGATTCCAATCAGCCTCATTACCTTTCCTAACAGACTTCTCGATTTGTTCATACTTATTTCCTTTCAGTAAGCTATAAGCTATATGTTTGTGTCTAAAATCCTTAGATAGCTTTTCAACTTCATATCCAACCCAAAGTCTCCATACTTTCTTTTTATTCTCTGAATCCAGATCAAATAAATTTTCTCCGAAAGCTAAACCACTTTTCTGATATTGTTTGTACTCTTGTTTTGCGGACTTTATTTCTTGAGCAATTGACTTAAGTTCTTCTTTTATAGATAGCATTTTGGTATTCATAATTTATACTCCTTATTTTTTGATTATTATTTGTTCATTCTCTATTCACGAATTGCGAATGGAGAATTAAGGAGGCTTATGAATCTTATGCTATGCGTAGCCCTAACCTTTCTCGTAGCTAAAGGAATCTATCTGAGCTTCTTTTAGAATTGTGGAAACAAACCTTTCTATCTGCTTCTTATTTTTGATAGGACCGTGAACGTGAACTCTACCCTTATTATCCTCTGTGACAATAAGGTGCTCAGATATTTTGTCAAAGTCAAAGGGTGTACAATCATTATCATCATCTATACAAAAAAAGCATTCCATTGTTCAACTCCTTCTTATCATTGTTAGCTTTCTTGTCAGTATCTATCTTTTTAACCTTGATTTCCTTCTTAGGAAATTTTACAGTTAGATATTTCATGTAAAAATATACCTATATAGTTTACTTTTTACAGAAAATAACCTAAAAGAATTTCCAAAGAATTTATCTTTGGAAAAAAGAAACCTATAACTGGTTTTAGATTTCTTAAACCATTCATATAGTTGTTTCCATGATTTAATGCTGTTTAAAGTATCCTTTAGTGTTTTCTTCCAATGATCATCTAAAGAACCAATATTAAATTTTGGGAAAACTATATTTTGGTTACTTAAAGTTTTTTGTTTATATATCTTAATAAATAGATAAGTTCTTCTTGAAATTTCCATAGCGGCAGCTATGGAATCAACTTCTTTAGGATTATTAATTTGTCCAATAAAAGAACTATATTCAGGAACTATTTCCTGAAACTTAATTCCTTCAATGTTACATCTTTTCTTTAAATTATTAACAAAAGGGACTCTTAACCAATTATTATTAACCAATCTATTAAATCTTTTACCTTTTTTCTTATTTGATGATTTCATATTCAATTTTTCAAAGGATAAAAATTCACATTCAAAATGTTTAACAAGATTGATAATGTATTTTGAAACATTAAAAACTTCATGTCTTCTTTTATTGTTTACCTTAATTTTCTTTTTATCAGTTGAAGGCAACATGTCGTTTAATTCTTTAAAAGAAATAATTTCCTTATGAATAACTTCTTTATTGTCTTGATCTCTCCAATCAATTATGGATAACCCAATATAGTTTGGATTCAAATCAAATGACAAAATACGATCATTAATTACTTTACGTTCCCCTTGTTTTATTAAATTCTCATCTATAACAATCCAAACATAATCATTGTTTATCTCTATTGAAAAACAACCTTTATTCTCTTCGGACAATATCTGCACCTTACTTAAGATTGACTTTTGATTCTTGTTCATTCTTGGTAACTGAACATTTATATGTGTCTGTTTATTTAACTTTAATAATATTGAATTATCTTCTATAATTCTTAATTCAGATTTTCTATTACCTTTATTATCTGATTTAGAACCTCTTAACATTAGAGGAAAATTCCTTAAATCTTTCCATTCATCTTTAGTAATTAATCCTTTAATTCTTTTAATAAAGTTACCTTTACCACCAAAGATAACCTTATCTTTTTTAATCAAACCTTTAGCTTTATTAACCGCTACTTTAATTAAAGAACTATCAAGAAACTTTATATTGTTCATCCTTGACTTAACCAACTTCTCAACATCAGACAAAGATAATTTAGTGTCCTCTTGAAATCTATTATATGAAAACCTAATCACGTTATTAAACTCCCTAACGTAATCATCAATATCTATTTTATTCATTATCTTGAATTTATAGGTTATCATTATCTATTTGTTCCTTAATTTTTTTTGCCTTATTATACCCTCTTCTTAATCCATATAATCTACAACAAAAAGAAGTTATGATAGAAATTAAATCTTTTATTAAATCCTTTTCATCTTCTTTATCTTTATTCATGACCTCAATTTTACATCCTATTTTATTTAGTAATCGTTCAATATAATTAAAACCAAATCTTGTTAATCTATCTTTATATTCTATAACGATTATAGATGGTATTGAATCTATCATTTTCCATAATTCCCTTCTATTATCATTCATCCCAGATGCAACCTCTTTATAAACTTTTTCTATTGAATATCCTTTTGCATTTGAATATTCTATACATCTATTAACTTGATATTCCATTTCTTCTTTTCGTGAATGATTACTGACCCGACAATAAACAACTACTTTACTTTTGGTATCTTTAGATTCCTTATCAACTAATATTGTACCCGTACTTAATTGTCTTGAATTTGGTATTAATCCATCTTTAAACCACCTATATGCAGTTCTATAACAAACCCCTTGTTCTTTAGCATAATCTGATAATTTCATACTCAACCCTCCTTTATATGTATTTATATAAATTCTGGGACAAAAGTACATATTTTTTACAAAAAGTTCAAATTTTCTTTAATTAGTTAAAACACAATTCTGTTTGAGTATCTTGCTACCCATGGCCACATTTGAAGAAGTGATCCAGAAGCGAACAAAAGCCAGAACCAGTTCCAGCTTTCGTCACTTTTACAGCTAACCCATGACATAAAGAATATCGATGATATCAGTATAGGAATCCAAACAATGTAACTCAATCTATTCGCCTTTCACGTTATTCATTGCCTTATTCATAACCATTTTCTTGGTTACTTCCCAAATATCATTGTTTATTTCATCGTTGCCGTTCATGGAGAAGAACCCAAGAGGGATTATTGCCCTTCCTGCTCCTTGCTTTCCTCCTCCGTGACCGAACACACTTTGAATAAACTTGCTAACGTCAAGAGTAATATCTGAGCTTCTTACTGAGATATCAATGTTATCGTCAATGATTGCGAAAACTATTGAGGTTGATATTCCATTCATTCTAAGTAGCTCATCTGCTATGATTGGTAGAGCATCTCTCTTAGATGGATTTATGATACCAATTCCGGCAATGATAGCAGACTCCTCTATTATCTGATTTTCTTTCAAGAATGCTCTTTGTCTTAGCTCGAAAAGATAACTTGGCAAAGGATAGTTCATTATACTTTTGAGTTTTTGCTTATCAACCTTTGTAAGAAGACTTTGATATGCTTCGAAGTCAAGAGAAGATATATTATCAGACATCAAAGAGTTGGTGTCGGTAAATATACCAGCTACAAGAGCAGTAGCAAGAATTTTACCATCTTCTGTTCCGAAGTCAAAATTTGCCTTCTCAAGGTACTCCCAAATAATAGAAGCAGAAGAACCAACGTGACGACTATCAACCTTGGCACCTTTTGGATGCTTTCCTTTGTGATGGTCTATAACAGCTACGACATTGACGCTATCCGGTTCTATTTGAGTCTGATTAGAACCTTCCCCAACATTGTTGGTATCTACAAGTATAGCATCGATACCACCATCAAATGGTTCCTTCGTGTAGTCAACAAGATTGGCATTGAGCAATGTTACCATTGACTTTGTTTGTGGATGTGAAACTTCTCCGGTGTAATAGATGTTACCAGCCTTGAAACCAAGGGTCTTTATAAGCTGGATAACTCCCATTGCTGATGATATAGCATCAGGATCAGGAAAGTTATGAATTATAACGTGAGTTTCCTTATCACACGAAAGAACTTCTGAGAGGTTTATAAAACCATTTACCGACATAATTACCTCGTTAGCTCAGAATACCAAAATACAATTGTTATTCTAACTATAGTAACTAAAAGAAGAAAAGATTTGAATAAAATCTTAAATATTTTCATACGTGTGTTTCAATCATCTTTCTTATTTTAGCAACAAGTATCTTTTGTTCTTTGTTGAGAGGTCTTCCACTATCCTCTAATGAGTCCAATATGAACTTGGTTTTGGGGGCATACTTTCTTACAAATTTTGGACTTGCTGTTGGAAAGTCAGAAACATTATTCAATCTGTCAGAAAGCTTTATTGTCAATCCATCACTAGACATAACAGCCATCTTTTTTGCTATGTATTCTGACTTCTTTTCACCACTATCTACACTTGGTGGATTTGTAAGTTCATCAACAAGGCTGGCAATCTTACTTCCAAACAAATCCTTGATCTCACTAAGTGGTGTATCAGTATCTTCCACAACATCGTGAAGCCACGCAGCAGCAATCATTTCCGGAGTCCCGCCGTGTTCATTGACAATATCAGCAACACTTGCTGGATGGTTGATGTATGGCTCTCCACTGAACTTACGTGTAACACCTTTATGTTTCTCAGTGGCATACTCTTTTGCTTTTTCTATAAGGTCTTTTCCGTTTACAAAATCTCCAAAGCCCATTTTAATAATCTCCTGTTATACATTTCTTTCTCAATTTTGTCCAGTAACTCGGGACTCGAAGTTGAGATACAATGATCTAAAAATTTATGATGCTTGTTATTTGTTCGATGAACTTATTTGTATGTTGTCATTTTCTATCACCTCCGAAGAGTATTCCAACAACTTTATTTTACGTCGTGCTTCTTCAAATAAGATTTTATTTTTCCAACTTCTTGGTGTGGAAATGAACAAGCACTACCACAAACATCGCAAAACGATTGAAGTATATTTGGAATAACCTTATTGTCATATTTCAAAGTTTCATACCTAAAAGTAGTCTCCACAATGTCTTTACATTCAGGACATATTGCTTTTGATTTTTCACCTTCAAAATATACTTTCATTTTATCATTTCCACCAATAAGGTTCTCCGTTTCTCCACTGAGCAATAGCTCTCTTCTCTCCCATATAGTAATCTCTGTAAGCCTTTACAGCATCTTCGTTCTTGTAGATGTTTGGCATAGCTTGAGCAAAAGGAGTAAGTCCAACATCTTTTATCTTTGGTAAAGGAAGAGACTTTACAACATCAAAGGACTTGTGATTTTTAGAATGTCCAAAACGTCTTTGCCATTCGATGTTAAGCTCAAGAGTTAGTCTGCGAAGCCAAAGCCAATTGCTCAAACTCTCACGTGACCATTTTGAACAAGGGTGGTTTTGATGTGTGGCTTTGTAGCCAGCATCAACTCCACTCATTCTACAAGCAGTAGAAATCATCTGAGCGCTCTCCAAAATCATTTTTACAACGTGACGGTCGTTATGGAACGAAGCACACAGCGCAACGTCATAGTCAAGCACAAAGATATTCATAAAGCTCTTTCTGTTGGAATGATATATAAAATATAACATATTCCATCCAGAAAGTCAATAGCTAAATAAATATTTATCTTATAATAGGCAAAAATATTTTATAATTCTTTATGTATCAAATCTTCGTCGAATTTATTGAAGAACTTTTTGAATGTATTTGGCACTTTAATATTGGTAAACTTCGACCAACCAAAAGTCTCTATAACATCCTCTCTTTTGCTGGTAGCTAAGTAAGCCACAATCTCATCTTCAAAAACAAAATTGCTATAACCGTATCCATCATCAAGTCTATAAATAGCACTATCATAGAGTTCACCATCAAGTTTGTCAAGAAGCTTCCTCATTCCTTTTCTGTATGAATCGTATAGAAAGAAGTAGGCATGAGAAAGTTCGTGCCTCAGAGCTTCGTATTCTCCTCTCACAGTACCAATCAAATAGAAAGGTTCTGTTGATGTAAGATCACATTTTTCACGAACTAAATCAAAGAGTATTCTTTCCTTCATGGTGAAGTCATATTGGAATACTTTGAAAAAGTATCTCAATGAAGTCGAAGGAATATTAAATCCACTCCAATCAGTAAAGTAGCTAAACTCTCCGTTGAATCTGGCACAAGTATCCATGTACTCTTCTACTGAAAAATGTTTTCCTTGAATGTTGCGAAAAGGAGATTCATAAAACTCCTGAGGTCTCATAAACATTGAAGTCAAGTAATACTGACTACTGGCTTCAATAATGAATACATTTTCTCTGATTTCTCTAATATTCCAATCCATTTATGATTACTCCTTGCTGAGAACTTCCTTGACCTTGGAAGATGCCTTACCCATGTCAATGTTGACACCATACTTGGCCTTGATTGCTCCCATTACCTTTCCCATTTCCTTGATCGAAGTTGCTCCAACTTCCTTGACGATTTCCGAAATAAGCTCGTCAGTAACTTCGGACTGTTGTGGGAGATAATATTCCCAGATTTTGATTTCACCTTCAATCTTTTCAGCATCACTTGGATTGTAAGAAAGAGAGTCCTGGTTCTGCTTCACAAGCTTCTTTATTATAGAGATAGTAACTTCGTCAGTTACTTCCTTTCTTGTGTCAATTGAAGCCTGCTGAATCTTTGACTTTAGGTAACGAAGAGCGTCCCTGACTGAATTGTTACCTCCAATCATAGCCTTCTTGATGTCACTGTTAATCTTGTCGTAAATCATCATTTTCTCCTTTCAATTTTTACCGCAACACATTTTATACTTCTTCCCAGACCCACACGGACATGGAGAATTTCTTCCAACTTTGGAACTAACTACCATTCTCTGCTTTAGAATTATATCAAAATTGTCAATGGCTTTTACAGTGGGATGTTTACCGTTGGCAATCTTCATAAACTCTTCAGCCAAAAATGGGTCAACCTCTTCAAGAGGTTTTGGTTTTTCAATCCATCCAAACATCGTCGCCCTCAAATGAAGGTGGTCTTGGATCAAAGTATGGAGCACCATTAGTTACGTTTACAGTTGCTCCGCATTCATTACATTCATACTGGTCACCTGCGTACACATGGTGACCGTTTTTGAATCGAACGTATGAACCGTTTTTGAAACACTTCATCTCTTTTTTACAGTTAGCACAGACAATCATTTTACAATCATTCTGGAAATGATTTCGTAGAAAGCCTTCAATCTTCCTGAAGTATCATTAGGAAGGTCTCCAACGTCATCCATCCTCATATAGATTTCTTCAACTTCATCGAAGCTCGGCATTTTGGCTTTGTTACCAACCATATACATTGTCTTCAATTCTGACAGAATAGCAGTCTTTGTGAAAGGACCGATATCCTCTTTGAAGTCCTTAGCAAAGTTTTCAATTCTTTTTTCGGATGCCCTAATGTAATATTCCATTAGTCTTCTCCAATTCTAACTTCTAATTTAATTTTCATAGGGATTTCATAACCTTCTGTTTTCATCATCATTTGTATTGGGTGTGTCTAATCTTTCAACTCTCACCGTATACTTTTCACCGCCTTTATAAGATTCATATTCTTTTATTAAAAGAATTTTTCCATCTTCAGATATCATAACAGCAGGATAAACATCGTGTGACCCCAAAACATATTCAAATTTCATCAATTCCTCCAATACATTATTCCCAGCTCTTCACAACTTCTTCTTCAGGTGGTGGCATCCAGTTCGGATCGTAATTATCGTCAATGATATACATTGGTGGATTTGTAATCGGCAATCCCCACTGATTAGGTGCCCAAGTAACAGCAATCTTCTTTTTGTCCTTCATCAACTCTTCTTTGACTTCATCTGACTTATCGTTGATAACTATTGGACCTTTGCCACTTTTTACTTTAGCAATCTTCTGGCTAATTTTGTTTTTGATTTGTGTTTCTGATACACTAACTTTCCTGGGTTTAGCTTCTCTTGTCTTTACAGAAGCTCCACCAATATGTCTTTTCAGAACTGTGTGAACTGACTGGGGAGCTATTCCTAGCTCTTCAGCAATTCTCTTCTTGTCATCTGAGTTTAGTGAAATTTGACCAAGGTCATAAAGCTCACGAATAACATCAGACGATTTACTATATTCCTTACCCTGGTAAACTATCACGACAAAATCTCCTTAGCTCTTTGTGTTTATATTGCTCTTGAAAAGTAGACCACTGAGAATATTAATTCCAAGAGCCTGCCAGAATGTAATCTTTGTCAAACCAAAGATAGATGGCATCAACCAGTTCCACAACCACAGTGTTGGGAACGCGAAAACCAAAGCAACCAATGTGATGAGAACCAAAGCTACAACTCCAATGCCCAAATAAGTAACAAACTTTTCCATTTCAGACCTTCTTAGTTTATTGAGTCTATTTTTCGTTAAAACAATCTGGTTTACTTGAAAACACACAGATGGGGGCATCTTCGCTGCCCCACCATTTAACGGCATCTTTTTTAACCTGATCGGTTAAAGCCATATGGCAATCTTTGCTCTTTGAGCATTTTTCGTGAAAAGGACAAAATGTCACATCTCTATAGCATATCATTTGACATCTCTCTTTCTATAAGGTTCAAGATATTATTCCTCCAAGTCTAAGAGTTATTACTAACAACCATTACTAGTTTCAGTTCCACCAAAATTCATACTCATTTTATCTCCTCTGTCAACAAAAAAATATCCAATTTCTAAAAAAGAGTGGTGGAGCAGGACTTACATCTGAACAGCGTTCCAAGTCTTATTCAGTTGGCCTACATACCAGAGGGTTAATGGTTGCTCCACCACTCAATAAGTTTTTTGAAAAAATTAAAGACCTAAAGCTTTCTTCTCTTCTTCGGTCAACTTCGCGAGAGCTGATTTTCGAACTTTTTCTTTTCGAGAATCCTCATAATCAAATACACTTTCACTTACGTTGACTTCAATTTCATGGATACCAGTTCCGCTTTTGCTTCCCATTACACCAGTAGCATATTCTCTGAGTACATGTTCAGCTACTTCTCTATACATGAAGTGCCCGAGAATTCGATTTCCTCCACGTCCTTCAATTGTGTCCATTGGCTCATAAACCGAGTAGATCGTGATTTTCGAGCTTGTCGATGAGGACTCTTCATCTTTGTCTTCAAGACAGTTATTGTTGAATGGATCGGAATCTCGACTGTCAACCTTGGATGATACGTAAACACCCTTGATATGTGTGTGGTAATATCTTCCTACTGAATCCGATTTTACGAGGAAACGAAACTCTTTGTAAGGAACTTTCATGTAGTCGTACACTGTTCCGTTGTGAAACACGATTCTAACGATTCCAAGGTGATATTCATTATAAATTTCATTTAGGCTGAAAAATCCGACTTCATCGATACATGAGCTATCAACATTAGCAAACACGTAATATCCTTTTCTGTTTCCCATGATTACACCTTTCTGATGAATTCGTCGATGCTGTCACAAGTTCCGAGGAATATTTTGAGGTCAGTAACATCGTCCTTATTGATAGTAGTATCTCTTTCAGGACGTTTTTCTTTCTTTACATCATTTTCATCCGTATTATCATTATCCAGCTTAGCACTTTTCTTGAAGAGGTCCATAGCTTCTTCAAATTGATGTTTGCTCCATTCATTCAAGTCATTAGGCAACATATCAAATTCCTTTCAAAGCTCGTATATGATTTCGTCGAAGTCCACAAAATGCTTTTTGTCGTTTTCTACATCGTATTCCACAAAAGGGCTGTACATATCTTCGATTTTTCCGTCCCAACGGATTTCATCATTGGCCCATACTTCAATGTAACTTACATCATAAGCTTCTTCTACAAGCTGGCCTTCTTTATCATACATCATTATCTGGACGCGAATGTCTTTCTCACTAACCAAAACTGAGGGATATTCGCCCTGAACAAATCCTTCATCCTTCACATTCTGAAAAAATTCTTTCTTATTCACATCATATCCTTTCTCACGACACATATAGTATAATCAATTACGGATGTATTGTCAATAGTTTTTTTGAAGTAATTGTGTTCCCGCATTTTACGATTCCCACGTTTACCTCAAAGGCAGTTTTTTATATGTGTCACCTCTGTAGATTTTCTTAGCTGACTTAACGTTCCTTTGGCCTTTATTATCAACAGATATGACGTAGTTAGGATCAAACCAGTCATCAGGTATACTTCCAACCACTCTCTGGTCAAACCAACAAGCAATTACATCTCCACCCTTAGGCCAAATATTTTTTTCGTCGAATCCCCTTATAAAGAGATTTTTATATCCTTTTCTACATGAGCAAGGATTTCCGTGCTTAAATTCAGGATGAACCAGTAAAATATCTATTGGAGTATATTTTTTGTACTCTTCTGAGCTTATCCCTCTATCTTCTCCCTTAAAATCCTGTATCTTAAGCTCAACGCCCTGTGACTTCCAGAACCTTTTGTATTGAAGTATGTCCTCTCTCATATCCTTTATGAGAAGTTCTTTCACATAGACCTTTATACCAGCATCCCTTAGTGCTATGACATTCTTCTCGAACATACTCTTCAGAGCATTACTTTCCGTTAGAATCTTCCTATGGAATGTTAATCCTATCTGATGAATCTTGCCTTTGTAGCTAACAATTCTATCGATGACTGAATCATCGAACGTTCCATTGGTAAGTAAGTCTATTCTCTCCTTATCGACGTATTCGATAATATCGAATACATCCTCAATATTCTGCTTACAGAATGGCTCACCACCATATAGATGCATGATTATCTCAGTAGCATCATTCAGGTGTTTGTCTCTCCATATTCTGTATTCTTCAAGAGAGAAAGTTCTTTTGTCATGCCATAAGTTCTCTCCAACTCCATTATCAATGTAATTGTAGAAGTCATGGTTGAAGCAGTAAGTACACCTTAGGTTACAGTGATATGAAATTGGAAATCCAAGGAAATACTTCATTCTTACCAAACATCCTCTTCATTTTCATCATCAGGACCGAACTTTCTTTTGAACATATCCCTAAGCTCTGGAGGAACCTTGTCGATTACATCATTGTATAGAGCCTCTGTTACAGCCTTCTGAGCACTATCTTCGAGACTTTTAATGATCTTGACTCCCTCATCAAGACCGACGGACTTGATGATTACTGCCTGGTTTGCGTGGTTCAGCAAACAAACAGCCTTGTAGTTAGCAACTGACAGAGACTGTGCGTCGACTTCATCTTTTTTCATGAAGTCTGCGAAGCACTCAGTTTCATTGATTATTGACTGACGGATATAATCAACCATTTGCTCAAGCATATCCTCCAATTCACTCGACCAGATTTTTTTTCGATTCATCAAAAAACTCCTTATATTTATTGGATTACTTGAAGGTCAAAAAAATTTAGAACATATTTATATTCTTTGGATCAACCTTGATTCCCGCTTTGAACATTTCAATACTGTTCAAAAGATGTGCTTCAAATCCATCAGGAAATGTTTTTGGGTCTATATGGTATTACATCAACCTTTCTACTACCTGAGTGAATAACCATAAGTGAAATTATCATCAATCCAATAAGAAATGCTATTGTCATATCATTCATCCTCACAATCAACAATTTTCATGTAACTTCCACTATTAAGTCCAAACATATTCTTTCCCTTAACAAGAACAAATTTCGCATCTCCGCTCTTTATCTTCAGGTAATCCTCCATTGTACTCAACAATAGCAGCAGTCGATGTAAAGTGTAATTCTGGATCAATATTTGTCTTCTGAGTACTGACATCAATAATCATAAACATCGGAACAAAAATTCCAAACATGACCAGAGCAGGCAAAACAAGTTCGATGTAATCATATGTAAAAATAAGGTAGGCAAAGGCAATAACAGCCATAACAAAAGCAATAAACAATATCTACAGAAAAGCAAGCATAATACATTCTCTCCTTTACAGGGAATTTGATTTTGAATATTCCATCTCAATCATCACAACAATAATATAAACAATTCACATAAAAATGTCAATAGTTTTTTTATATCAATCATCCTAATCCTTCAGGAAAGGCCTTAATCAATTTCTCATACTCTTCATCAAACATCTTTTTAAACAATCTTTTCTTCCCTATAAGATCAACAAATCTGCTGGTAAAATCTATTCTGTAGATTTTACCATTATTACCCTTAATGACATTCTCTATGCTCCAATCATAAACATGAAATCCACACTTCTTTGCCAAACTCATAAACTTCTCCTCAAATGCCTTATACTCCTCACCAAACTCATCTTTAATGAATTTTCCATTAATATGCTTCATTACAATACCTACAGCCCATTTAAACTTACTCCTTTGTACCCACGTAAGACTATAGACTTTAGGAACCATTCCTGTATCCTGTAACATCTTCAAATAAACAAATTCTTCTACCATATGTTTTATGCTAAAATGATTATTCTTTATATCCTTTTTAGATAAGTTTTTCCTACACACCTTTATACCAGAATTCCTATTCAGGATATAATAAAGCGCATAGCTACCACCACCCGAAGATTTACGGGGAAGTTCTGTAATAATCTTTTTACGCACAATAAAACCTCAGAAGAGATATGTCAAATAAAAAATTCCCGCGCAAGGTAAAAATTTTCTATTAAAATTCTGGGGTACCCTATATGGTACCTTACAATGCTCTCAGAAAAGCGGTGGGGGTGTCTCAATCCCAAAAACAGTAAAAAAATGAAATTATTGGAGGACTCAAATAGAGACTCATTGGAGGACTCAAATAGAGACTCATTGGAGGACTCAAAGGTTTTGGGTAAAAATGGACTCGATTGTCACGGCCCGGATTTTCCGAATTGTCAAGAAGTCACTTTTTTGGGAATCCTGTAACCTGGATTTTTGAGTTCCCCTCCCAGCATTTCTCATATGTCAATTCTCAATATTTCTGAAATCCCCACCAGAAAAAATCCACTATAGCATTCTCACAACTAAAAAAGGAGTCCACCAAAAACAGACTCCCTCAAAATCACGTTTCTGATTTTTCCAGTTTTTTACCTTTCTCAATTCCGTGAGCGAGTCCTTCTGAATATCCTTTCTCATATTCCTGTTGTAGCATGTAACCAATGTACAACAACACTATACCAGTACCAACAATAGTACATGCCAATGTAAACATGTTACCCCCTTACTTCTGGACAAAGACGAGCTTGTCCTTGGACCGGGTGAGTGCGACATACTTCAGGTTCATTTCCTGCTCAAGCTCCCAAGGCTGCTGGTCCTTACGCATGAGAGGGAGAAGCTCAGGTCGAATGATGTATACAGTATTGTTCTCCAGACCCTTTGCCTTGTGGACAGTCGAGAACACAGTACCCTTCAATTCGTCAGAGAATACCCGGTCGATCATGTTCACAATGTCATAGGGTGAAGATGCCTGCTTGGAAAACTCCTCAAGGACGTCTGCGTAGTCCATGATAGTTTCCTTGACAGCACTGGAAGCCCAACGCTTATTGAGAACTTCGAGCTGAGCATTCTGCCACTCAGTCACCTTCTGATTGAACTCAGAGAGAGTCTTCGCCTGAAATCCGACAACAAGACCACGAAGGAACTTGCCAATGTCAGTCCCACGAACACAAGCCTTCTTACCATCACGAATCAACTTGATGGCATAACTGATAAGAGGAGCATTGGTTCGACAGAGGACCAGAGGCTCACAGTTGGTATCAACCTTGTCAATGAACTCTTCGGCGGTGATGTAATCGACAGTACCCTCATTCGCAGCAGGAGCAGCCTCGATGTAAGGAACAATCTCCTTGGCAAGCTCCAGATGAGAAGTAGGGCAACGATAACACACAGAGAGTGGAAGCTCAGTTGCCTTGAGGACTTCCTTCATCCGAGGCATTGCCTCGGTGTCAGCACCACGAAAACCATAGATGCTCTGCTTGGGATCACCAACAGCCACGATTCGCCCGTTGGGCTTCTTGACCATCTTCAGGACCATTTCGATCTGAGACCTGTTGAGGTCCTGGCACTCATCGACAAACACATTGTCGAAAGTAGGAACATTGAGACCAAGAGCAACGGGCATGTAGATCATATCATCGAAGTCAACGAACTTGTGGATGGCGACTGACTTCTCCATGATGGAACGAGCAATGCCAAGGACTGAGGGGTCATAGTTGACATTGTAGTAGTTGGCAGCCTTGATTACCTCATCGTTGTTCTTGTAGTCAATGAGGGTGTTCTTCCAGATTGAGACGAGCTTCGAGACCTGCTCACGAACCTGAAAGACCTGAGCCTTCTCACGGCCAGTCATCCCGTCCAGGAATGAAGTGGCAGGGTACTTGTTCATGATCTTGTTGAGCTTGAACTTGTCAACACGAGTATACCCAAATGCCTTGATGATTGCCTTGAGTCCGAATGAGTGAAGAGTGATGGCAGTCACGTGACTGGGAACCTTCGACTCAAGCTCTGTGGCGATGGACTTGTTGAAAGCCACGAAGACAGAAACACCTTTTACTCTCCGCATCGATTCCAGCAAAGAAAAGGTCTTTCCACTTCCAGCCACAGCATTGACCATCAGGTGACCAGTCTGGGACTCGATGGCACTGAAGAGGTCTTTCTGATACTGAGAAAACTCAAACATTCTCTCTCCTCTGTTGGGTTTATCTCTCTCACTTCCCACACATATAATATACAGCCAGACCAAGAAAAACACAAGAGCTAATTTATTTTTTTGGCACAGTGTTTGCTTACTTGATGCTACCGTCTGGGTAAACCTCAGCATAATCTGTTCGACCGTTGCGATGACGAGTCATGAAGATGGAGTCACGCAGGATACCATCGGCATCCTCAGAAGCATCGAATGCCCATCCAGTCCACTCGTAGCCCTGCTTGTAGAGCTTCTGTTCGGACTTCATCTGGGCATCTGTCGGGGTAGGTATTGTTGAAGGCATCTTATTTTTCCTTTGAATGGGTCACTCTCTCAACCACATCTATAATATACAGCTTTTTTGGTTGAATGTCAAGGTTTATTTTCAACTTTCTATTTAATCGTTTAAACCAGACTCCGACCGGGCGGGCTACCCCTGCCCATGGCCTCTTCTGATGGACTAGCCACCCTATGCTTATAATATAATAAAAAAGGGCTTGAATGTCAAGCCCTTTCTTCAAACTAAGTCATATCTAAATAAATCAATGTATAAAATTCTAAAAGTTATCAGGGCGAATCGCGTGCCATGTTCCTTGCCTACTTGGCTTTATCCGGCGAACTCCCGCCGAGGGATTATCAAAAGGACCACTCAAACTCACATAATGGAATCAATAATGTCCTTCGATTCTTTCAGGGAAAGTCCGGTGGCATATCTCAGAATCTTTATTGCCAGAATCTTGTTTCTTGTGTCGATTGCCTGCTTGATGGTCTCATCACTTCCTCCAGGACCCCGGTAAGTCCAACCGTAGGGAATGACTGCTGGACCAAAATCAAGCGGGTTGACGTAACACTTGTTCGGGTCTTGTTCACCCAAAGCACCGACAATCTTTTCGTGAAGCTCTGGATTGTCTGCGCAACCACGAAGCAGAAAAGAAACTTCTTTGACTGAAAGGTTCAAGAGCAAATTAATTGTATCTTCTCATCAGACGAGTTTAATGAAAATGTCGACGGGTGCGTCGAGTACTTTGTTCAAATAGGCAATGTCATTGTCGTTAATAGGACCACGGTTTGATTTGTTCATCTCCTCGGCAGCGATCAATCTTGCCTTGGTTGCCTCGAACGACTTGGGAGTGAAAATAGTTCCTACTTTTAAGTCTTTGGGATTCATCTCATCTCTCCTTCGTTTGGGGGTCACTCTTTCAACCACACATATAATATAATCAATTAACAGTAAGAAGTCAATAGTCTTTTTCCTTCTCTATTTGATACCAAGTACTTTTCTTTCATACGGAGTCATCTTCGACTTGATACGTTCCTTCTCAGTCACCTTCTTCGACAACCGTTCTTTCTCTAATTCCTTTTCGATGAACCAGTACTCTTCATTCTTCAGTCTTTCCTCGAACTCGGAGTCCGTTTCAAGTCTATGAGTCCTGAAGCAGAGTGAGTTGTCGACGGGTTGCTTTGTGTACTTGGTAGCAAAGTACTCCTCTCCGTGAACGTTACGAGACTTCCTTACAATCTGGGCACCGTGGTTCTTGGCAATCTTCGCGAGATTGGCAGCAGTCTCGGCAAAAGCATCCGGGTCTGTTTTGTTGATGAACAGAGTCAGCAGGTTCCTTGTATTCAACTCTTCAGGAATCCAGTACTTGTAGATGACCTTCTTCTGGTGGTCCTTGGCACGGAACTGCTCGGCAAGTTCTTTCTTCAGGTTGTTTTTTGTAGTTCTTCATCTGATCTTCTTCGTTTATGTTACTCTCCCAACCACATCTATAATATACAGCTAAACCAAGGAAAAGTCAAGGTTTATTTTCATCATCAGCAAAGAAATATTCCATATCGTTTCTGTCGTCCCAACCAGCACCATAATGGAGGTTGGCGTTGGCACAATCATTGCTACAGAATTCCTGGTCTTCGTCCTCTGGTTCGAACTCACATTGGCAGTAAAAGTATTTACAAGTCTTTTTCATATCACAGACCACAAGCTTTCAGAAAAGTTTCACGATTGAACTTGGAATTGTCGGCACCAAGCGAATCTGCCAGAACTATACACCCGTGCCTCCACTGCTTCACAGAGGAGTACTGGTTCCTTCTCCACTCGAGCTTTTCATTGAGATAGCTCAAATAACTCTTCGGTCTGGCAACTTCCATTGCTTTGGCAAGTTTGATGTAGTCTTTTTTTGTCATTTCCCATCTCCTTTCTCTACATATAATATAATCGATGTTGGCTAAAAAGTCAATAGGAAAATAAAAAAAAGTCCCCACCAGGACGGCAGGGACTTTCAGAAGAGAGGAGGGAGAGAGATTTGTTAGGCGTCCGAATCTTCGGAAGCCATATCGGCCATGGCGGCCTCCATTGCGGCAGTGTCCTCATAGATCACGGGAGCCTCGGTGACCTCGGCAGTCTCTGCCTTCTTGGCACGATTCTTGTGGGTACCCTTCTTGCCCTTCTTGGTCTCGGAAGCATTCTCCAGCTTTGCATTCTCTTTGGCGGAGATGACCTGAAGTCCGGCCTTCTTCAGGATGGCAACGGTACGGCTGGTGGACATTCCAACCTTGGTGGCAATCTCATCGGCAGAGAGCTTGCCCTTCTGACCGTGAGCCAGGACTCGACGTCGAGCGGCAGCCTCTACTCGCTTCTCCTTGCCCCTGGTATTGGCATACACGGTCTGGTAGGTAATCCCGGTTGCCTTTGCGGCCTCGGAAAGGGACTTGCCTGCCTCAACAAGAGCAACGGCTGCGGCAGTTGCCGAATCGTACTTCACACCGTCGATGGTCACGGACCTGAAATTCTTTTTAGCCATTATTGGACTCCTTCTGATTGGTTGTTTGTTATTGAAGAAATTCAGTCTCAATCTCAACACTTATAATATAATCAATTTCGGCTGGTTTGTCAATAGTTTTTTACAAGAAAAATGAAAGAAAACCCAGAAAGAGAACCGCGGCGATAACTGCGAAGATGATTCCAGCAACGTTACTGAGCACGGCCCAGATTAGACCCAGAAGCTTTATAGCAACCATTGTGCCAACTATGGCTCCACCAACGATCAATACTGCCCAGAGAATGAAAGACACTACTGCTGCCATTTGTTGGCTCCTTTGTATTTGGTTTTGCGGGTGTACTTGGTTTTGTCCCTGATGACTTTGGTGGTTCGTCCACCCCTAAGCTTAGGGACACTTACTCCGTTTATATTCTTGAATGAGACTTCCATCATAACCTCCATCTATAATATACAGCTTTTTTGGTTGAATGTCAAGGTTTATTTAGCCCTGAAATTTAACCACTGTACGGCACTTCTTACAAGTATAAGGCAAACCTTTCTGAGCCCTTGTGTGTTTGATGGCACTCAACCAGTGAGTCGAGCAAACACATTTGTACTCAAAACGACGACCACGGCAGGCATTTGAAACGTCATAGTTGTGCGTGGCCTTGGGAACCCTGTTGAACCAAACGGTCATATAGAACTTCCACTCACCACCATGGGGTCTGCTACGAGACAAACCATTCAATCTGTCATCGTTCCAGACTAGATAATGGCAGAACTCATGAGGAATGGTCTGGTTGATATAGTCTTCGAGATTTTCAGAGGCCAACTGAAGGTTGACCCTGAAGTGGGGTCTGTAGTTCATTACACGGAACTGCCCAGCCGTGGTTCCCTTGAGGTCCCAGAGAATGTCGATTTTGGGAAGATTCTTTGCTCTGGAGTAAGCAACCTCATAGCATTTGTCGAATGCCTTATTGATTGCTTCCCTAACGGATTTGAAGTTGTCCGTGGTAGTTCTGCTTACGGGTTTCCTAGCACCACCATTCAGGTAGCTAACAATGGTTGCGTGGACTGTCTGAGGAGCAACACCAAGCATTCTGGCGATCCGATTCTTGTCCTGGGGTTCGTTTCTGAGTGCTCCAGATTTGAACAACTCACGAACCACTTCAGCCTTAGACTTATAAACAACACCATCAAAAACAACCATAACAAACTCACTTCTCAACTGTGTATCTATAATATACAGCTAAACAGGAAGAATGTCAATAGCCAATTTTGGATTTCTTCACTTTTTTATTTAGGCGCCTAAATGGATTTTGAAAAAGTAAGTGGCTGATGAGGCGTCCCTCACCAGCCACCCACCCGTTGGCCAACAACCAAGGAATTTGAGCTACCGGGCCACATGCCCAGGCGGGTTTTCCAAGTTCCCGCATCTCTCGGTAGACACCGATTGCTCTTTCTGGTACTTTCTAACATTCCACTGGGTCCAGGGGTCTGGGTCCCTCTATAGCTTATATGTGCTGGGTGGGAACCCCATCTCTCTGCCCTTTCTTTGAATTGTTTCTCTCAACCACATCTATAATATAATCAATTCTGAGTGGTTTGTCAATAGTTTTTTTCAGATTCCTTCGAAAAGAACGATAGCAGCTTCTGAGTCTTCGTCTGCGTTTCTCCTGGCAATCTGTATTGCTTCTGTCTCCGAGAGTATCTTAGGCCGGCAGAATCCTGATTCCTTCTTGGTGAAAATGTCCTGGCCGTTGATGGTTTGCTCATACCACCATTCGTTTCCTTCTTCATCCAGGAGGGCTGCTATGTACTTCTTTTCCATTGAATTCCTCAGTTGTTGTAGATTTTGAGCTGAATGGTACTGGCATTCTCATAGATGAAGCCATTCTCTTTCTCTTCTTTCTGACTACACATATAATATACAGCCGAACCAAGGAAAAGTCAAGAAGATTATTTGATCTCCTCGAACTTTTTCATGGCAGACTCCTTGGTGCTGTATGCCCAAGCCGTGATGCCGAAATCACTGTTTCCAGGAAACTTTTCTGCGGCAGTGTAGTGGTAGACCTTACCCTTCTTCTTTCCGTGCTTCTGAACCATCGAGTAGGGCTTACATACCTTGATCTTGAATACCTCGTAGTCTATAGAAGTATCTTCCGGGTGGAGAATGTTTTCTTGTGAGTAGACTGCGGCATTCTTGGAACGGGTGACCATCTTGTACAGATACCCATTCTTCTTCTTGGTCTCGGGGAGTTTGTCGTACTTTGCCATATCTCAATCTCCTTTATCTACATATAATATAATGGATGGGGGCTGAAATGTCAACCCCCAATTTTACATTTTTTTCAGTGCCTTCTCGATGCCAGGAACCACAGTGTCCCAGAACCGATCGATAACATAATGAAGAAAGGATTCTCACAGAGATGCCGAACGACTCCGACCATCACCTGTTTGGCATTCTCCAGGTCAATCTCACCATCCGTATCCATTGGCACGGAAATTGCTTTGGCCTGGTTCATTTCATCTTCCTACTACTCCTTGTCTTCCTCGTACTGGTGCTCCACGAAATCAGAGAATGACAAGTCCGGTTCATCCGACATTCTGTTGAAGTCCGCGTGAATCCGATGAAGTTCTCTCATCCCGTAATCATTCATCCAATCGATCATTGAGGGGAATTTCATCTCTCATCCTTTCGAAGAGTGTTTGTCTCTCTCTCTCACTTCCCACACATATAATATACAGCTAAACAGTAAAAAAATCAATAGGAAATTTAATCTTTTTTCATTTTTATTGGCACGATGTTTGCTTAGTGTGGATAACTTGTGGATAACTTTTTTAAAATAACTATTGAGTTTTCCCCGGTCTTACTGTATATTATATGTGTGGGGTGGCCCAGTGAACGGCGAGCTCGGACTCTGGTTTAGGCGCCTAAATAAACAGATATAAAAAGTCCCCCAGTTGCTCGGTTACAAACTCCATTCCAGAATGTGGTGCTACTGATAGAATGAATCGTGTCGGTGAGAAATTTAAGTGCCTTAAATGTAACCACGAAGACAATGCTGATTTAAACGCAGCCTTAAATATTCTCAAGCGATTCGTTACCGGACCCTACGGTGCCGGTTACAAACTAGAAAACTTAGCATTTCAAAATGTCCAAGTTTGAAGGAACGGTTAGAGTGTACCACTTGCTATCGCCAAATTTACGATAAAGCCATCTGTCGATGAACATGTACTCCCACTCCTGGTCCGAATGAATATCATCAAACTCTTCCATACTCTTTGAAACAATCGGACCAACGTTCTTCTCTCCATGGTCTCGGCCGTAGTAGACAGTATAACCATCGACCGGCTTCTCGAAGGAGTGTCCCTCTGGCAGGTCACACCTTGGACCGAGACTGGACATATCACCACCTGAAACAAGGTCCTTCACCTTGTCCAGAGTGTTGTAGTTGTCCAGAAGAATCTTTCCATTGTACGAGGGATAGCCATCCCAGTGACAGTAGACAGACACAATCTTATCAGTTTCAGGATCACGATAACCAATTCTTGAACGAGTTCCCATCTCTTCTTTCCTTTGTTTGAATGTCTCTCAATCACTACACATATAATATAATGCTTGGGGACTAAAAAGTCAATAGCCAATATAATATTTTTTGATTTTTATTGGCATGATGTTTGCTACGAAGAAGCCCAACCAAAAAAGACAAACAGACTCGGACCAATTTTCATACAACCACAAGGACCCCACTTGTTATAAATTCGACTATCATTCAAGAGGTCGCGGTCCTCTTCTACAATATACTCTTCTACGTTGGTCTCGTCGATTCCTTCGGGCGTTTCAAACATAACGAAACTATTCTTCATTCCAATCTCACCGGTGTACTCATATCCGGCCCTTTCCAGGGATTCTCTTTTGGCAAGTTGAAATGCTTCTTTTGCGTTCTCACCATTCGAGTACGTTATGAATTAATCTGCTCCCATTAGAGACCATTCCTTTCATATTCCTCGTCGAGGATGACAGTCACTCTCGAAATATCTGACCCGTACTTGAATTGTTCATTGGCCTTCTTCATAGCATATTTGTATGACAGTGGCTTCGGAGTACAAGCGTATCGAGCCATCCACTTGTTATCAGTCGACCAAACCCAGTCGATGCCACAATGATCATGGACAAAGGCATAGAACTTTCCGGGTACTTTCTTGCTCATATTGAAACACTCCTTAGTTTTTGAAAAAGATTTTCATTCCCTTTAGGTTTCTTTTTTTGGCGGACTCATTATACATGGCATAAGAAGGAGTCTCGAATGCCAGGTTATAGTCTGAGTGAATACCACCACCAGAAACAACAGTCATGCTCATAGGAACATTGTCCTTAATATCCATGGTACCAGTATACATTCCAGCATACTTGTTGAATGTCAGATTACTTGATTGGACTTTCATGGCAGAACTCCTTCTGAAATGTGTTTGTTATGCTCCAAAACATCAATAGGCATCTTCCAGTTGTCCTTATCGCAGACTCCATCGAATGCCCTCCGAAGTTCATCTCTGTCAAATCCATTCCATCGAAACATCTCATCTCTTCTCTTGTTGAATGATCATCTATAATATACAGCCAGACCAAGGAAAAGTCAATAGTTTTTTCACTCACCATTAAAATAATGTCCGAGGTCCAGGTCCACTTCATCCCTAATCATATTCCCATCTTCATCGTATTTGGTACAGGCGAATACAGTCATCTTATATGTACTCCCATCCCATCTGCGAATATCCTCCTCCATCTCTAACGAAGCGCCGTACTTTCTGAAGAGGGCTTTCATTTCATCTAGGAACTGCTTTGAAGTATCATTCATTTCTCTTCTCCTTTATATGAGTGTCTCTCAACCACGTCTATAATATACAGCCAAACAAAGGAAAAGTCAATAGCAAATTTTATTGAACCAATCTTCACAATAAAATCTATTTTTTTCTGAAAACCCACGGAAAAACAGTAGTTATTGTGAGAGGATTCACAATAACTATAAAATATTATAAAGTACTTGACTTTTCAGCATCCATCATTTATATTATAATCATAGGGTGGCAAGAAGACCACCAGAAGAGGCCATGGGCGAGGGTAGCCCGCCCACTCGGAGTCCAGTTTAGGCGCCTAAACTTAAACGCCTAAATGTGGATAACTTGTGGATAACTTTTTATGTAAGCCATCTTTCATCTGTCAATCAAGGCTCATATAAGTCAAATTCCATTTGTCAAAGTTGACTAAACACAACACAAGATATATTTGACAAGACTCCCGGAATATGTTATAATATGATAGAGAGCAATACGGAGACTCTTCTACAAAGGGAAAGGAGTCTCCAGAAATGGTAAGACTTATTCAGTCAATCTTTACATGGTGTAAAGTCAACTTCATATCAATTATATTCTCAATCTGGATGTTCTGGGTCACAGCAAACATTATCCTAATACAGATGAGACTGAATGGATTTGAGAAGGACATTGGATACATTTCAAAGTCCATTATCATTATACTGAATTCAATAGGATTCGATATACCATTAGAGATGGTCGATGATGGTTCAGATAGCACATGTTGACTTGAGAGAAATGTGGGTTGACTTGAGAGAAATGTGGGTTGACTTGAGAGAAATGTGGGTTGACTTGAGAGAAATGTGGGTTGACTTGAGAGAAATGTGGGTTGACTAAGAAGAGAATGGAGACTGTCAAATAAGAAATGACAATTTGGAAACCTGGATGGATAATCCGAGTGTGGGTTGACTAAAAGGCAAATAAAAGGTTGACTTTATATATTAGGTTGACTGGAGGAGGACTTTTTATTATATAATACAGTGGTCCTATCAGAGTCTACCTAGTCTACCTAGTCCACCGAGTCCACCGAGTCTACCTAGTCCACCAAGTCCACCAAGTCCACCAAGTCCACCGAGTCTACCTAGTCCACCGAGTCCACCAAGTCCACCAAGTCCACCGAGTCTACCTAGTCTTGCTGAGAGTCTACCAAGTCCTCTCTGTTCTGTGTGTGTTCTGTGTGTGTTCTGTGTATGTTTCGTAGTCATCCCATGTACACAGCAAGAGGGACGGTAGGCCCTATTTCTCATATGTTATTATCTTATTAGTAAGTGGTGGATAAATCGTGGGTAACTTTCTTTTATTTTAAGAACTTAGTTAAAATATGTTTTATACTGGAATCTCAATCAAATAAGTGTTTTGACAGATGAAAGAAAGAATCGTATTAGGATATCTATGTATATGGATGTTGGTAAATACATTGACAATCTTGTTTCCTGGGATTTCTACTACAAAACATTTGGTATTTTTTTTTGATACTCGTTACTTTCATGTTATGGGGGGGTTTCACAAGGGATGATTATCTTTACTTTCTGGAGTTCGGGAGTCTCGATGGATTGGATATAAGCATTATGTGCCTTTGTGGATGGACTTACTTGAGGAAAGGAATAACATATCAAGTGATCTATTTTGATGGAAGAGTACTTGATTGAATTGGAGTTTGGTGAAGAATGGGAAGGTGGATTTAATTTTGTTGTTGAATCAAGTAATGATGTTTTTTGGCTCATTGGCATATGTTAAGGTTAGCATGGATTGACGAAAGAAATTTGGAAAGTGATCTTGAAAAGGCAAGATTACGTTTTGAGAAATATCTTTGTGAACTTGAAGAGGGGAATGAAATGGAAGTAATCTATAAGTTCGAATTGAGTTTGTGTGATTATCAGTTTGTAAGTATGCCTATTGGTTCACGTATTCTTTGCGTTAAGGAACAGAATGGTGCTATGTGATTGTGATGCTGAATACGAACAAAGGAATGTAGGAATATATGGTATTGGTCATCGGCGGACATTTAAAGGAGAAGATATGGAATGATAAGGTGGAAAATCTTTAGAAACAAGAAAGAATGTAGTGATGAAAAACTACACAGCAGTTCCTCGTTTATAAGAAAGATGGATGTCTTGGCTAAGAAATTATATCATGAAGAGATGTTTGACGGTTCTGAGATGTTGGATAGTATATGGGAATGTTTACTTGATGGAATGGAGTTTAGTGATACAATAACAACGGAGAATATTCTGTATAATGAAGTGTATTGTTTACAAACCAGAATACTAATAAAGAATGATGAGATGGATAATTGACAAGAGGTTTTTAGGTAGAGGCTTTTATGAATTGGAATATATGATTATGGAAGAGATGGATATTCTATTGAAAAAAGAGAAGATGGAAAGAACCAAATTAGATAATGAAACATTCTATTACTCATTTGAAGAGTATGCTTACTATAATGAGTTCGGAAGTCTCGATGGATTTTCTGTATGAAGTACTGGAAAGCTAATAAACATCTTTACGGAATAGGAAGGGAAAGTATAGATAACTTGTTGTCGCATATGGACATAATGGTAATTAAGGAAATGTTTCCTGAAGATGACTTTGAAAGGATATCTGATTGGGTCGAAGAAAAAGAAGAAAGGAATAAACTATGAAGTCCTGGATTGTAAGAAAGAATATGAATTATCCGATAATATTATAGAAAGTCTGATAGAAATTGAATTGTTGAAACTTGAATATGGTCTGGCAGGAGAAGATCATAATGATGGTTAAGTGACAGGCATCGAGGCAATTTTTTTAAGATTTCATTGCTTGGAATGTATTTGTGGAACTACCAAAGATGGTAGTATTGTTAAGATTGGTAATATCGTGTAATCAATTCAAAAATAGACAGTTACATAGAAACATTGATGGACGTTTTGAAAATGAAAAAGTTCATGGAAAAGATATACGAGGCAAAGTGGACAACAGTTGACAAAGCAGAGATAACAGCAGTCTTCGAAGCAATGGTTGACATGTGGTAATTAATATGGTAAAATGGTGTAGAGCGAAAAGAGTTTCGAAACATATGGAGAATTATATGTTATTCTCTTGTCGGGAGGTAATAGATTCCGAAATGGACTTGATGAAAAAGAAAGAAATATATATGAGACATCCTGATTTAAGTCTCTCTGATTTTTCCGCATGGGTCGAAACTATAGAAAAATACGATGAGTGTGTTATCGATGACAGGAGGTACTACCCATGATTAGGTGGAAATTTCATAAGGATTTCATGAAAATTGACAACTACAATATTCTCATGGATGCTTACAAATCGAAAAAACAAATAAGAAGAAGAATGTGTTTAATATACAACGACGTTGACCTTAATAGTTTCAAACTTATTGTTGTAAATTCTTGTGATGATTACCTTTATAATCTGGAGAACTTGGATGATTATGTGTAAAATAGACAAGATAGGTAATCAAAACAATCATAACAAATTGACTCTTGACAACAAGTACATGTGGATTTACTATCCAGACGAAATTGATATAATTTTTGATATTTTAAAAGTACGTTGCGTCTTTGAGGAAATTGGAGGATTACTTGTTTGTGGAAAATTCTATAACATATTTGAAGAATATATTGAGGATGTTGAAAAATGATTAGATGGAAGATAGAGAAACTGATGATTGTTAATAAGGCAAAGAGGCACAAGAAAGAGATTGACAAATGGATTGGTATACGGACTGACGTATTGAAGTCTAAAAAGTATAGAGAGAGAGTCAGAGAAGAAATATGATGAGTTGGGAAGAGTGGCTTGAATGGAGTTTGGTGAATGATTAGGTGGAAACTTTGTAAAATTTTGAAAATTGAAGGTGAATCATTACATTCTATCGTGGAACTTTCTGCTCATACCGACGTATTATTAAAACTTGATCTCATTGAGCAAAATGTAAACATTATCTTCAAGCAATGGGTTGACGAAAGAAAATGTGAAGGTGAAACATGTACTCCTAGAGATATAAAGGATTTCATTGAAATTGTTAAAATGGAAAAAGAATGTTATTTGGAGAAATTGGAAAATGATTAAGTGGAAAATTTATAAAAGCGAAGGACATGATAGTCTATATAACTTTGATATCAAGCCTTCTCACCTTACAGATGTATTACTTGTAGGAAACATAGTTGACTTTACAGACATGTTTTTCACTGTTGATGGACTTGGTATATGTAATGGTTGGAATGACTTTATTAGTAAAATGGAGGATATGAATGATTAAGTGGAGAGTTTACAGAACGACAAAGAATATAGATAGAGCAGTCAGAAACCTAATGGATATTTACAACTGGAAACTGGCTGTTAAGTTTATTGAGAAGAAGTCATTGAAGGAAGATTATAGGGATAGTGAAGCTAATTGGAAGAGATGGTACAGTGAGAAACTTGACAATATGGAATCAACTGAAGTCTTCACTATAGATAGAAGAAGGTAGTTTGACTAATCAAAAGGAAAATGTTATATTATGATAAGATGGGAATTTAAGAAACAGGGTCTTGTTTGGAATTCTAAGATAGAATATAATGATTCACCTTCAATCTCGTACAAATCAAGAAGAGGACCTTTATGTAATACATTAATGGAAAGACACCGCAATGAATTGGAAAAGAATATTGTACTTAATAGAGTAATGGATGTTCTTGTTCACAAATCAATTTTAGAAACAAGATATGGTACACACACAACAAGGGAGCTGCTTGACATATGATGTACTATAGAGCCGATAAAACGGATGGATTTTTCTATGAGGGATATCAAGGATACACTTTTATGGCTATTACTGATGATTTAGAACTTATAGATGAAGGAGCCTGTACAAGAGAAGGTCCAAACAGTCTAAAGCTAAGTGCTATGACAGACGCAGTTTTATTTCAACAAGTATTCGGATACAAATGGTGGGTAGAAGATGAAGAGAGAATGGAAGATAATAAAGCCCAAACAATATAATGGATATATTACACGTCTTGAATTTAAGATTGATTATATTGGGAAAGTCACGGAAGTTATGACATCATATAACTCTGCTGATTTCAACAAGTATATTGATATCATGATGGATGAATTACTTTTCAGAGAGAAGATAATAAAGCCATCTGGTAAAAGAAGATTAGAAATTTATGAGGAGTTTATAAATCATGATTAAATGGTCAATGAGGTTAAGGTCAATAGATGAATGGCACGGAGTGGATGATTTAGAACATTATGCATTCCATGATAGTGAAGTTAAGAAAATTAAGGAAATGCTAATGGATGCTGTCAAGATGAAGAACATTGAAGATAAATTAAGTCCATGTGACAAGTGGTTTTTTACAGGTATAAAAAATATGTACTGGAGTGAAGATGATTGAGTGGAAAGTATATAAACAAACGGTGGTTCCATCACTTGCTAGCTTAAATGATTATTTTGACTCAATGAAGATGCTTAGAACAATAAAGAATTCAGAAAATCGTTTAGGGTATGTTACAGTTGGATATATAGAAGACATAAGTAGAATATTCATATTAGGAAGTTCATCAAATAAAAGATATCTTGACCTTCTTGAGGACGGTAAAGTTGATTAACTGGAAACTGAAAAAGCTATTTGATTTTGGGAAGACTCAGGACTTCTTCTTTTGTTATACTGATATAGTGAGAATGATTAAGGAAATAAAATTGACGACTTCACTTGGAAGATGTTTTATAACAATAGAGGACAGTAAGAGTGGTAAAAGATACACCATAAGTTCTGTAGAAGAATACCTCAATATGTTAGAGGATGGAATTAATGATAAAATGGAACTATGAACAGATAGACCTCTGGACATATTCCTTTGAAATCAAGGACGAGTATGGCAATTCCATCTACCGTATACATCTTCCAGTCACCTTCCTTACAAATAATTTTTCTACATGCTTCAAAGTCTCCGTCATTCTTATTCAGGACGAACTTCTGACCTTCTTCTTCACTTACTGCCATTGGTATGAATTTGTCCTGAAGATTAGACTTCACAAAGAGTACAATCTCATTGTCGTTACAAACTCACAAGAAGTCAATATAAGAAGTATTATAGAATTCGGTTTGAACTCTGAATAGTCTGTAGTAATAATTTTTGAATTCCTTTAGATCAAATGATGGAATACCATCCATTCTACCATGAAGAATCTATGTTATGTTGACTGCGCTAAACATTTTCTATTTTCTCCACGACAGTTGATTCAATTGCGTACTTTGCTAGTCTGCCAAGCTCTGGGTCTTCATTGTTTTTGAGATGAAGAATTCTGAATACTTTATCATCCAGAATTCTTATCGCCGTATCAAAAGAATCATCACTTCTGAACATAAACTTCTTACAGAAGCTAATGTTATTCTTTTCTATTCTGGCTTTTATAAATCCACCACGAATTCCTGTGAACTCAACTTTCCATTTGAGAGGACCTCTCTTATGCGTTATAGGAATCATCAAATCCTCACAATTCGATTGTAGTTCTATCCTCAATCTCGAAATCTTCTCCCTTCATGATTTTGTCAGCGAGAGTTCTTATTGACTCTTTCTTGTGCTTACAGTGGAGAACTGCGAGAGTCTTTGCTTCCTGGCTTTTCTTGTCAGCAACCATCTTTCTTATATTTTCTAAAAGGTGCTTTTCCTTTCTAACAACATCTGACCAACCAGCAACATACTCATCAGTATCTTCAGTCATACAAGCCATCTCAAAAGCGTTTTTGTACATACGGAAAACCTGTTTCATCATCAACCCCTTTGTTCAATAATATCATTACACAATTCAGATATTTCCTTATTCTTGCTTGTTCTGTAAAGTAGAGCAGTCATAAAGTCACGATCGAGAAGCTTCTCAACAATCGAAATTTCATCATCATTCAAACAATGGAAGGTAGGAGAGCTTCCTCTCCAACATTCCAATAAACCTTTTCTCTTGTTGAGCTTGAAGAAAGGTTGTATTCTTTCCATCACACAGCGCTTCTTTCTGTTATGTCCTTTATATCTTCTGCTATTTGTATGATTGTTCTTTCTGTTTGTTCCATAAATGACTCAAATTCACAACCGGCAGAAGAAGGATTTTTAATATTTGTAGATTCTTTAACTGGTTCACTTTCACGAATGACTGGTCGGAAAGCATCTCTTAGTCTTGATACTGATTCACTGAGGTGACACAGAGACTTCTCAATCGTATCAATATGAGATACAAACTTTCTTTCAGTATCAATTCTTGCTTTGTCTTTCATTGGTTCATTTATACATCTTCATGATATGTGTTCAATCTCATTCATAAACCTCCTTTTCAATTCAATAATAATATAACATATTCAAGATTGATTGTCAATATCTTATTATGGAAACTTTGCTCCATCTGGAATGGAGACTTTTTCATGTTTGTCTATTTTGAAGTAAGCAATATCACCGAGTTTCTCATGAGTCCTGTAGAGAAGAGCACCTTTATCAGATTCCATTATAGCCCTAAACATTTCAACCTCATCTTTACTTAACTCTAAGTGAAAAACTTCTCTGTAGTTCTCGTCAACTATTTTTGCTGAGAAGCTTTCATGTCTTATCAGATTGGATGAAGCACTTGACTCATATAAGTTGATATGAGGACCTGTTATAAAGTATTTAAAATTAGTCAATTATGACACCTCTATTTTTAGCTAACTCTATATTGGCTTCTTCCTGTTCTTTTATCTTCTCAATCTTTCTTTCAAAGTCAATTTTATTTGGCTCAACTCCCTTCTTACAATCATTACATGTTGTTTGATTCGTTGACATATCAACACTAATATTAAATCCCTTACATTCTGGGCACTGCCTTACTTTAGTAAAGTCCGGTTCTTCATCAACCATTGGTGTTGGTATATTGTGACTAAGTGACCTTCCTTTACCTTCCTTGTATCTCTTATACTCTTCGTCAAGAAAATTTCTCATACTAACCTTCCTTTTTGAAAACTTCTATACCGCAGATATCATCTCCTTGCCAGTCAAACTCAAATCTAAACAAATCCTTTATCTGAGTTTTTGTTGCGTCACTTCTAGCTTTATTTATCACACTTATGGTTAGTGTTTCCCTTCCTGGCTTGACACTTTTTATTGCCTTGGAAAATATTGGAAAGAAGTTTGACTCAGTTGTTACAATACATCTTTTCCAACCATTTAATTCTTCCATCTTTTGTTCCTCTTCAATATTGACTGAATGTTATCAATTATACTGATTCTAGTTTCCAATCCAGAAGAAACCATTCCACCTATCATATCGTTATTCAAGTCTATTGGGTGTTTCATTTCTATACGATAGTTTTCACAACCAGAGTATTCTATCAATCCTTGTATAAATGAATTCCATTTACCTAATGAATACCTTTTCCATATTACTTTATATCCAATAGTTCTTTTGATGATGTCGGATATATTATCATTATTGATGTTCAGTATAGACTTCTTGTTGTTGTTTACAATACTCTTTATAAGCTTAGTTTCTTCGTTTGTTTTGAATGACTCATACACGACTGAGTCATCAATATCAAAATTTTCTGATATAATAGTGAAAGGAATATCATTATCAGCAAGAGCAAGAAAGCTCAATGGACTTTTACCGAATTGAATTTGGTAGATTGTAAATGACTTCACACTATCTTCTCCGGCATTATCTCATCACGCTTTGAAAAGTATTTTGAAAGAATCCATGCGAACTTAGCAATCTCCGGGTCTGGATGTTTTATTAGAATGGGCAATCTCTGGAAGCCTCACAAATTTTTCAATGTTGTAGTCATAAGTAATTCCCCACTTATCTCTCATATGATCCTTTACGTGAATAGGAAATCCCTGGTATATGATATAGCATCTCTGCTCAGAACAGGCAACAGGAGATTTGAAAAATCTTTTACAAAAAGACCAGTGCTTCTTGGATATCATCTTCAGCAAGAAAGGATTAGTAATATACAACGTCATTACTTCTGCTAGTTCATCAAACAAAGTCTCGTTACAATATTCGTTTAGGTAAATTCTTTCAGTGGGAAACTCTTTTCCGTATTCTGGAATTATGTTTTCGTAAACTTGATACTGAAGAAGGTGACAGAATTCGTGAATGGTGACCCCAAACAAAGTTGAGTCCGCGCAGTATCCGGGGCAGAATGGTTCTGACTTTGTATTACTAAGTATGTCTTCCTCCGTGCTACAGTTCAATGGATTCACAAATATCCTATGCGATTGACCTTTGTGGTTGGGCAAATACAAACCACTTTCCTCACAGTCATAAGCATATGATATTGACAAATCCATACTCAAATTGTTTACCCTAAGCAACTTAGTTATCATTTGAATAGCTGCGTTGGTGTCGCTCAAAGGTGAATCAATCTCAACAACTATCGAAATATCATTTTTCATTTAGTCCTCCACGCAAACTTAAAATAATTTATTTTACATAATAATCGGCTAAAAGTTTCCCAAGAACTTTGAAAAAATGTTGAAGTGTACATCTAGGGCAAACATTTATGTTACAAGGGTTTTCATCTGAGCACTTTTCAGTTGACCAAGGTATACTCGCAACCATTGTTGTAGAGTCATTTCCCTCTAAGTTTATTTCTCTTGGAGGAGGAACCTTATGTTTCGGAGCTACCTTCTGTAAAATTGTAGGCATGTTCTGATGTACAAACCTAAACGATCCAAAGTCCTGTTGTTCTTTCAGTTCAGAAATCTGGCTGGAAATACTTTCTATTTGTTGCTTTGTTTTACTGACATTTACTTCTTGCTCTTCCAGTTCCTCAAGAAGCTTAACCTGTCTGTCAATCAATTCCTGAATGTTGTACATTATATAAACTCCTTTTCAAAAACGTATCAGCATTGTCTTCGCCATTGTTGAGATTCTTTTTTCCAATCTCACAAATCTTTTTGACTCCAATCTGATAGTTGTCAATGATAAGTTCGTACTGACCTTTGTAAACCGCGAGAAAAGCATCTATAGCTTCCTTGGGATGATGGAAAGTAACTCCCTTATACTCACTGAACTCCTTGTGCATCATGTAGAACCAAGGGTCTCCTATTTCCATAAGGTAATCATCGAATAAGAGAATGCCACCTTTCTTTAAAATTCTCCAAGAAAGTACAGCATCCTCAAGAACACCATTAGCATTGTGGTCACCATCTATGTATATAAAGTCAAACACATGTCCTTTGAAACCTGTCAAGGCATCAAATGAATATTTCTCCAACCAGCTAAGTCTTCCTGAATCGAACCATCTGTCAAGATTGTGGTGAAAGTTTGGTCCTGGGTCTGGATCAACAATCACAGCATTTGAGTTGTGTACAACATCAAGAATCTTGGTTATTGTTCTTCCCTCAAATGTTCCTATTTCAAGAACTTCTACTGTACTATCTTTTGTACCTAAACTACTAAGTGATAATTGTAGGCAAACTTCTCTAAAATTTTTATAGTGGTCTTCGTTCCAGAAATCAATCGTGAACTTATAATCACTCATCTTCTTCCCTCTCAAATTGTTCAACCATTGAGTCAACAAGTTTTGTTACTTTACATTTGTATTCATTTTGAATTTTTTTGAACTTCTTGTTAGCTCTACATTGATTGAGAAAAGATGCGGAACCTTTTCTATCACAAATTCTACAGCTACAGAAAAATCTCTTGCTATCCCAGTTGAAGCAACATTCGTTCTCACATGAAAAATTATCACTCATGGAATTCTCCTTGATATGCCAAGTAATTGTTTCCTTCTCACATATTCAGTATTATCTGGATTAGTATTTTTTGTATATACCTGGTAACAATTTTCGATACTCTCTGACAAAATTGATAAAATTATTACCAAAGTTCATCGGCAATTGTTATAGCGACTCCAATCATTTTCCAACCTGCTTTCTGTTTATTCGTTCAACAATTTCATCAACAAACCACTCGTTATTGATTTTGGAATCGACAACTCCTTTGACCTTACTATTGATTTTGGAATCAACAGCACAAATCAAAGCATCTTTTATAATCCTCTTGTCGAATGTTTCACGAAAGTAATTCGAATACTCTCCAGAAAGCGAAGCACTATCACTGAATGCTGATGTGATAGCATCTGCTGTCATACCGGAAACTATTTCCTTTACTTGAGACTTCATATCTTTTTTTATTTCATAAACAGCATTTTGAAGTTCTTCTCGTATCTCTTTCTTGATTTCTTCCTTCATCTTCTTGAACATGTTTTCAATCCTTATTCAGGTTAAAGTAATCATCAAAATTATTCATATGAGCATGAGTCCAGTAAGCACCAGAGTATTCATCATCATCAATCCAAAACATGACGCAATAGCAATCTGGTTTTGGTCTGAAAGTAACATCCATCGAATCACAGTACCCAATGACTGGAAACTTATATGGAAAAGGATAATGATTATTTTTAAAAATATAAATGTCGTTGGGCATTCCATTGTGAATGAAGGAATTCTCCATAGTAAAATTTTCAGGACTCATTATTTTTGGAGGTTGTTTATTTTCTTCATTTATCTTTTTATTTCTACCTTTCTCATAAGCATCTGTTTTTGATAGATAAAACCATTCAGGAGCATCATCCATTTCACTAAAATTTAGTTCGTTTTGTGTAAAGACTAGTTTTGAAACGGGAATAGAAAACCCAACTTCATAAAACCGAGGACCGGTGATTCCTGCGAATTTTCTACCGTTTTCAATTTTTATAACGAACTTTTCTTCCATTTTCCATATATTAATCTGATCCTTATAGCAAACAATCTCATTAATCCAAACAAACTTTGTATTTGGTAGAAAATTGAATTTGAACTTTTTCACTATTAGTCCTCCTTATAAGCTCTGAAAACGCAACTCAGATACTTTCTTGAAACCTGAAATATTTTTGAAGACTGTATTTTTGTTTTTCCACAATTCCCAGCAACATTCAATACTTCTATTTTGTTTTTGTCAATCCATTCGACTACATCAAACAAAAAAGGTAAATCATTCAAATCACAATCAAAAGATGGCTTATTATAAAAATTGATAGCCTTCTTAGTACAAATAGTCCCTGGTGAATTGAAGTCGTATGCCAGTATTATTGTTGCTTGTGTATCCCTGACATTAGCATAAGTTCTTGGTTGATACCTACTAGAATCATGCTCAATCAATCCTAGCTTACAAAGTTCAGGTCTAGGACCATATCTTGTTTTCCAACCCTTAGGAGCCCATCCACCAGTTTTGATACCCATATCCCTGGCTGCGGCAAGGCCAGCAATATCGGCACCGTACTGGCCTCCACTATGGACTTCGATAAGTTTGTGTTGTTTGTAATTCATATTTTTTTACCCACTAAGTTTGTGTTGTTTGTAATTCATATTTTTTTACCCACTATTTTTACCCACAACAATAATATAATGTATTCCGGGATGTTTGTCAATAGTTTTCTTCTCTCGCACCAAAGTGCGAATAGCAACCCAAGTATAGGATTTTACCAACCAAAGAACAAGACTTTCAACTCGCACGTATGTGCGAATAGCAACCCCTTGAAGGACTCCTTAACAATGGTGGTGGTGGGCGTCTTTCAACTCGCACGTATGTGCGAATAGCAACTGGTATTATACAGGTACTTGAGGACAAACCAAACCTTTCAACTCGCACGTATGTGCGAATAGCAACATCCATAATATATCCCCGGTCACAGTCCAGAAATTCTTTCAACTCGCACGTATGTGCGAATAGCAACGAGGGATGCTCCTTAACAATGGTGGTGGGCGTCTTTCAACTCGCACGTATGTGCGAATAGCAACCAATATAACGGTAGCAATGCCAACGCATGAGCTCTTTCAACTCGCACGTATGTGCGAATAGCAACTACAAAAGCAAGAAT
>Ga0081535_100337_pt1 | contig 37042 bp, 36 predicted proteins | sample HotLakmasection3_FD_71020 | JGI IMG/M metagenome (GOLD analysis project Ga0081535, IMG submission 71020) | Hypersaline microbial mat communities from Hot Lake, Washington, USA - Section #3 (SPADES assembly) (version 2) | ecosystem: Environmental > Aquatic > Non-marine Saline and Alkaline >... | reverse complement strand
GCTTCTCCGGTGGCAGCAGAGGCTCGATCCGCTGCCACTCGCTGTCTGTCAGTTCATGGCGTCTCATAACGGGCTATGTGGCGACGGCCCTTGAAGAACGCCAGCTTTGCAGACACGCCCTAGTGTCCCTGTCCGTCTTCGGCGGTAACGACTGGGGCGGCATCCGACATTTTTGCAAGATCCCGCCCGCTCTGCCGCCAAGCAATCAGCAGGGTCATTGCTATACCGGCAATGAAACCAAGGACCAGGACCCATTCGAAGACAACTTCAATCAGCCGAGGCGCATCGGCGTCGTTCGGACCAAACAGAAGCATTCCGGTGAAACACAAGAAGGCCACTCCGCCGCTCACCATGGCTGACGGCACACCGGCATTGGACAAGAGTGCGACAAAGCCATTGCCTACGCTAGCGTTTCGCGACATAGGTTTTAACTTTTGATGGTTGAGCTAAAATGATTTGATATGTATTTGCTATATGCTCAACTTGTTGGACGCTTTGCCCAGACTACTGCGGATTTATCTACTGCAGGCGCCTTGCCAAAACTCCTATTCCGGCCATCAAAAAGAGAGATATCGTGATTGCGATTGCAATTTCTTCTCGTGCAGCGTCAAGAACGTTGGGAAGGACCATCCAAAGCACCACGGCCGACAGGTTCGCGAGCAGGAACAGTGCGACTGCCATGACAGCGGCGGCTTGATAGGATTTGGGATATTCCGTGTGCAAGCGGTTGGCGTTGCGACGCGCCTCGCGCTCGGCATCATGCGACCCTTGCTTGCCCGCCACCTTGAGGTGTCTCCCCGGTCCCGAATCAAAAAAAACGAAATTCATCTCAAGGGCGCCTTCTGCCGTCAATTGCCTATCCGCCCCGAAACGCTCGTACGAGCATCGGCCCCTGCGCCTTTCGCCCGAAATTTATGTGTGCTCCAGCCTCTTGGCAAGCCCGTCGATCCCCACCGCCCGCCGGTCCATGTCCGCCCACGGGTCCTGCTTCTTCTGCCCCAGGCGGCGGGCGATGTTTTCGACCGTATATTTTTGCGGCGACAGGCCGCCGGCCAGGGCCTCGTCCCAGTCCAGCGGCGTCGCGATCGGGGCGCCGGGCTTGGCGCGGACGCTGTACGGCACGACGGCGTGCTGGGCGTAGGCGTTGCGCAGGTAGTCCAGGAAGATGCGGTCGCCGCGGGCGTCCTTGCGCTGCTCGACGGTCAGGGTGTCGGGGTGGCGGTCGGCCAGCACGTCGCACAGGCGGTGGGCGACGTCGCGGGCGGTGTCGAAGTCGGCGGAGCGGTCCAGCGGCACGACCACGTGCAGGCCGCGCGAGCCGGTGGTCTGCACGAAGGTGGGCGCGTCGAGGTCGGCCAGGGCGTCGCGGACGGTTCGCGCCGCCTCCTGCACCTTGCCGAAGTCGTCGGTGCCGCCGGGGTCCAGGTCGAAGATCAGCCGATCCGGGTTGTCAGGCCTGTCCACCCGCGACAGGAACGCGTGCAGGGTGATTGTGCCCTGGTTGGCGAGATAGGCCAGCGTCGCCTCGTCCTCGGCGACCACGTAAGACACTTTCCCTTTGGTCTTGGGCAGCTCGACGCGGCGGATCCAGTCCGGGAAGTAGCCGGGCGTTTTCTTCTGAAAGAAGCCGTCCTCGTCGATGCCTTCCGGATAACGCTCCAGGACCAGCGCGCGGTCGTGCAGGTGGGGCAGCATGCGGTCGGCAACGCGGCGGTAGTGCTCGACCAGGTCCCCCTTGGTAAGCCCGGCCTCGGGGAACAGCTCCTTGTCCTGCCTGGTCAGCTTGACCTCGTGCTCGCCGATCTTCACGACGCGGCCTCCCTGTGTACGTCGCGCGGGTCCTTGTCGTCGCGCAGGCCCTGATAGCGCGGGTGGCGCAGCTTGCCGTCCTGGGTCCACTCGGTGAAGGCGATCTGGGCGACCAGCTCGGGCTTGATGAAGTGCGCGCCGCGTTCGTCGGGATCCTCGGCGAAGGGGCAGTCCTCGGTCTGCAGCGGCTTCATGGCCTTGCCGAGCCGGTGCAGGTCGGACTGCTTGAACCCGGTGCCGACCTTGCCGGCGTAGTGCAGCGTGCCGTCGTCGTAGTAGCCGAGCAGCAGGGCGCCCAGCACCTCGCGGCTGCCCTGCGGATCGGTGTAGCCGCCGACGACCAGTTCCTGGCCCTTGACGCACTTGAACTTGAGCCAGTCGCGCGAGCGGGTGTGCTTGTAGGATGCGCTGCCCCGCTTGGCGATGACGCCTTCCCAGTCGTTGCGGCAGGCCTCGTTGTAGTAGCCGACTCCGTCGCCGACGCGGTGCTCGGTGTAGCGGAGCGGGTCGTCCCAGCTCAGCAGGTCGCGCAGCAGCGCCTTGCGCGTCCGGCACGGCAGCTTCGAGACATCGCAGCCGTCCAGGTAGAGAATGTCGAACAGGTAGAAGTACACGTCGATGCCGCTCTGCCGCGCCTCCTCCCGGTCGGAGATGCCGAGGCGCTGCTGCAGCGTTGAGAAGCTGGTGACCGGCCCGTCAAAGGCGACGATCTCGCCGTCGACAATGAAGTCCCGGGCCTTCTGGGTGGCCAGGGCCTCCTCAAGCTCCGGATAGGTGTCGTTGAGCACCTTCTTGTTGCGGCTCATCAGGCGCAGGTCGTCGGGCCCGCGAAAGACCAGGCAGCGCTCGCCGTCGAACTTGCGCTCGTAGATCCAGTCGGGGTCGGAGAACCGGTCGTCGGTCTTCACGGCGAGCTGCGGCGCGGTCCAGTCCGGGCGGTCGCGCTCCTTGACCCGTTTGCGCTCGTCCTCGTCCAGGCGGTCGCGCCAGCTCATCGCTCCCCGCCCTCCTCCTCGGCGACCTGGTCCAGGGTGCGGCCGGTCTTGACCGATTCCGGCTCGGTGTTGACCGGCTTGCGGCGGGCATCGGCACCCTCGTCGCGGGTCTTGATCAGCAGCCAGCGCTCGTCCTTGCCCTTGCCGATGCGGCGCAGGGCATAGCCGCCCTGCAGCTTCTCGCCGTGCAGGACGATGTGGACGTGGCCCCGGTCGATGGCGTCGGTCATCGCGACCGGCTCGCCGTCCTGCTCGGTGACGTTTTCGTACGGGCCGGTGTCCCACACGATCACCGTGCCGGCGCCGTACTCGCCCTCCGGGATCACCCCCTCGAAGTCCTTGTAGTCGTACGGGTGGTCCTCGGTGGGCATGGCCAGCCGCTTTTCGCTCGGGTCGGTCGACGGGCCCTTGGGCACGGCCCACGACTTCAGCACGCCTTCGACCTCGAGGCGGAAGTCGTAGTGCAGGGTGGACGCGTCGTGCTCCTGGATCACGAAGATCGGCCGGTCGTCGCCGCCCTTCCTGCCGTTCTTGCCGCTCGGCTCGGGCGTCTTGTCCGGGTTGCGCTTTCTTTCGTAGTCCTCGAGGCCGCTCTGCCTGCCCATGCCAACCTCCTGTCACGCCCGCCGACCGCGCCGGGTCGTCCGAACGGCATTCTGCAACGCGCACGGGTCGCGGCAGGTTCCGCGATGCCGGGAGAGCAACGGTGGCGAGGGACCGGAGGCCGGCGGGAGGCGGGCGCGGCCCGCCGGGTCGCCTAGTCCTCGCGCCGTCCGGCCTGCGGCGGATATGCCGTTTCCAGCCGGGCGCGCTGCTCTTCGCGGTAGACCAGGATCGCCGCCTCCAGGTCGACGGCGCGGTGGGCGGACTCCTGGTCGTCGCGCTCCTGGAGGACCGAGAGCTCCCGCTCGGCCTCGGCGAGCTGTTCGTCGTTGGTGATCTCGATCGACATCTGTCGTCATCCCCTCGTCGTGACATTTGTCCGCGGCAGCCGTTGCGCCGCGCGCCGCTGCCTGGTCATCCGGAATCAACCGGTCCGGGGGCGCGTTCGTTCCGGCACCGTCGGCGCCCCGATGCTGCGGCCCGTATAGAAACCCTCCGAAAGATTCGACGGAACCTGCCGGCGCCCCGGTGGTTGATACGGGCGTGCATCGGGGAACCGACTTCCCCCGAGTTTCCCGGCGCACGTGGCTCCATTCGCCGTTCCGGCCTTGCCGGTCGGCGCACGGAGCCGGCCCTTGTTTCCCGTCATCCCTAACTGGCCGCGCCCTCACCGGCGCGGTCTCTTTTTGTTGAACTCGTCGGGTCGCCGCGCACGGGGAACCGCGTTCCCACCCTGCGTGTTGATCCGGTACTCAGCCGTTCCACGTTCGGGAGGACCGAAATCATGCTCTGGTGGGCCGTTTTCTTTCTGATCGTGGCGATCATCGCCGCCGTGTTCGGGTTCGGCGGGGTCGCCGCGACATCCGCCTGGATCGCGCAGATCCTGTTCTTCGTGTTCCTGGTCCTGTTGGTGATCTCGCTGGTCATGCATTTCATGCGGGGCCGACGGTATTGACCCCCACCGACGGACCAGCCGGCGGCGCAGGCCAGGCCCGCGCCGCCGGCTGGCACGACAGGAAACAGAGAGAAGGAATGCACGCAATGCCGAAGCGACCGGACGCACGCGTGCTTGTCGCCCTTGCCGCCGTCGCCGCGATGCTGGCGCCGGTATCCGCGCCGGCGCAGCCGGAGGACGCGCCGATCACCCCAGGCGAGACACCGGGCCCCGTCGGGGAACAGCGCGCGGCGGCGGCCCGCGTGATCGACCGCGACGCCATGCCGCTCGGCACGGCGGCACTGGTCTACACCGAGCGCGGCGTCCTGCTCCAGGTGCGGCTGGAGGGCGTGCCGCCCGGCGGCCACGGCATGCACATCCACGAGGTCGGCGAATGCGACCCGCCCGACTTCGAGTCCGCCGGCCCGCATTTCAACCCGACCGCCGTGGAGCACGGCTTCCTGGACGAGGAGGGCGGCCACCTCGGCGACCTGCCCAACGTGTTCGTCGGGGACGACGGGGTGCTGAACGTCGATGTGGTCGTGTGGGGCGTCGATCTGTCGCCGACCGGGCCGAACAGCCTGATCGCGGGCGACGGCACGTCGCTGGTGCTGCACCGGACCATCGACGACTACACGACCGACCCGGCCGGCCATGCCGGAGAGCGGATCGCCTGCGGCGTGATCTCCATCCCGACCCCCGAGTGACGACGGCGGAGCCTCACCGCGCTCAGCCCAGCCACTGCGGCAGAAACCGGACCCCCACGAAGATCGCGGCGACGACGGCCACGATCACGGCGCCGGCCGTCCAGGCGCGGCGCCGCCACAGCTCCAGCGCCCGGACGCCGAACAGGCAGACCAGCGCTGCCAGGCCGTAATAGCGGATGCCGCGCGCGATCACCGCGGCCAGCACGAACAGCGGGATCGGGTAGGCCGCGGCGCCGGCGACCAGCATAGCCACCTGGAACGGCATTGGCGTCACGCCGACCGCAATGATCGCCCAGAAGCCGTACCGGTCGAAGCTCTGCCGGAACGTCTCGATCGCCGCGCCGTACTCGAACTGCGCAATGATCCAGCGGCCCAGCGTCTCGAACAGAAAATACCCCGCGCCGTACCCGACGATCGCGCCGATCAGGCAGCCGGCCAGAGTGACCGTGGCGATCGTCCAGATCTGCCGGCGGTTGGCCAGCATGTACGGGACCAGCACGAGCTCGATCGGGATCGGGACGATGATCGTCTCCAGGAACGAGGCGGCGCCGATCAGCCAGAGGCCGTGCCGCGATCCGGCGAGCCACTGCGCCCAGAGGGCCGGCTGGCGCATCGCCACGCGGAGCTGATGGAGCCTGCCTCTGGGGCTCGTCGTATCGGGGGCCGCCGGGTCGGCCGCGGCCTGCCCCGCCGCGGCGCGTTCGGGCGGATCGCCGCCGCTATGCGCCATAACCGGCCGCCGGGCAGGGCCGCCGCTTCGCTGTCGTCATGGGCGTCGCGAAACCCTGGCGCATGGCGTGCGCGGCTCCCTAGGGGTGGCGAATCCGCATATCCAACGGGTTGCCGCACCGCGTGTTCCGCGGGCGCCCCCCGTGCCGTCGGAGCCCGTCAGCCAAAAGGCTGTCGGCGCGCCCGCGGCGGAACGGAGCCCGTCGGGATGCCGTTAACGGTGCTGCGGCAGCGGCCTCCGTCCAAGCTTCCGCCGGCCATTGCCGATGTTCTGGACAACCGATCAGAGGAGACCATCATCATGATCCGTTCCCGTTTTGCGCACCTGACGACGCTGGGCCTGCTGCTCGCCGCGGCTCTCGCCGTGGCGGCCTGCGACCACACGGTTCGCGGCGTCGGTCAGGACGTCGAGGACAGCGGCGAGGCGGTCGAGGACGCCGTCGAATAGGCTCTCACAGGATGTAGGGCACGATCGGCCGGCCCGGCCGCGCTCGTTCGTCGGCCGGGCCGCGCCCGGATCGGCACCGAACCGGCGGCGGGGCTTCAGAACTCCGTCACCAGCACCCGGTCGGGCGGCGTGTGGCTGTCGACGAAGGCGCGGATGTTGATGATCACCTTCTCGCCCATGTCGATCCGGCCCTCGATGGTCGCCGAGCCCATGTGCGGCAGCAGCACGACGTTGGGCAGCTTCAAGAGCTTCGGGTTGATTGCCGGCTCGTGCTCGTACACGTCCAGCCCGGCGCCGGCCAGGTCGCCGCGTTCCAGCATGCGGGTCATGACGCGCTCGTCGATCACCTCGCCGCGGGCGGTGTTGACGATGATCGCGTCGCGCCGCATCAGCGCCAGCCGCCGCGCCGACAGCAGGTGGAAGGTCGCCGGGGTGTGCGGGCAGTTGACCGAGATGATGTCCATCCGGGCCAGCATCTGGTCCAGGCTGTCCCAGTAGGTTGCCTCCAGCTCGTCCTCGACCGCGGGCGCGACGCGGCGCCGGTTGTGGTAGTGGATCGCCAGCCCGAACCCGCGCGCGCGCCGCGCCAGTGCCTGCCCGATCCGGCCCATCCCGACGATGCCGAGCCGCTTGCCGTAGAGCCGGTGGCCGAGCATCGAGGTCGGGCTCCACCCGGTCCAGCGGCCCTCGGTGACCAGCCGCTCGCCTTCCACCAGCCGGCGCGCCACCGCCAGGATCAGCGCCATGGTCATGTCGGCGGTGTCCTCGGTCAGCACGCCCGGCGTGTTGGTGACCAGGATGTTGCGCTCGCGCGCGGCGTTCAGGTCGATGTGGTCGACCCCGGTGCCGAAGCTGGCGATCAGCCGGAGCTGCTCGCCGGCGGCGCGGACCACCGCTCCGTCAATGCGGTCGGTGACGGTGGGCACCAGCACGTCGGCTGTCTTGACCGCCTCGGCGAGGCGGGCCTGGGTCATCGGCGTGTCGTCGAGGTTCAGCCGGACGTCGAACAGCTCCATCATCCGGGTCTCGATGACGTCCGGCAGCTTGCGGGTGACGATGACCAGCGGCCGTTTTCTGTCCGACATGGGCGGCGAATCCTGATGGCGGCGTGGCGCCCCATAACAGGCGCCGCGCCGCATTGTCCAGTCGTTCTCCGGCGGGGCGGGCGGCCGGAGGTGTGGTCCCGGGCGGCGCACACCCGTCGAGGGTCTTGCCCGAAGGGGGCGGTCCGGATATCGCTGATCCGGCCCGGCCGCCACCGCCCGCCGGGGCCCCCCGGGCACGCCGCCCTCGATGCATACCCGAACGATACGCCGGAGTCCGGATGAGCGCGACCGCCTTTCGACTGACCCGCCTGTGCCTGCTGTGTGCCGTCCTGGCCGCCGGCGCCGCCGGCGCCGCGCCGGTCGCGGCCGACTCCGGGCTGCCGGTGCCGCGCTTCGTGACCCTGGGCTCGGACCGGGTCAACGTGCGCGCCGGGCCGGGGACGCAGTACCCGGTCGAGTGGATCTTCGTGCGCCGGGCGATGCCGGTGGAGATCGTGGACGAGTTCGACACCTGGCGGCGCATCCGCGACCGCGACGGGGCGGAGGGCTGGGTGCACCAGTCGCTGCTGTCGGGCCGGCGTGGCGCGGTGGTGCTCGGCGACGGCCCGCAGCCGCTGCGCGCGGACCCCGAGCCGGCGGCCGAACCGGTCGCCCGCGCGGAGCCGGGGGTGTTCGGCCGGCTGCTGCGCTGCCCGCCCCCGGAGACCGAAGGGGGCGCGTGGTGCTATGTCGACCTCGGCGGCTACCGCGGCTGGATGCCGCGCGGCTCCCTGTGGGGCGTGTACCCCTCCGAGGAGGTGCGGTAACCGGCCCGGTCACCGGGTATGGTGCCGACGGGCATGTTCGGGTAGGGCCGGGCCACCGGATGTGGCCTGAGCGCTGGACCGGCGAGCCCTTGCCTGTCCGGCGTCCCGGCCCCTGGCAGGGCCCGGCCTTACGCGGCGGCCGGACTCGCCAACCGTGCGAACAGGGTGTCCTTCAGCGCCAAGCGCTGCTTCTTGAGCCGCTCGGCATGATAGTCGTCGACCGGGGTGCCCAGGCGCTCCATCTCGACGATCCGGCCGTCGAGGGCGTCGTAGACCTCCGCCAGCCGGCGGAACTCCGCGTCCCGTTCGATCAGGTCGCGGATCCGCTCGTCATGTTCGGGCAGCTCGGAAAGCAGATCATGGGGTTCGTCAAGCACGGCGACTCCCTCCTTTTCTTCGCATTGGCGCAGGCGATAAGCCGGTAGGGTACGCGTCCACTAGGGCGGCTGCCCTGATTCAAGTCAAATGACAAACCGACGCATCAGGGTCCCGCCGGGGGCGCCGGGGTCGCGTCGCGCGCGGCGATCGCCTATGGTAGTGTGGCACTTTCGAGAACGTACGGGGACGCACGGCATGAGCGACGGCAAGCCGGTGGTGGCGCAGACGGCGCCGATGGCGGTCGACCTGCAGGAGGGCGAGACGGTCTGGTGGTGCGGCTGCGGCCGCAGCCGCATGCAGCCCTTCTGCGACGGCTCGCACGAGGGCACCGGCCTGGAGCCGGTCGAGTGGACGGCGAAAAAGTCGAAGACCTACTACCTGTGCTGCTGCAAACAGACGGCGAAGCCGCCGATCTGCGACGGCAGCCACAACGCCCTGTAGGCGGAGCCGGCGTGCGGTGCTCTTAAAAAGGCGCCGCCTGCGCTCTTCGTGCAACGCCGTGCACCGCCGGTGCAACACTGTGCAACCCGCATGTTGCACGTCAACTCGTTGAAACTGAAGGGCTTTCGGGCCGAATGCAGCGTTTGCAGCGGCATTCTCCGCCTGTTGCGTCCGGTGCCGCCGGACCGCGCGCGGCGGCAAACACGCCCCGCCGCGGGTCCTTCGCGCCGCTCGGCGCGCCCGCCACGGCGCTTGAAGCGGCGATCCGCTTGCGGCCCTGCCGGTCTCGATCTGACGGCAAACGCAGCGTTCATGGCCGTCCCTCCGATGGTGCCTCTGCCGTTTGTTTATGTATAGGAATTCGCACCTAGGTGCAAGCACGATCCATTGGTCTTTGGCGTCCGGCGCTCGGCTACACGTCGGCGCCCTGCGGACGGTCCTCGATGCGCGGCGGCTCGAAGTCGATCCCGCCGGCCGGGTGCCGGCCCAGGGCCTCAAGCGCGGAGTCCGGCTGAGCCGCTTCGAGAGCGTTTCGACGCTCATCGTCGACCGTCGCCACATCGGGCGGGTCCGGATGGGTGGTGACCACCGTCCCGGCCCCGCCGGCCTTGTTCTCGGTCCCCGGAGGATCCGCCGCCGACGCCCCGGCAGCGGTGTGCAGCTTCGACATGACCGTCTTCCGGCGGTTTGCAGGGTACGCCTAGCATCGACGGTGCCCGTTTTTCTGCATGGACGTCAATGGGGCGGCGCGTGGAGGTCGCGCAGACGGCGCCAAGGGCCGATCCGTCGGGGGCGCGTGGCCGACCTTGACGTCAAGGACGATGGCAGCGGCAGCGCGGGAACGGCAGCAGGTCTCCGATCCCGTGCGGCGGGCCTCCGGATGACTCTCGATCTTTCAAGCAACACGCAACAAAATTACCTCTCCCTGGGGAGATGTCGCGCCCACCGGGCGCGGGTGAGGGGGCGCTCCCGGCGCAACCGGCGACTCCCCGCAGGGGGGCGCCACGCTCCAACGACGCCAAATCCTCCCGCCGAGCGGCAGCAGCGCGCTGACGTGGCGCCGGAGTCACGCTCCATGGGGGAGCGACCCCTCACCCGCCCGCGTCGCGGGCGGCCTCTCCCCAGGGAGAGGCAATTCTATTGCGCTTGTCGAGGGGCCGTGCGCGCGCCGGCGGTTCGCGTCCCCCCTGGACAGCCGCGCCCGGCGGGGCCACCTTGCGCGGGCTGCTGCCGACCTTCGCATATGCAATACGAACCGCCATGACCTCGCTGACCGTCCTGCTCACCGGCATCGTGTCGGATGCCTTCGCCGCCGCCGGGCTGCCTGCCGAGCTGGGGCAGGTGGCCGTGTCGAACCGGCCGGACCTGGGCCAGTTCCAGTGCAACGGCGCGCTGGCCGGGGCGAAGATCGCCAAGGCGCCGCCGCGCAAGCTGGCGGAGGCCGTGGCCGGGTCCCTGCGCGACAACCCGATGTTTGCCGACATCTCGCTGGCCGGGCCGGGGTTCATCAACCTGACGCTGAGCGACGCCTTCCTGGGCGGGCACATCAACGCCGTGGCCGCCGACCCGCGCCTGGGCGTGCCGCCGAAGGCCGACCCGGCGACGGTGGTGCTCGACTTCGGCGGGCCGAACATCGCCAAGCCGATGCACGTCGGGCACCTGCGCGCCACCATCATCGGCGACTCGCTGCAGCGGCTGTTCGGGTTCGTCGGCGACCGCACGATCAGCGACGTGCACCTGGGCGACTGGGGCCTGCCCATGGGCATGCTGATCAGCGAGCTGGCCCGGCGCCGGCCCGACCTGCCGTACTTCGACCCGGACGGCACCGGCCCGTACCCGCACGAGCCGCCGGTGGACATGGACGACCTGGAGCGTCTGTACCCGGAGGCCGCGGCCGCCTGCCGCGAAGACCCGGCGCGGCTGGAGGAGGCGCGCCAGGCGACCGCCGAGCTGCAGGCCGGCCGGCCCGGCTACCGCGCGCTCTGGCAGCACTTCTTCGACGTGTCGGAGGCCGGCATGCGCCGCGACTTCGGCCGGCTGGGCGTGGCGTTCGACCTGTGGCACGGGGAGGCGGCGGTCAACGACATCGTGCCGCCGATGATCCGCGACCTGCAGGCGCGCGGGCTGGCCGAGGAGAGCGAGGGTGCGCAGGTGGTGCGCGTCGCCCGCGAGGACGACAAGTACGAGGTGCCGCCGCTGATCCTGGTCAAGTCCGACGGCGCGGTTATGTACGGCACCACCGACCTGGCCACGATCGTGGACCGGGTGTGCCGGTTCGACCCGGACGCCATCCTGTACGTCGTCGACCAGCGCCAGCACCTGCACTTCGAGCAGGTGTTCCGCGCCGCCCAAATGGCCGGGCTGGCCGGGCGGGCGACGCTGGAGCACATCGGCTTCGGCACCGTCAACGGCCCGGACGGCAAGCCGTTCAAGACCCGCGCCGGCGGGGTGATGCGTCTGGGCGACCTGATCGCCATGGCCACCGAGCAGGCCGAGGCGCGCCTGGACGAGGCCGGGCTGGCCACCGGCTACCCGCCGCAGGAGCGGGCGGAAATCGCGCGCACGGTCGGGATCGCCGCGGTCAAGTTCGCCGACCTGGCCAACCACCGCATCTCGAACTACGTGTTCGACCTGGACCGCTTCACCCGGTTCGAGGGGCGGACCGGGCCGTACATCCAGTACGCGGCGGTGCGGATCAAGTCGCTGCTGCGCAAGGCGGCCGACCAGGGCGACGCGCCCGGCAGGATCCTGCCGCCGACCGACATCGAGCGCGACCTGGTGCTGGGCCTGTCGCAATTCCCCGATGCGGTGGACGCCGCCTATGCCCGGCGCGCGCCCAACGAGCTGTGCGACTTCGCCTACGGCCTGGCGCAGACGTTCTCGCGCTTCTACAACGCCTGCCACATCCTGAGCGAGCCGGACCTGCCCCTGCGGGCGTCCCGCCTGGGGCTGGCCCGGCTGACCCACGACGCCCTGGTCCGCACCCTGGCGCTGCTGGGCATCGAGGTGCCGGAGCGGATGTGAGACGGGCGAAGGCGCAGCCGACGCCCTATCCCCGGCCGGCGATCGGGCGGCGCTACTGCGCCAGCCGGCCCTTCAGGTAGGTCAGCATGGTGTCGGCGTCGGACACCTCGAACGGGTCGGTCGGGCAGTTGTCGCCGAAGTCGGGCTCGACGAAGACCTGCTCGATCTGGCCGTCGTTGACGAACATCGAGTAGCGCCAGCTGCGCATGCCGAAGCCCAGATTGCTCTTGTCGACCAGCATGCCCATTTTGCGGGTAAACTCGGCGTTGCCGTCCGGCAGCAGGAAGACGTTCTGCACGCCCTGCTGCCTGCCCCACTGGTACATCACGAAGGCGTCGTTGACCGACACGCAGATCACGCTGTCGACGCCGAGCTGGCGGAACTCGTCGTAGAGCTCCTCGTAGCGGGGCAGGTGGTTGCTCGAGCAGGTCGGCGTGAACGCGCCCGGCAGGGAGAACACGACGACCTTCTTGCCCTTGAAGATGTCGTCGCTGGTCAGCTCCTTCCACTCGAAGGGGTTCGGGCCGCCCAGGCTCTCGTTGCGGACGCGGGTTTGGAATGTGGCTTGAGGTACGGCGTCTTTCATCGGATCCCCCGGAGTCCTGGTGATTGAAGTCGATAGATCAGTTAGTTACGATCTTGTCTGGAACGCTTCCAAGTTGGTCGAACGATACGCGGACCGGCGCGTGCCTGTCAAGGACTAATGCGGCACTGCACAATGAAGGTCCGGGAGCCGCCGGGCGCCTGCCGTACCGGCCGCGCAGCCGGTGTCTCGCGATCGATCGATCACCGGACCGAGCCGGGGCGGGCGCCGACCCGGTCGTACCAGCGCCGGGCGTGCCCGGCGTCGTCGGGCAGCGCCAGCTTGATCCACTTCGCGAAGTCGACCGTCACCATCGCCAGGATGTCGGCCGCGGAGAACCGGTCGCCGGCGATGTACGGGCGGTCCGCCAGCAGGTCGTCGAGCCGGGCCAGGAACCGCATCGTCCGCGTCCGGCCGCGCTCGGCGAGCGCGGGGATCTGCGCGTAGTCGTCGGGGCCGGTCAGCGCCCGGTCCTTCAGCCCCGGCGCGGCGTTGCGGAAGGCCTCGCCGACCGCCTGCCAGCCGTCGGTCTCGAGGCGCCACAGCCGGTCGGCGACCGCGGCCTTTTCCACGGGCGTGGTGCCGAGCAGCGGCGGGGCGGGGTACGCCTCTTCCAGATACCGCCAGCAGCCCTGCGTGGAGGTCAGCCGGGTGCCGTCGTCGAGCTCCAGGACCGGCACGCTGCAGTGCGGGTTGATCGCCCGGAACGCCGGCGACAGGTGCTCCCCGCCGCGCAGATCGACCTGCCGCGTCGGAACCTCGATGCCCTTCTCGGCGATAAAGACCCGCACCAGCCGAGGGCTGGGCGCGGTGCTGCAATCGTAGAACAACATGGGGCGGGATCCTGTCGGCGGGCGCGGCGAGGGCGAGAATGCCGTCCCGCGTCCGGCGTGGCAACGACCGGCCACGCTGCATCGTTTCTCTGTAACCGCTGCCGTGCCCTGGCTATCCCAGCCGATTTCGGCCCGCCAATCTTGCGGACGGTTTTGGCATGGCGCACCTCTGTCCGGAGCCCGGGCCGCGAGAGCGAGCGCGGCAGGGCGCCGGTCCGACGACTCGGAAAAGGGGAGAGAAGGCCATTGACCGAACAGGGTCACCCGCTTGCGCGAGGCGCGGGCGCCGCCGGCAACGCCGCTGCAGAAGGCAGCGGATCGGCGCCCGCCGGCGGCTGGAAGCCGAGGCGGCCCGCCTCGAGCGAGGCCGTCCTGCGCCTCGCGCTCGAGAGCGGCGGCATGGGCGTGTGGCAGGTCGACCTGCGCCGCGGCATGGTGACGGTCGACGACCGGCTGAAGGACCTGTTCGGGGTTGCGCACGAGGACGGCTACGAGTTCCCCATCGCGCGGTTGGACCGCAGCATTCATCCCGCCGATCTGCCGGGACTGACGGCGGCCAGGGAGCGTGCCCATGCGGGCGAGCCTTTCGCTGCCGAGTACCGCGTCGTGCTTGGCGACGGCAGCGAGCGCTGGCTCGCCGGGGTCGGCGAGATGCAGCCGGACGAGACGGGGGCGCTGACCTACGGCATCGGCCTGATCTACGACATCACCGAGCGCAAACGTACCGAAGGGGCGCTGCGGCGGAACGAGGCCCTGCTGCACGGCGTGATCTCCAACATCGACGCCAATGTCTATGCAAAGGACCGCCGGGGACGCTTCGTTCTGTGCAACGACGCGCTCGCCACCCTCTACAGGACGCCGCAGGAGCAGATCATCGGCCGGGCCTTCGATGACGTCTTCTTCACGCCCGAAGACGCGGCCAGGATCCGGGCGAACGACATGGCGGTGATGACGAGCGGCCAGTCGCTGCGCGTGGAGGAAGCGGCGGTCGACGACGACGGCCGCGAGCGGACCTACCTCAGCATCAAGAGCCCGCTGCGGGAACCCGACGGGTCGATCGTCGGCATCGTCGGCGTCACCACCGATATCACGGACCGCAAGCAGGCCGAGGAGGCGCTGCGCGCCAGCGAGGCGCGCCTGCGCACCCTCCTCGACCAGCTGTTCGCCTTCGTCGGCGTGCTGACCCCGGACGGCGTGCTCCTGCACGCGAACCGTGCGCCGCTGGAGGCCGCGGGCCTGCAACCGGACGACGTGTGGGGCAAGCGCTTCGAGGACTGCTACTGGTGGTCGTATTCCGAACGCGTCCAGGAGCAGTTGCGCGATGCCATGGCGCGCGCGGCGCAGGGCGAAGTGGTCCGCTACGACGTGCGGGTGCGCATGGCCGGCGGCCGCCTGATGCCGATCGATTTCCAGGTCGCGCCGTTGCGGGACAACGCCGGCACCATCATCGGCCTGATTCCCTCCGCCATCGACATCGAGCAGCGCCTGAAGGCGGAGGACGCCATGCGGCTGAGCGAGGCCCGCTTCCGCGCCACCTTCGAGAACGCGGCGGTGGGCATCGCGCACGTCGGCATGGCGGGCGAGTGGCTGCGGGTCAACGACCGGCTCTGCGAGATCGTCGGCTATCCGCGGGACGAGCTGCTCCGGAAGACGTTTCAGGACATCACGCATCCGGACGACATCGCGCCGGACCTCGAGAAGTTCGAGCCGATGATGCGCGGCGAGCTGTCCGGCTACCGGATGGAGAAGCGCTATTACCGCAAGGACGGCACGCTGATCTGGGTCACGCTGACGGCGTCGCTGCAGCGCGCCGACGACGATACACCTCTGTATTGCATAGCCGTCGTGGAGGATATCACCGAACGCAAGCGGGCCGAGGCGGCGCTGGCGGAGAGCGAGGCCCGGTTCCGGGAGATGGCGGACAACGCGCCGGTGATGGTGTGGGTGACCGGCGCGGACAGCCGCTGCACCTTCCTCAGCCGGTCCTGGTACGACTTCACCGGCCAGACCCCGGAGACCGGGCTCGGCTTCGGCTGGCTCGGGGCCATTCACCCCGCCGACCGGGACGACGCGCACGAGACGTTCCTCGCCGCCAACGCGCGGTGCGAGGCCTTCAGGCTGGAGTACCGCCTGCGCCGCGCCGACGGCGCGTACCGCTGGGTGATCGACGCCGCGGCCCCGCGCCGCGGCGGGGACGGCGCGTTCCTCGGCTACATCGGGTCGGTCATCGACATCGACGAGCGCCACAAGGCCGAGGAACACCGCAAGCTGATGATTGACGAGCTCAATCATCGGGTCAAGAACACCCTCGCCGTCGTGCAGGGCATGGCGCACCGGACCTTCAAGGGCGTTTCCGGAGCACCGCAGGCCATGCAGGCGTTCGAGGGACGCCTGCAGGCCTTCTCCGCCGCGCACAATCTGCTGACCCGCGGGAACTGGGAAAGGGCGGACCTGGCCGTGCTGGCGCCGGCTGCCCTGGAGGCGCCGTGGCGGGACCGGCGTGTGGAGATCGACGGCCCGCCGCTCATGCTGCAGCCAAAGCAGGCCGTGACCATCGCCATGGCGCTGCACGAGCTCTGCACCAACGCCATCAAGTACGGTGCGCTCTCCAACGAGACCGGCCGGGTCGCGGTCGACTGGAGCGTCACGGACGGCCCGCGGTTCGAGCTCGTCTGGCGCGAACGCGGTGGACCGCCCGTCTCGCCGCCGAAGCGGCGCGGCTTCGGCCTGCTGATGATCGAGCAGGCGCTGGCGAACGACCTGCATGCCGAGGTGACGATGGACTTCCGGCCGGAAGGCCTGACCTGCACGATCGGCGCGGCGCTGCCCACAGCCGAAAGGGACACCCAATGACCGGGCTTCAGGGCAAGCGGATCCTGCTTGTCGAGGACGAGTTCTTCGTCGCGGCGATGGCGGCGGACATGCTCGCCGAGCTCGGCGCCACGGTCGTGGGCCCGGCGGCGACGATCGCCAAGGGGATGCGGCTTGCCGAGACGGAAGCGCTCGATGCGGCGGTGCTCGACCTCAACATCGGCGGCGAGCGCAGCGACGCGATCGCCGCGGCGCTGAGGGCCCGGAACGTGTCGGTCGTCTTCGCCACCGGCTACGGCAGGGCGGGCCTTGCCATGGCGGGCACCGCGGCGGTGGTCGAGAAGCCCTACAGCCAGGAAAAACTGGCCGAGGCACTGTTGCAGGCGCTGAGCGCGTCCGCTTAGCGCGGGAGCATTCGACGGTCGGGTCGGCGCGGCGGCGGGGCGCGTTCAGGCGGGAGCACGTGCGCTGCGGGCGGACCCCGCCCGGCTCGGGCATGGGCAACCGGAGGACGGGGAGCGGGACCATGGACGAAGCGGCAAAGCCCCGGCTGGTGGGGATCAACCACGTCGCGCTCGAGGTCGGCGATGTGCAGGCCGCGCTCGACGTCTACGGCCGCATCTTCGACTTCGAGCTGCGCGGGCTACGTCCGCCGGCGGTGAGCCGAAAGACGCGTTGACGCCGGGTCGCATCCCGGGTTCCTGGGCCTTGACGGCGGCCGCGGGCGGCCGCACACCGCCCGCACGGGAGCGCGCCTGCGCCCCGCCGGCCGTGGGGGGACCAATGTCGCTGCTCCAGGGTGTCGGACTGTTTCTTGGCGTGTACCTGCTGCTGGTCGGCCGCAACGCCTGGAAGCAGGGCGAGTTCCGGCAGTTCTCGTTCAGCCTCGGGGTGGTGCTGGCGCTCGGCGCGGCCATGGCGGCCATCGTGCTGCTCTACGACCGGCTGGTCGGGGGCTGAGCCGCGGCCGGCCGACCCCGCGCACCGGTCAGCCGAGCGGGATGAAGTCCACCTTGCCGGCGCCGCAGATCGGGCAGTACCAGTCGTCGGGCAGGTCGGCGAACGGGGTGCCGGGCGGGATGCCGCTGTCGGGATCGCCGACGGCGGGGTCGTAGACGTACGGCCGGCAGTCGCTGGCGACGCAGATGTAGCGCTGCGTGGCCGGGTCGTCGACCGCGCGAGCGGTGCGCGTGGCCGGCCCGGCGAGGCCCAGCGCGGCGGCGCCGGCCAGGCCGGATACGGCCGCCATGCCGGCGGCGAGGCGCAGCACGTCGCGGCGGCTGCGGGGGGTGGCGGAGACCATGGCGTCGGAGGCTCCCGTGTCGTCTTTCGGATCCGTCTGTCCGGTCGGTATCGGGCCCGGTCCGGCCGTGCCGGTGTGGGCCGCGGCGAAATACTCGCGTTGAGCATTAGGCCATGCCGGCATTTAGCACCGATCGGGGCCGGCCGGCACGGCGACCGGCGGTCGCACCCGCCCGGCGGTGCCGCGCACGAGGCGGGTGGCTTGCGGGTCTTCGCGGTCGTGCCGGACGCTACCGGTCGTCGCACCCGGGGCGATCCCGGGCGCGCGCGGGCCGGCCCGAGCCTTCAGGGCCCGGCGCCCGTGATCGCGCTGGGCCGGCCGATCGCCCACAGCACGCCGACCTCTCCGGGCCCGAAGGCGGCCAGCAGCGGCGCGCCGCGGTCGCCGTACGGCGACTCGCAGGCGTGCACCAGCAGCCCTCGCCCCCGCGGCGGCGCGCGCAGCGGGCAGGGGAGCGTTGCGCGCAGCACCTGCGGCCCGGTCTCCGGATAGCCGGCCAGCACCGCGGCGCCCGCCCCGGCCAGCGCCGCGACCGCGTCGGGGTCGCCGCCCAGCCAGCGCAGCGGCGCCACCGGCACGGCGCCGTCGAGCACCAGCATGCCCCAGCTGACACCGAGGTCGGCGGCCCGGCGGCGCGGCGCCGTGGCGTCGGCCCAGTAGCTCGGCAGGTAGCCGGCCGGGGCGATCAGCCGGCGGCCCCGGACCACCGCCACCGCCTGCGGACCGGCATTGCGCTCGTAGCGCTCGCCATAGCCCGCCGCAAAGACGATCCGCGCCGGCTCGTAGTAGCGGTCGCGCCAGCGGTCGTACAGGCAGTCGGCCGCCGTCACCACCTGGTTGCCGCCGACCAGCACGCCGGTGCAGCTGGTGCCGTCCGGCATCTCCAGCCGCCCGATCGCCGACCACGGCCAGACCGTCGGGTCGACCGTGACCGTCCGCCCCGCGGCCACGCCGGCCTCCAGGCCGGGCAGGGCGGCGAGCGCCGGCGCCGCGGCCGGGAGGGGCGCGACAGCCGGGGCGGGTGCCGCCGCGGGCCGGACCGGGCCGGTCAGCGCCACCGGGTCGCCGACGGTCCGCCCGGCCGCCCCGGCCGCGCCGCCCCCGGACTCCCGGCCGGTGCCGCCGGTGGTCGTGCAGGCGCCGGCCGCGGCCAGCAGGCCGACCGCCAGCCAGCGCCCGATCGTGGAGACCGTTTTCATTCCGTGCATCCGGGCTCGTATCCGAAAAAGCAAACCGGCCGATGGATCTGCCCGCGATCAGGATAGCCGGGCCGCCTCCGTGCCTCCACAGGTTTCGGCATCGGCACCCTCTGCAATCGGTCCGGCGGCTGCGAGATTCATCCATGATTTAGGTTTCCATCGGATGAATGTCGGCACCTTCATCAGCAAGCGGCGGACGAAGCGATGCCGGTCCCCCTGTGCGACGTATGGAACGAGACCCCGTCCCCCTCCCGGGCGAACGGGCGCCTGACCTACACCAACGCCCAGGCGGCGGATCCCCTGGACATTCCGGAGTGCTCCCCGATCCGGGCCCTGTTGGCGTACTGGTCGTCGCGGCGCAAGCCGGGCCGGCTGCCGGGGCGCCGGGACCTGGATCCGCTCGACATCCCGCGCCTGCTGCCCTGGCTGTTCCTGGTCGACGTGCTGCGCGAGGCGCCGGACGCGCTCGACTTCCGCTACCGCCTGATCGGCACCAGCAACAATCGTCTGGTCGGGGTGGACGCCACCGGCCGGCGCCTGGCCGAGGCGTTCCGCCCGGCGGCGGCCGCCGCGATCCACCGGCACTACGCCACCACCGTGACGCTGGGCGAGCCGACCTTCTGGCGCACCGACGTGCCGGTGCAGGAGCGCAGCTTCATCACCTGCTTCCGCGGCGTGTTCCCGCTGGCCGGCGACGGCGAGACCGTGGACATGCTGGCCGGGATGCTGGTGCCGACCGACACCCGCCTGACCTGACCGCGGGCAACCGGCGGCGGCGCGGCGCCGTCACGACGGCTCGGCGGCGACCACGGCGCCGGGGTCGATGCGCAGCCGTGCGCCGAACCGCGCCCAGGGCAGCCCGGCCGGGCTGACGTAGCGGACGCGCAGGCGCACCGGGCCGGCGCCGATCTGCGGGCTGCCGAGCAGGAAGACGAGCTCCCCCGAGGCGAACGCCGGGACGATGTGGTTGCAGTCGATCGGCCCCTGGCCGGGCGGGTGCACGCCCTCCATGGCGACCACCGCGCGACGCGGCCGGTTGACCGCGATGCGGGCGACGCGGATGTCGCGGTGGGTCTGGTTGCGCACCCGCACGCGCACGCGCAGCGTCTTGTCGCTCAGGCGCTCGGCGCGGCCCTCCAGGAACACGGCGGCCTGGCGGCGCTGCAGGCGGTGCGCCGACCACGCATAGCCGGCGGCGGCGCAGGCGGCCAGCAGGGTCAGCCAGTCGCGGGCGGCGACGACCGCGGCGCCCAGGGTGGTCAGCACGTCGTCCATGCCGCAGGTGTACCCGCAATCGGGTGGCGCCGCGAGACCCGGCGGGCACGCCGGGCTGGAAGCACGCGGCCGGCGCCGCGCCGAAGGTTGCATACGGACCCGTGGTTTGGCACCATGCCGCGCAGCGACGGCAGCGTGGCGGAGCGGCGGCGATGATCGGAACCATGCGCGCGGGCGGCCCGACGCGGCGGCGCCTGCTCGGCGCGGCGCTGGCGGCGGGGTTGGGCACGCTGGCGCTGCCGGCGCCGGCTCAGGACCGGCCGTTCGACCCGGACGCGGCGATCGCCCGCTACGGGTTCGCCGACGACCAGGTCGGCTACATCGTGTTCGACCCGCGCGACGGCGCGGTGCTGGCGGAGCGCAACGCCGACCGGCCGTTCATCCCCGCCTCGGTCAGCAAGATCCCGACGACGGTGGCGGCGCTCGGCGTGCTCGGGCCGGAGTACCGGTTCGAGACGGCGCTGCTCGCCGACGGCCATGTCGCCGGGGGGCGGCTGCACGGCGACCTGTACCTGCGCGGCGGCGGCGACCCGGTGCTCGACTCCGACGACCTGGTCGCCCTGGCGCGCGGGCTGCGGTCGCAGGGCATCACCGGCGTGACCGGGGCGTTGGTCTACGACGCCGGCCTGCTGGCCAGCGTCAGCGCGATCGACCCGCTGCAGCCGCTGTCGGCGTCGTACAACACCGGAGTCAGCGCGCTGTCGCTGAACTTCAACATCATCCAGGTGCAGTGGCGGCGCAGCGGCGCGGGCGCCTACGAGGTCTCCGCCACGACCAACACCGACACCATGCGCGTGCCGGTCGATTCGGTCACCTTCGCCGCCGTCCCGGCGCACGCGACGGCCGGCGGGTTCTACGTCCACCGGCACCACGACGAGGGCGAGCACTGGGGCCTGTCGCCGGCGCTGCCCGCGCAGGGGCACGACTGGCTGCCGCTGCACGACCCGGCGCGCAACACCGCCATGGTGTTCCGGCGCATCGCCGCCGACCACGGGATCGCGCTGGGGATGCCGCGCGCCGGGGCGGCGCCGCCGGGGGCGCGGGTGGTGGCGCGGCACCACAGCCGGCCGCTGGCGGAGATCGTGCGCGGCGTGCTGCGCTACAGCAACAACCTGTCGGCCGAGCTGATCGGCATGGTCGCGTCGCAGCGGCTGACCGGCCGGGCGCTGAGCCTTGCGGACTCGGGCGCGACGCTGGGCGCCTGGCTGCAGCAGCGCCTGCCGGGGGAGGACTGGCGCGGCTACGTCCCCGCCAACCATTCGGGGCTGTCGTCGGATGCGCGCATGACGCCGCGGCAGATGGCGGCGATCCTGCGCCTGGCCGACGGCCGGACCTTCGGCGCGGAGCGCTATGACGGGCTGCTGCACCCGGTCGCCTGGGGCGGCGCCGCGGGGCAGGGGGCCGGGCATGGCGCGGCGGTGGCGGTCCGCGCCAAGTCGGGCACGATGTACTACGCCCGCGGCCTGGCCGGGTTCATCGACGGCGCGGCCGGGCGGCGGCTCGGCTTTGCGGTGTTCGTGTCCGACCCGACGGCGCGGCGCATCCTGGACGCGGCCCCGGTACACGCCCGCACCGGCTCGGCCGCCGCGCGGAACTGGCTGGCCCGGGCCCGCGAGCTGGAGCGCACCCTGGTCGGCCACTGGGCGACCGCGTACTGACCCGCGCGCCGGCCGGAACCGCTCCCCCCGTGACCGCCCCAGAGACCGCCCCCGAGACCGTCGTCGCCCGGCCGGGCCGGCCCCCCGACAAGCCCGGTCCCGCCGGGCCGCAGGCCGGCGCCGCCGCCGAGCGTACGCGCCGTACGTTGGCCCCGTTCCTGACCCGGCACGACGCCGGCGCGGGGCGTACGCTCGGCCGTCGGCGGCTGCTGGCGGCGCTGGCCGCCGGCCCGCTGGCGCCGCTGGGCGGGGCCGGTGCCGCGCGGGCCGCCGGGCTGCCCGCCAACCCGGACGTCGTGGTGATCGGCGCCGGCATGGCCGGGCTGGCGGCGGCGCGGGCGCTGGGCGAAGTCGGGCTGGCGGTCGCGGTGCTGGAGGCGCGCGGCCGGATCGGCGGCCGTGCCGTCACCGACACCGCCGCGTTCGGCGTGCCGGTCGACCTCGGCTGTTCGTGGCTGCACGCCGCGCCGCGCAACCCGCTGACGCCGGTGGCCCGCCGCCTCGGCTTCGCGCCCGAACCCGACGACGCCGAGCCGCGCCTGTACCTGGACGGCGTGCGCGCCGACGACGAGGCGTGGCGGGCGCTCGACGCCGCGTGGGCGCGGCTGGCCCGGCGCCTGGACGCGGCGGCGGCGCGCGGCGAGGACGTGTCCGCCGCCGCGGCGGCCCCGCCGCGCGACCGCTGGGACCGCATCGTCGCCGCCAACATGGGGCCGCTGGCCGCCGGAGTCGCGTTCGAGGACCTGGCGGTGATGGACTGGGCCGCGCAGGTGGAGACCGGCGACGACGCCCTGCTGCCCGCCGGCCTGGGCAGCATGGTGGCCCGCTTCGGCGCCGGGCTGCCGGTGCGCCTCGCCACGCCGGTGACGCGCATCCGCTGGGACGGGCCGGGCGTCGCCGTCGAGACGGCGGCGGGCACCCTGCGCGCCCGCGTTGCGGTGGTGACGGTGCCGCCCGCCGTGCTGGCCGCCGGCGGCATCGCGTTCACGCCGGCGCTCCCCGAGCCGACGCAGGCGGCGCTCGCCGGGCTGCCCATGGGCCTGCTGAACAAGGTCGTGCTGCGCTTCGCGCCGGGCACGCTGGCGGTGCCGCCGACCACGGGCGTGCAGGGATGGGCCGGCGACGGCCCCCTGTACGACGTCCTGCTGCGCCCGTTCGGCGCCGACCTGGCGATCGCCTTCTATGGCGGCCCGCAGGCGCACGCCCTGGAGGCGGCCGGCGAGGCCGCCGCCGTGGCCGTGGCCCTGGACGGCCTCGCCAGCCTGCTCGGGTCGTCGGTCGCCCGCGGTTTCCGCGACGGCCGCGCCACGCGCTGGGGCGCCGACCCCTGGGCCCGCGGCGCCTATGCCGCCCAGCGCCCCGGCCACGCCGGCGCCCGCACCGCCCTGGCCGCCCCGGTCGCCGACCGCCTGGTGTTCGCCGGCGAGGCCTGCGACCCGGCCTGGGCAACGCAGCTGGCCGGCGCGTACCTGTCCGGCCGGGCGGCGGCGCGGGCGGTGGCGGCGATGGGGGCGACCGGCCGGTAGGCTGGGCCGGGCCCTTGCGAAGCCCGGCTTTTGGTCCTCCGACATCTCCGACATCGCGTGCCGGGCTTGGCAGCCCAGGCTACGGATCGGGCTATCCCAAAAGGAAACCCCCTGCCCGGGAGGGCAGGGGGCTTGGGTAACCCGCCGACGAACCGGAACGGCTATGCCGCGCTGGGCTTGTCGGTGCGGTCCAGGAAGCCGGCGGAGGGCTGTTCGGGATGCTCGCGGGCTTCGCGGTCCGCCAGGGCGGCCTGGGCCTCGCGGTCGCGCAGGGCCGCGGCCTGCTTCAGGCGGTTGACGACGTCGCCGGTGCCCGCCGGGATCAGGCGGCCGACGATGACGTTCTCCTTCAGGCCCTCCAGCCGGTCGATCTTGCCCGACACCGCGGCCTCGGTGAGGACGCGCGTGGTCTCCTGGAACGAGGCCGCCGAGATGAACGACTTGGTCTGCAGCGACGCCTTGGTGATGCCCTGCAGCACCGGGATCCCCTTGGCCGGCATCAGGCTCTCGGCCTCGGTCTTGGCGTTCTCGTGCTCGAAGTCCTCGCGGTCGATCTGCTCGCCGACCAGGAACGTGGTCTCGCCGGCGTCGGTGATCTCGACCTTCTGCAGCATCTGGCGGACGATCACCTCGATGTGCTTGTCGTTGATCTTGACGCCCTGCAGCCGGTACACGTCCTGGATTTCCTTGACCAGGTAGTTGGCCAGCGCCTCCACCCCCATGACGCGCAGGATGTCGTGCGGCACCGGGTTGCCGTCCATCAGCTGGTCGCCCTTCTGGACGTAGTCGCCCTCCTGCACGGCGATGTGCTTGCCCTTCGGGATCAGGTACTCCTGCTCCTCGCCGGTGTCGTCGTTGCGCACGACGATGCGCCGCTTGGTCTTGTAGTCCTTCCCGAAGCCGACGCGGCCGTCCATCTCGCTGATGATGGCGTAGTCCTTCGGCTTGCGCGCCTCGAACAGCTCCGCGACGCGCGGCAGGCCGCCGGTGATGTCGCGGGTCTTGCTGCTCTCCCGCGGGATGCGGGCCAGCACGTCGCCGGCCTTGACGCGGGCGCCGTTCTCCACCGACAGGATGGCATCCACCGACATGAAGTAGCGCGCCTCCAGCCCGTTGGGCAGGGTCACCACCTCGCCGTCCTCGTCGCGCAGGGTGACGCGCGGGCGCAGCTGCTCGCCGCGCGGCTGCTGGCGCCAGTCCACCACCACGCGGTTGGAGATGCCGGTGGTCTCGTCGATGACCTCGCGCATCGACACGCCCTCGACCAGGTCGACGTAGTTGGCGATGCCTTCGCGCTCGGTGACGATCGGGATGGTGTACGGGTCCCACTCGGCCAGCATCTGGCCGCGCACCACCGGGCCGTTCTCCTCGGCGAGCAGCCGGGTGCCGTAGGGCACGCGGTGGCGGGCCTTCTCCCGGCCCTGCTCGTCGGTCAGCACGATCTCGGTGTTGCGGCCCATGATGATCGGCACGCCCTGGCTGTTGACCACGACGTTGCGGTTCTTGAGCTGCAGCGTGGCTTCGAACGCCGCCTCGATCGACGACTGCTCGGCCCCGCGCTGGGCGGCCCCGCCGATGTGGAAGGTGCGCATGGTCAGCTGCGTGCCGGGCTCGCCGATCGACTGGGCGGCGATCACGCCGACCGCCTCGCCGACGTTGACCTTGGTGCCGCGCGCCAGGTCGCGGCCGTAGCACTTGCCGCACACGCCGCCGCGGCTCTCGCAGGTCAGCGCCGAGCGGGTCAGCACGCTGTCCACGCCGGCGGTCTCGATCCCCTCGACCGTCGGCTCGTCCAGCAGCTCGCCGGCCGGGGACAGCACCTCGCCGGTCAGCGGGTGCAGCACGTCCACGGCCGCGGTCCGGCCCAGGATGCGGTCGCCCAGCGGCACGATCACGTCGCCGCCGTCGATCACGGCCCCGATCTCGATGCCCTGCACGGTGCCGCAGTCGTCCTCGACGACGACGCAGTCCTGCGCCACGTCGACCAGCCGGCGGGTCAGATAGCCGGAGTTGGCCGTCTTCAAGGCGGTGTCGGCCAGGCCCTTGCGGGCGCCGTGGGTGGAGTTGAAGTACTCCAGCACGGTCAGGCCTTCCTTGAAGTTGGAGATGATCGGCGTCTCGATGATCTCGCCGGACGGCTTGGCCATCAGGCCGCGCATGCCGGCGAGCTGGCGGATCTGGGCGGCGCTGCCGCGCGCGCCGGAGTGCGCCATCATGTACACCGAGTTGACCTGCCGCGTCGGGTCCTGAAGCGTCGCGGAGATCTCGCGCATCATTTCGTCGGCGACCTTGTCGGTCGTGTTCGACCAGACGTCGATCACCTTGTTGTACTTCTCGCCGCGGGTGATCAGGCCGTCCAGGTACTGGTTCTCGTATTCGGTGACCAGCTGCTTGGCCTGGCCCACCAACTCCTGCTTGGCCTGCGGCACCACCAGGTCGTCCTTGCCGAACGACAGGCCGGCCTTGCAGGCGTGGCCGAAGCCCAGCGTCATCACCCGGTCGCAGAAGATCACGGTCTCCTTCTGGCCGCAGTGGCGGTAGACCACGTCGATGACGTTGGAGATCTCCTTCTTGGTCAGCAGCCGGTTGACCAGCGAGAACGGCACCGCCTTGTGCCGCGGCAGGATGTCGCCCAGCAGCATGCGCCCCGGCGTGGTCACAACGCGGCGGATGATCGGCGCGCCGTGCTCGTCGACCGTCTCGTACCGCACCTTGATGCGCGAGTGCATGTCGATCACGCCGACGGCCAGCGCCTGCTCGATCTCGCCCTGCGAGGAGAAGCGCGGCACCATGTGCGCCCGGACCTCGCCGGCGCGCAGGCGCTCCAGCAGGGCGGGCAGGTCCTTGGCGTCGACCGGGCGGGCGGCGTCGGCCTGGTCCTGCAGGACCACGTCCTCGTGCTCCACCGCCGCCGACAGCGCCTCCAGGCTGTCGAGCGTGACCACCGGGCCCAGCGTGGTGGTGCGCTCCATGGTCAGGTAGTACAGGCCGAGCACGATGTCCTGCGACGGCACGATGATCGGCTTGCCGTTGGCCGGCGACAGGATGTTGTTGGTGCTCATCATCAGCACGCGCGCCTCGAGCTGCGCCTCCAGCGCGAGCGGCACGTGCACGGCCATCTGGTCGCCGTCGAAGTCGGCGTTGAACGCGGTGCAGACCAGCGGGTGCAGCTGGATCGCCTTGCCCTCGATCAGCACCGGCTCGAACGCCTGGATGCCCAGCCGGTGCAGCGTCGGCGCCCGGTTGAGCAGCACCGGGTGCTCGCGGATGACCTCTTCCAGGATGTCCCAGACCTCGGGCCGCTCCTTCTCGACCAGCCGCTTGGCGGCCTTGATGGTCGAGGCCATGCCGTAGATCTCAAGCTTCTGGTAGATGAACGGCTTGAACAGCTCCAGCGCCATCTTCTTGGGCAGGCCGCACTGGTGCAGCTTGAGCTCCGGGCCGACCACGATCACCGACCGGCCGGAGTAGTCGACGCGCTTGCCCAGCAGGTTCTGGCGGAACCGGCCCTGCTTGCCCTTGAGCATGTCGCTGAGCGACTTGAGCGGGCGCTTGTTGGCGCCGGTGATCACCCGGCCGCGCCGGCCGTTGTCGAACAGGGCGTCGACCGACTCCTGCAGCATGCGCTTCTCGTTGCGCACGATGATGTCGGGCGCGCGCAGCTCGATCAGCCGCTTCAGGCGGTTGTTGCGGTTGATCACGCGGCGGTACAGGTCGTTCAGGTCGGACGTGGCGAAGCGGCCGCCGTCCAGCGGCACCAGCGGGCGCAGCTCGGGCGGGATCACCGGGATCACGTCCATGACCATCCATTCCGGGCGCGCGCCGGACTCGAGGAACGCCTCGATCAGCTTGAGCCGCTTGACCAGCTTCTTGCGCTTGGCCTCCGAGCCGGTCTCGCGCAGCTCGTCGCGGACGCGCAGCTTCTCCTCGTCCAGGTCGATGGCGCTGAGCATCGCCTTGACGGCGTCGGCGCCGATCTTGGCGGTGAACGACTCCTCGCCGTGCTCGTCCTGGGCGCGCGCGAATTCGTCCTCGCTCATCAGCTGACCCTTCTTGAGCGGGGTCAGGCCGGGCTCGACAACGACGAAATTCTCGAAATAGAGGACCCGCTCCAGCTCCTTCAGCGTCATGTCGACCATCAGGCCGATGCGCGAGGGCAGGGACTTCAGGAACCAGATGTGCGCCACCGGCGAGGCCAGTTCGATATGGCCCATGCGCTCGCGGCGCACCTTGGACAGGGTGACCTCGACGCCGCACTTCTCGCAGATGATGCCGCGGTACTTCATGCGCTTGTACTTGCCGCACAAGCACTCGTAGTCCTTGATCGGGCCGAAGATGCGCGCGCAGAACAGGCCGTCGCGCTCCGGCTTGAAGGTACGGTAGTTGATGGTCTCTGGCTTCTTGATTTCGCCGTACGACCAGGACCGGATGCGCTCGGGGCTCGCGATCGAGATGCGGATCTGATCGAAGCTCTGCGGGCTCGGCACCTGGCCGATAATGTTCATCAACTCGTTCATGCACTGAACTCCCGTGCAAACCCGTGGGGTCGGGCGAGGCGGGCGGGCCGGCCCGCGACCGGTGGCGGGGCCGGGCCCGGATCCCTCATGGGGATCGGCGGGCCCGGCCCCGGCGTCGGTCAGATACTGCGCTGCTCCAGTTCGACGTTGAGGGCGAGCGAGCGGAGCTCCTTGACCAGGACATTGAAGCTCTCGGGGATGCCCGCCTCGAAGTTCTCGTCGCCGCGCACGATGGCCTCGTAGACCTTGGTGCGGCCGGAGACGTCGTCGGACTTGACCGTCAGCATTTCCTGCAGGGTGTACGAGGCGCCGTAGGCCTCCAGCGCCCACACCTCCATCTCGCCGAAGCGCTGGCCGCCGAACTGCGCCTTGCCGCCCAGCGGCTGCTGGGTGACCAGGCTGTACGGGCCGATGGAGCGGGCGTGGATCTTGTCGTCCACCAGGTGGTGCAGCTTGAGCATGTAGATGTAGCCGACCGTGACCTTGCGCGCGAACGCCTCGCCGGTGCGCCCGTCCGTCAGGGTGACCTGGCCGCTGGAGTCCAGCCCGGCGCTCTCCAGCATGCGCACGATGTCCTCCTCGCGCGCGCCGTCGAAGACCGGGGTGCCCATGGGCACGCCGTTGGCCAGGTTGCCGGCCATCTCAATCAGCTCGTCGTCGTTCAGATCGGCGACATCGCTGCGGAACTGCTCCTCGCCGTAGATCTCGCGCAGCCGCTCGGTCAGTCCGCTGCGGATCTCCAGCCCTTCCGGGCCGTCGCCGCTGCCCCCGCGCTTGAGCAGGTAGCGGTAGCGCTCGACCATGTCGCCGACCTGCCGGCCCAGGCCGGCGGCGGCCCAGCCCAAATGGGTCTCCAGGATCTGGCCGACGTTCATGCGGCTGGGCACGCCCAGGGGGTTCAGCACCAGGTCCACCTGCGTGCCGTCCTCCAGGTACGGCATGTCCTCGATCGGGATGATCTTGGACACCACGCCCTTGTTGCCGTGGCGGCCGGCCATCTTGTCGCCCGGCTGCAGCTTGCGCTTCACCGCGACGAACACCTTGACCATCTTCATGACGCCCGGCGGCAGCTCGTCGCCGCGCTGCAGCTTGTCCACCTTGTCCTCGAAGCGGCGCTGCAGGGCCTCGATCGACGCCTCGAAGTGCCGGCTCATGGCCTCGATGTCGGCCATGCGGTCCTCGTCGTCGATGGTGACCTGCCGCCACTGGGCGGGCGGCAGGCCCTGCAGGTCGGCGTCCTCGATGGCGCGGCCGGTCGGGAAGTCCCGCGGCCCGCCGGTGGCGGTGCGGCCGACCAGCATGTCGTGCAGGCGCTGGCGGAAGCTGCGCTCCAGGATGGCGCGCTCGTCGTCGCGGTCCTTGGCCAGCCGCTCGATCTCGGCGCGCGAGATGGCCAGCGCGCGTTCGTCCTTGTCCACGCCGCGGCGGCTGAACACGCGCACCTCGACGATGGTGCCGGTGACGCCCGGCGGCAGGCGCAGCGAGGTGTCGCGCACGTCGGAGGCCTTCTCGCCGAAGATCGCGCGCAGCAGCTTCTCCTCCGGCGTCATCGGCGACTCGCCCTTCGGCGTGACCTTGCCGACCAGGATGTCGCCCGGCTTGACCTCGGCGCCGATGTAGACGATGCCGGCCTCGTCGAGGTGGCGCAGCGCCTCCTCGCCGACATTGGGGATGTCGCGCGTGATCTCCTCCTGGCCCAGCTTGGTGTCGCGCGCCATCACCTCGAATTCCTCGATGTGGATCGAGGTGAAAACGTCGTCGCGCACGATCCGCTCCGAGATCAGGATCGAATCCTCGAAGTTGTAGCCGTGCCAGGGCATGAAGGCGCACAGCACGTTGCGCCCCAGGGCCAGCTCGCCGAGCTCGGTGGACGGCCCGTCGGCGATGATGTCGCCCTGCTCCACGCGGTCGCCGACGCGCACCAGCGGCCTCTGGGTGATGCAGGTGTTCTGGTTGGACCGCTGGAACTTCAGCAGGTTGTAGATGTCCACGCCGGCCGCCGTGGCGTCGGTGGTGTCGGTGGCGCGCACCACGATGCGGGTGGCGTCGATCTGGTCGATCACGCCCGCCCGGCGCGCGACGATCGCCACGCCGCTGTCGCGCGCCACGGTCGCCTCCATGCCGGTGCCGACCAGCGGCGCCTCGGCCTGGATCAGCGGCACCGCCTGGCGCTGCATGTTCGAGCCCATCAGCGCGCGGTTGGCGTCGTCGTTCTCCAGGAACGGGATCAGCGCCGCGGCGACCGAGACGATCTGCTTGGGCGACACGTCGATCAGGTCGATCGTGTCGGGCTTGGACATCAGGTAGTCGCCGCCGTGCCGGCACGACACCAGCTCGGCCACGAAGCGGCCTTCGGCGTCCAGCTCGGCGTTGGCCTGGGCGATGGTAAAGCGGCTCTCCTCCATCGCCGAAAGGTAGATCACCTCGTCGGTGACGCGGGTGTCGATCACCTTGCGGTACGGGCTTTCGATGAAGCCGTACTTGTTGACCCGGGCGTAGGTGGCCAGCGAGTTGATCAGGCCGATGTTCGGGCCTTCCGGCGTCTCGATCGGGCAGATCCGGCCGTAGTGGGTCGGGTGCACGTCGCGCACCTCGAACCCGGCGCGCTCGCGGGTCAGGCCGCCGGGGCCGAGCGCCGACAGGCGGCGCTTGTGGGTGATCTCCGACAGCGGGTTGGTCTGGTCCATGAACTGGCTGAGCTGCGACGAGCCGAAGAACTCGCGCACCGCCGCCGCCGCCGGCTTGGCGTTGATCAGGTCGTGCGGCATGACGGTGTCGATGTCGACCGAGCTCATGCGCTCGCGGATCGCCCGCTCCATGCGCAGCAGGCCGACGCGGTACTGGTTCTCCATCAGCTCGCCGACGGAGCGCACCCGGCGGTTGCCCAGGTTGTCGATGTCGTCGATCTCGCCGCGCCCGTCTTTCAGGTCGATCAGGACCTTGAGGATCGCCAGGATGTCCTGCTTGCGCAGCACGCGCACCGTATCGGGCACGTCCAGCCTGAGCCGCGCGTTCATCTTGACGCGGCCGACGGCGGACAGGTCGTAGCGCTCCGAGTCGAAGAACAGGCCGTTGAACAGCGCCTCGGCCGGCTCCAGGGTGGGCGGCTCGCCCGGCCGCATGATCCGGTAGATGTCGACCAGCGCGTCCTCGCGGCTGGCGTTGCGGTCGATCGCCAGCGTGTTGCGCATGTACGGGCCGACATTGACGTGGTCGATGGCCAGCGTCGCGATGCGCCCGACGCCCTGCTCGTCGAGCAGGGTCAGCACGTCGGCGGTGATCTCGTCGCCGGCCTCGAAGTACACCTCGCCGGTCTGCTCGTTGATGACGTCCTCCGCCAGGAAGCGGCCGTACAGCTCGTCGGGGGCGACGAGCTGCTCGGTCACGCCCTGCTCGCGCAGCTTTTTCCCAAGCCGCGGAGTCATTTTCGTCCCGGCCTCGGCAACCACCTGCCCGGTGGCGGCGTCGACCAGGTCGGACATCAGCTTGATGCCGCGCATCTGCTCCGGGTCGAACGGCGTCTTCCAGCCGCCTTCGGTGCGCGTGTAGACGACCTGCCCGTAGAAGTAGTTGAGGATCTCCTCCTTGGACATGCCCTGCGCCTCGTAGGGCAGCAGGCCCTGTTCGCCGCGGTCCGAGCGCAGCTGCTCGGTGCCGGTGCTGTCGAGGGCGAGCAGCAGGGTGGTCGCCGGCAGCTTGCGGCGCCGGTCGATGCGCACGTAAAGGTGGTCCTTGGCATCGAACTCGAAGTCGAGCCAGGAGCCGCGGTAGGGGATGACCCGTGCGGCAAAGAGGAACTTGCCCGAGGAATGCGTCTTGCCCCGGTCGTGATCGAAGAACACGCCGGGCGAGCGGTGCATCTGCGAGACGATGACGCGCTCGGTGCCATTGATGACGAAGGTGCCGTTGGCCGTCATCAGCGGCATGTCGCCCATGTAGACGTCCTGCTCCTTGATGTCGCGAATCGACTTGAGGCCGGTGTCCTCCTCGACGTCGAACGCGGTCAGGCGCAGGGTGACCTTGAGCGGCGCGGCAAACGTGATGCCGCGCTGCTGGCACTCGTCCACATCGTATTTCGGCGTTTCCAGCTCGTACCGGACGAAATCAAGCTCGGCGCGTTCCGAGAAGTCCCGGATGGGGAACACCGACCGGAACACTTCCTGCAGGCCGAGCGGCAGCCGCCTCTCCGGCGCGATGTCCATCTGCAGGAACTGATCGTAGGAGCTGCGCTGGACCTCGATCAGGTTCGGCATCCGGGCGACCTCGGGAATCCGTCCGAAGTCCTTGCGAACCCGCTTGCGACCGGTAAACGACTTGTTCATGTATGTCCCTCAGACCGCCGCTGTAGCTTGCGTGCCGTCACGGTGCCATCATTGCCGCATCGCCGGGTACGGCCCCGAAGCGGTGGCCGGTGGCAAGCGCAAAAAACGCCTGACGGCGGGTGCCCCCCTGCGGGGCACCCACCGTTAGACGCGAATATGTCAACAGTGTGGTTCGGCACGCACCGTCACTTAACTTCGACCGTCGCACCCGCCTCTTCAAGCTGTTTTTTGAACTTGGCGGCATCTTCCTTGGAGGCGCCCTCCTTGACGGACTTGGGCGCGCCCTCGACGAGGTCCTTGGCCTCCTTCAGGCCGAGCCCGGTGATGGCGCGGACCTCCTTGATAACGTTGATCTTCTTGTCGCCGACGGCGGTCAGGACGACGTCGAACTCGGTCTTCTCCTCCTCCGGCTCGGCGGCCTCGGCCGCGGCGGCCGGCGCGGCGGCCGGGGCGGCGGCGGCGACCGGGGCGGCGGCGGACACGCCCCACTTCTCCTCGAGCATCTTGGACAGTTCCGCCGCTTCGAGGACGGTCAGGCTGGACAGTTCGTCGACCAGCTTGGCGAGATCGGCCATGGTTTGCTTGCTCCTGTTCGTGCTGATGGCTGTTCGGTGTGTGCGACGGTTCCGGCCCTAGGCCGCCTGCTGCTGTGCGCGGGCCTGCAGGACCCGGGCCAGCTGTCCGCCCGGTGCGGCAAGCACCCCGACGACCTGCGTGGCCGGCACCGGCAGGATGCCCACCAGCCGCCCGGCCGGGGTTTGCAGCAGGCCGACCAGCTTGGCGCGCAGCTCTTCAATGGGCGGCATGGTGGCCAGCGCCTCGACCCCCTTGATGTCGATCTGCTGGTCCCCCAGGCCGCCGCCCAGGATGCTGACCTTGGCGCTTTTCTTCGCGTACTCGGTCATCGCCTTCGCCGAAGCGACGGGATCCTGGCTGAAGGCCACGGCGGTCGGGCCGGTAAACAGTCCGTCGAGCTTCTCGTACCGCGTGCCCTGCAGGGCGATGCGGGCGAGCCGGTTCTTGGTCACGCGGAAGGACGAGCCGGCCGCGCGCATGCGTCGCCTCAGATCGGTCGTCTCGGCGACCGTCATGCCGGTCAGGTGGGTCACCACCACCATCGCGGCGGACTGAAACGAGTCATGCAACGCGGCGACCTTGTCCTCCTTCTGTGCACGCTTCACGGACGGCCTCCGTCGTTTGGGCGCGGCACGCGGCGAACGCCGGCACCGCAACCCGGTTGCACGCAGACCTGCGGCGGCCGCCGCAGGGCGGGCCGTCGTCAGGTCCCTTTGGTCCTGTCCCAGAAGCGCAACCGGACGATCGCGGGAACGCCATCGGCTCGGCAGTCACTCCCGTCTATGCGGGACGATTAAGCCCGCCGCAAGCGGGCACCCGCAGTCTCGGACAGGGGCGGGCCGGTGCGTCTTCGCCCGGCCCGCGGCACCGGCGGGGCAGGCCCCGCCGGCGATCTCGCACGGCTTCGCGCGCCGCGCCTTACGGGGCGGCGGCGGTCGTGCTCTCCGCGGCCAGCTTGGGCACGTCGAGCCGCACGCTCGGCCCCATCGACGTGCTCAGCGCCACCTTCTTCAGATAGGTGCCCTTGGCGCCGCTCGGCTTGGCCTTGACGATGCCGGCGACGAAGGCGCGGATGTTCTCAATCAGCGCCTCGTCGGTGAAGCTGACCTTGCCGACGCCGGCGTGCACGATCCCGGCCTTCTCGGCGCGGAACTGCACGGTACCGGCCTTGGCCGCCTTCACGGCGCCGGCCACGTCCTGGGTGACGGTGCCCAGCTTCGGGTTCGGCATCAGCCCGCGCGGGCCGAGGACCTTGCCGAGGCGCCCGACCAGCGCCATCATGTCGGGCGTGGCGATGCAGCGGTCGAAGTCGAGCCGGCCCTCCTGGATCTCCTTGACGAGATCCTCCGCCCCGACCACGTCGGCGCCCGCCTGGCCGGCCTCGTCCGCCTTGTCGCCGCGGGCGAAGACGGCGACGCGGACCCGCTTGCCCGTGCCGTTGGGCAGCTGGAGCATGCCGCGCACCATCTGGTCGGCGTGGCGCGGGTCGACGCCCAGGTTCATGGCGATCTCGACGGTCTCGTCGAACTTCGCGGTGGCCCGCTCCTTGAGCGCCTTGAGCGCGTCCTGGAGCTCGAGGGGGCGCGTGGAGTCGAGATCCTGGCGGGCGTTGCGCAGACGCTTGGACACCTTTCCGGCCATGGCCGTCACTCCTCCACCACGTCCAGGCCCATCGAGCGGGCCGATCCGACGATCATCGCCACGGCGCCGTCCATGTCGACGGCGTTCAGGTCGTTCATCTTGGTCTCGGCGATCTCGCGCACCTGGGCCATGGTGACCTTGCCGATCGTGCCGCGCCCCGGCAGATTGGTGCCCTTGTCCACGCCGGCCGCCTTCTTCAGGAAAAAGCTGGACGGCGGCGTCTTGGTGACGAAGGTGAAGCTGCGGTCGGCATAGGCGGTGATGACCACCGGAATCGGCATGCCCTTTTCCAGGTTCTGGGTCTGCGCGTTGAAGGTCTTGCAGAACTCCATGATGTTCAGGCCGCGCTGGCCCAGCGCCGGCCCGATCGGCGGCGACGGGTTGGCGGCGCCGGCCGGCACCTGCAGCTTGATCTGTCCGACGACTTTCTTTGCCATGTCTGCTCCCTCGTTGCCTCCATGCCGCCGGCGTCCGGCGGGGGCGGGGGGTGCGGTGCGGCCGCCGCATGGGCTTGCGCGGCGCGGCCTCCCGCGTGACGGTCACGCGCCCTTCGCGTGCCGCTAAACCTTTTCGACCTGCGCGTACTCCAGCTCGACCGGGGTGGCGCGGCCGAAGATCGAGACCGCGACCTTGAGCCGGTTGCGCTCCTCGTCGATTTCCTCGACGTAGCCGGTAAACGTCTCGAACGGGCCCTCGCGGACCTTGACCTGCTCGCCGATCTCGAAGGTGATGGACGGCTTGGGCCGCTCGATGCCCTCCTGCACCTGGCGCAGGATGCGGTCGGCCTCGGCGTCGCTGATCGGCATCGGCTTGCCGCGCGCGCCCAGGAAGCCGGTCACCTTCGGCGTCTGGCGGACCAGATGCCAGGTGTCGTCGTCCAGCTCCATCTTGATCAGCACGTAGCCGGGAAAGAACTTCCGGTCGGTGGTGATGCGCTGGCCGCGGCGCAGCTCGACGACCTCCTCGGTCGGCACCGAGACCTCCGAAATTCTGTCCTGCAGGCCCTTCTGCTCGGCCTGCTCGCGGATCGACTCGGCGACCTTGCGCTCGAAGTTGGAATGGACATTGATCACGTACCAGTGGTGCGCCATGGGCTCAGCCCCCGATGCCCAGGATGGTCCGCACCAGGAACGCCGCGATCTGGTCCACCAGCAGGAAGAACAATGCCATGATGGTCACGAACACGAACACCGCCCCCGTGGTCACGAGCGTCTCTTTGCGGGTGGGCCAGGTCACCTTGGCGACTTCCTGGCGCACCTGCCGAATGTATTCTGCAGGGTTGGTTCTGGCCATCGTCCGGCTGATTGCGTTCGTGCTCATCATGAATGGCAGGAGTGGAGGGACTCGAACCCCCAGCCCCCGGTTTTGGAGACCGGTGCTCTACCGATTGAGCTACACTCCTCCATGCGCCGGTCCCGCCCGGCGCGAATTCCGGTCACGCTCGGCCCTTAAGGCCAAGCCGGCCCGGCCGAGGTGAAACGCGCTTGTAGCGAACTCCAATCTCCAATGCAATATGATCCTTCCCCCGGCCGCCGCCAAGGGCGCCGGGCATCATTGGATCCGTTGAATACCATAACCGAATCGCACGGCACAGTCCAAGGTGCGATCGGTCTTGCGGCTCGGTCGATATCCCGTCGTCGAGAGCGGGCGAACCAGCTTGGGCACGAGAACCATCGGTCGCCGCGCGGCGGGGTCAGCTCAACTGCATCAGGACGGCAAGAACGCCGACGCCGGCGACCATCATGCCGCCCATGCGCATCGTTACGCGGGATTCGACCATCCGCAGCTCCGCGCCCCATGCCTCGAAGTCGCGGCGCAGTGCCTCGAAGTCGCGGCGCAGTGCCGCATCGCCGTCCTTGATCTCGTTTCGCAGCGCCGACTCGAGCTCCTTCATGTCGCTTCGCAGGGCGGCGCCGAGCGCCTCCATATCGTGGCGCAGGCTGGTTTCGACCTGCCTGATTTCGCTTCTCACGTCGGCAAGCTCGCTTCGCAGCGCCGAGTCGAGCTCCTTCATGTCGCTTCGCAGGGCCGCGCCGAGAGCGTCCAGGTCGTGGCGGAGCGCGGCGTCGCCCTCCCTGATCTCGCTTCGCAGGGCCGTGCCGAGAGCGTCCAGGTCGTGGCGGAGCGCGGCGTCGCCCTCCCTGATCTCGCTTCGCAGGGCCGTGCCGAGAGCGTCCAGGTCGTGGCGGAGCGCGGCGTCGCCCTCCCTGATCTCGCTTCGCAGGGCCGTGCCGAGAGCGTCCAGGTCGTGGCGAAGGGCGGCGTCGAGCGCCTTCGTGTCGCTTCGCAGGGCGGCGCCAAGGGCTTCGATGTCGTGGCGCAGGCCGGTTTCGACGCCTTCGAGATCGCGGCGCAGCGCCGTCTCGGTGTCCTTGAGGTCGCCCTTGGTTGCCAGCGATTGATCGGCGACGTCCTCCAGGATGCCGACCACCGCCTCGGCCTGCTCGCCCGGCATGCCGGCGTTGCGCAGCCGGTTCAGCATGTCCACCGCATGCACGCCCATCGACGGCTCCACCCCGAACCAGTGACCGCGGCCGTATGCATCTCTACTCCAATTACGCGATCCGGGCAACAGTCGACGGTCCGGCCCATCCAGCCGGCCTGCCTGCACGCCACCCCGAAACGGAACGGCCCCGGACGCGCCGCGGCGTCCGGGGCCGAAAATCCGCGGGACCGCCCGCGCGAACGGTCCGATGCCTACTCGATGATCTGCGCGACGACGCCGGCGCCGACGGTGCGGCCGCCCTCGCGGATGGCGAAGCGCAGGCCCTCGTCCATCGCGATCGGCGCGATCAGCTCCACCGTCATCGTCGCGTTGTCGCCCGGCATCACCATCTCCGTCCCCTCCGGCAGGTTCACCACCCCCGTCACGTCCGTC
>Ga0081535_100333_pt1:5000-37203 | contig 37203 bp, 29 predicted proteins | sample HotLakmasection3_FD_71020 | JGI IMG/M metagenome (GOLD analysis project Ga0081535, IMG submission 71020) | Hypersaline microbial mat communities from Hot Lake, Washington, USA - Section #3 (SPADES assembly) (version 2) | ecosystem: Environmental > Aquatic > Non-marine Saline and... | reverse complement strand
AGGGACCAGCCATAGCGATTCGATGTCAATGCAACCTACTTACTAGGGTAAAGAATCGCCTCTCGCTAAGCTGCCTTTGTTAAGCGCAGCGTTACAAAGCATTGGTATTACCTTAGGTACCGCTAGCCGAATTGCTGGTATGCACCAGATGGAGTTTCAGCAGCTTATCGGTAATCGCGGTATTTGTATTCACTACGATGTCGAGGAATTCGAAGAAGACATCCAGAACTTGCGCGACAAAGGCTATCGCTAATCATTGTTAGCGCTGTCTCTACCTTAACTCTAGCACCTTGGAAAACACACCAACCAATCTACCTTCCCAATTCCTATGAAAGCGATTGAAGCCACAGCCACTATCAACGATGATGGTCAACTTTCCCTTGATCTTCCTCTCAATGTTGCCCATCATCGTCGGGTTCGAGTGATTGTCCTTATCCCAGAAGATGAAGAAAACGACAATGAACGTAACGAAGATTTAGACGATGACCCCAAAGAATCTGTGATTGAGGGGATTCGAGAAGGTTGGCAACAAGCGCTCAAAGGTGAAGTTCGGCCTGTTTCAGAACTCTGGAGCAGTTTAGATACCAAGTAACCTCCCCATTCAAGTTGGCTTCACCACCAGATTTGAAAAGGATATTCGTCGTCTGGCCAAACGCTACCGCAGTGTTCGAACCGATATTCAACATCTGATTCAGCGACTCGAAGCAGGCGAACTTCCCGGCGATCAAGTCCCCAACCTGGAACAAACCGTCTTCAAAGTTAGGGTCAAAAACAGTGACGTTCAAAAGGGGAAAAGCGGTGGTTATTGAGTAATTTATTACCTCAAAACTGACACACAGATTGTGTTGATCACAATATCTTCGAAATCTGACCGCTCCGAGATAGCAGTGGCTGAGATTGAGGGGATTCTACGCTCCGTTCAATCCTGAAGAAAACCTGAACAATTTGGCGTGCTAGATGCTTAAGAAAATTAGTATTTTTAATTGCGATAGCAAAACTATCGCTAGCGTTACAAACTGCAAAGTAGGCCCATAAATCTTCAATAGATAAATTTTCTCAAACGGAATTCGACGGTTCTTTAGGGTGGCGTTAATCTGAGATCAAGCCCGTTTGGGCAGAGATCAAGAAGGGCTGACCACGACACAGACTGCCAGTTCTTCACTAGCGCCATCTGCATATGGCAAGGAGTCAGCTATGGCCCAAAAAGTAGCCTCAGGCTTGCGCAACGTAGCGCTGGTTGGAGCCTATTCCAGCGGCAAAACCACCCTCTTGGAAAGCCTGCTCTCGGTGACGGGAGCCATTTCTAGAAAGGGCCGGGTGGACGATGGCAATACCCTCGGTGATAGTTCACCGGAAGCCCGCGATCGCACCATGACCGTAGAACTCAATGCCGCCAGTACCGAGTACGGCGGCATTCGTTTTACCTTTGTAGACTGCCCCGGTTCCGTTGAGCTCCAGCAGGAAACCTGGAATGGCCTGGTGGGTGTTGATGCCGCCGTTGTTGTTTGCGAAGCCGATCCCAACAAAGTACTTACCCTGTCTCCGCTACTGCAATTTTTAGACACCTGGGAAATTCCCCATTTGATATTTATCAACAAGATGGACCGGCCTAACGGCACCTTTGCTGAAGTGCTGGCAGCCCTTAAAACCGTCTCTTCCCGCCCGGTGGTGCCGCAGCAATACCCCATTCGTCAGGATCGGGATCTGGTGGGTTTCATTGACCTGGTGACCGAACAGGCTTTTCACTATCATCCCGGCGCACCGGCTGACCCGGTTCCCCTACCTGAATCCCTACAGCTCGAAGAGCAGGTAGCTCGGGAAGAAATGCTGGAAGCCCTGGCCGACTTCGACGATCATCTGCTGGAAGAGCTGCTGGAAGAAATTAAGCCGCCCCAGGACGAAATCGTCAAAGACCTGAAAATGGAGCTGGGGGCCGACCTGATCGTACCCGTATTCATCGGCATCGCTTCGGAAGACTACGGCGTTCGTCCCCTACTGGATGCCCTGGTGGAAGAAGCACCGGAACCCGATGCCACTCGGGAGACCCGTGGCGTTGACAGCAAAGATACCCTGGCCCAGGTGCTCAAAACCTACTACACCCCGCAGGGGGGCAAGCTTTCCCTGGTGCGGGTCTGGCAGGGCGAACTGAAGGATGGCGACAGCCTCAACGGCGAACGCATGGGCGGTCTGTATGAGCTGATGGGTCAGCAGCAGAACAGCCTGACCCAGGCCGCAGCGGGGCAAATTGTTGCCATCGCCCGCCTCGACAATGCCAAGACTGGCGATACCCTGACTACCCAGGGCAGCACTCCCTCCCTGGAATTGCCGAAAGCTCCAGAGGTTGAGCCGGTCTATGCCCTGGCCATCACCCCCGAAAACCGCAGCGATGAAGTGAAACTCAGCGGTGCCCTGACCAAGCTGCTGGAGGAAGATCCCTCCCTAGCCTGGGAACAGCACGGCGACACTCACGAAGTCATCCTCTGGGGACAGGGCGACGTACACCTGAAGCTGGCCATTGCCCGGCTGAACCGCAAGTATAACCTGCCCATGACCACCCACCTGCCCCTGGTGCAGTACAAGGAAACCATTCGCCATGGGGCTGATGAAATCCACGGACGCTACAAGCACCAGAGCGGCGGCCACGGTCAGTTTGGGGATGTGTATCTCTCTATCAAGCCCCTGGGTCGGGGTGAAGGGTTTAACTTCAGCGACACCATCGTCGGTGGTGTGGTGCCCAAGCAGTACATCCCCAGCGTTGAGAACGGTGTGCGGGAGTACCTGGCCCACGGTCCCCTGGGCTTCCCGGTGGTGGATGTGGCGGTAACGTTGACCAACGGCTCTTACCACAATGTGGATAGCTCCGACCAGGCCTTCAAGTCCGCCGCCCGTCTGGCCATGCAGGAAGGGCTGGTGAAGTGCAGTCCCCTGCTGCTGGAACCCATCGTGCAGGTGGAAGTTTCGGTGCCTACCAGCTTTACCTCCAATGTGCTGAAGCTGGTCTCCGGTCGGCGGGGACAGATCCTTGGCTACGAAGGCAAGGCTGACTGGCCCGGCTGGGACGTGGTTACCGGCTATGTGCCCCAGGCGGAAATGCAAACCATGATTCTGGAGCTGCGATCGCTCACCATGGGGGTCGGCTTCTTTAAGTGGACCTACGACCACCTGGACCCGGTACCCGACAAACTGACGGAGAAAATCCTCGCAGAAGTCAGTGCCAACGGTAACGGCAACGGATAGATAAACACCAGAACCCCGGTACAGATCCCGGGGTTCTGTCTGAATATAGACACTACTCAAACCACTCGGCACCACCCGGCAAACCGGCAAGGACGGAATTGATTTGAGCAGGTAATTCTTTCCGAGGAACGGCATAGGTCAGACCCAACAGCCGTTGAGCCTTGCCGTAAATATCTTCTCTGTCAATCCGATCTGCTAACTGTCTGGGGGTGAGCTTGCCTTCAAGAATTTCCAAACTGGCCGGAAGGATGGCTTCTTCCAGGGAATCTTCCAAAAACGGTTGCCACTCATCGGTCTTGATGTAGTAGCTGGTCTTGTTATCTTTCAGGTTCAACTTGCTGATTTGCAGAACCGAGTCAGAAATCGACACCAGCCACGAGTGGGTCATCCGCTGTTCCACTTGAGTTTTGATCAGATGAACTAGCAGCCGCACCAGAAACGACTCAATATTCCGCAGGATGGCCTGTTTGCCCATGCCCTCAAGCTCATCGACCAGAAGCAGGGCCTCGTCGTAGCGTCCGTCTAGAATGCTGCGTCTTAAGTCAGTCAGCTCCTGGGTCATGGGTGAACGCCCGTTTTAGGAATCCGTTAACGCTATTCTATCGCTGGTTTTTGGAGGGCTGAGGAGATGTGTCAGAAAGAAATCACCAGCGGTAGGGGCGAAGCATCTGGATGAAAACTTATTGAGGTGTCACGTCAACTTCCTCCCAAATGCTTCGCCCCTACTCCGAAGCCTGCCCCGTACGGCGTCCCAGTTCGTAAACCCCGCAGCCAATGGCGGCAATCATGCCGGTGCTGATGGCCCAACTTCCCCCCAGGCTAACTTCCAGAAGGACGTAAGTGAGCCCTCCTCCCACCAAAAAGGGAACCACGCTCATCAGCGAGGCGAGAAAGGCATTCTGGTTTTCTCGGGCTCGGCGGGTGCGCTCAAATTCCTTCTCGGAGGTGTAGAGGGAACGCTCGGCGAAGTTCAGCCAGCGGTTAAACTGCACCGTCACCCAATCTGCCAGGGGAGAAAAGCCCAGGTAAAGGGCTAACGCCCAGAGGGTAGCGCCTGCGATCGCAGCCGTATCAATCGGCAACGGAAACGGCAGCAACTGGTTCACCATGGCAATCCCCCCTTACGGCTTACAAAATCAGCTAAAAAAAGTCCCTCATCAAGAGGGACTTTTGACAATGCCTTAACCATACCGTAAGGCCAGCAAAAATTCAGAGGACGGACTTAATCCCTACCGCCAGGGCGATAATCGGGACGGGGTGGGCCAGGATCTAGCCGATAGCGGTCATTCAAATCGTCGCGGGTTTTGGATGGGCGACGGCGGCGCACCCGATCATCCCCTGGACGAGAGCCGCCCCCGTAATAGGGAGGGCCATCGGAGAGGTCGTTCGGTGGCAGAGGGGGACCACTGCCGGGACGCATGTCGCCGCCCGGACGCATATCGCCACCGGGACGCATGTCACCACCGGGTCGCACGTCTCCGCCAGGGCGCATATCGCCACCAGGACGTCCGTTCGGAGGCGGCAGGGGAGGACCATCGTTGTAGCGATCCGAGTACCGATCTTGGGGTGGATAGGGAGAGCGGGGTTCATCCCGACCGCTCAGCATGGGTCTGGGCCGGGCGTAGGGGTCGTAAGGATCAGGGCCTCGCATATCCAACTCTGCCCGCATGTTTGCCCTTGAATCGGTGCCATAGGCGGGGCGGCTAGGACGACTGGGGCGATAGCCACCGCCACCCATGTAGGGATCGTTCTCAGGGCCACGTCCCCGCGGCGGCATGCTTTGAGGGCTTCTAGCGGAAATATTTTGAATCACAAGTGCCGTCAGCATCCCCACAACAATCATCTGCTGGAAGGATAGAATCACGTCCATGTTCAGATTGCCTAGCAAAATAACGCCTGCAATCAGGAACAGGATGGCGTAGACTCGGTCGGAATCGCGCCCATAGCCAGGTTTAAGCCTATCTAAGAAAAACAGGGCGACGGCACCGAGAACCATAAAGATACCGAGCAGTAGGGGAACAGGGGTGCCAAAATTCACAGTGGATTCCTCTCAAGGGTGCGACTCAGAGGGAGAGACGCAAGTTGCCAAAAATCAGCGCAGCACCAGTGGCTTAACTGGTTGGCCAAATCAATTCTAACGGACTTCGGTTGAATCTACTGGCCCAGGAAATTTCTATCACCGCAGCATCGATCCTGCGGTCCATCTACAAGAATGGGGGATACATACAAATGTACCCCCCGCCGATGACCAAATGGTGATTGAACCAGTCAGATTACTGGCGCTGAATTTTATCGCGCTGGCTGAGGAAAATCAGGGCAACCGTTGCAGGAATAACAACGATGGCAGCACCAGCGAGAATGCTCAACAGGAAATTGGCTAAGGAAGGTGTCATATTCCCCTTGTTCCTAACTTTTGTAGACGAATCGTTAACTCAATTATTATCGATCATGGACAACCTTAGAAGGGCTGAACTTCTGAGATTGCCTATGAGGTAGGGTAAAGCTTTGCGGCCTGGCTTACCCACAGCCATGAGAAGTTTGTTTACAAAGCTTTAGAATTTAAGAAGAGCTTCAGGAGAGGTGTAGATATGGCGACTACCGATATGGTCAGTGTTGGCATAGGGCTGTTTTTGGGGTTAATGACCCTGCTCTTTATCTTCCGCATTGTCCTCACCTGGTATCCCCAGGTGGATTTGAACAAGCTGCCCTATTCCCTGGTGGCCTGGCCTACGGAACCCTTTCTGATTCCTGTACGCAAGGTGGTGCCCCCTATCGGCGGGGTCGATATTTCCCCGATTATCTGGGTCGGCATCGTCACCCTATTGCGGGAACTGCTCGTAGGTCAGCAGGGCGTTCTTAAGATGCTTGGGTATTAGCCGCAGGCTCGGCAGCGCCATCTCATTTAAGGTGGGCTTTCACCTGAATCGACTCCAGCCGTAGGCTGCATTCGCGGACAGTAGATCTGCAAAAGCCTCAGTGGACTGGGCTTTTAGGCCGCAATGCATCACTGACGGTATATAACCTCTCCATTAGCCGTAGGCTGCATTCGCGGCCAGTAGATCTGCAAAAGTCTTAGTGGACTGGGCTTTTAGGCCGCAATGCATCACTGACGGAATGTGAACTCTCCATTAGCCATAGGATGCATTCGCGGCCAGTAGATCCGCACAAGTCTCAGTGGACTGGGCTTTTAGGCCGCAATGCATCACTGACGGAATGTGAACTCTCCATTAATGCAGGCAACAGGTTGCGGCCAATCAGAAATCTGTCACAGAGTGCGTCAGGCGAGCATCTCGATACCGTAAGCGGTGCGTTGCGGCCCAACGGTTTAGACTGGGACAACTGGCAAAGGTAAAGGCCGATAACGCACCCTACGTCGGTCGCAGCGTTTGGTAAAAGATTCACCCTAACAGGGCTTGATAGATAGGCTTTGCCCGCCATCCGGAATCCAGAAATATTGGAGAATTATCCCGCCGTCATCATCTGGTTGACAAAATTGGTGTACACATCCCCATTCAGGAAGTGAACATTCTCCAGCACCTTCTGATGGAATCCAATGGTGGTAGGTAGGCCGGTAATGGCACATTCCCGCAGCGCCCGCTTCATGCGCTTAATCGCCGTAGGACGGTCAGGTCCCCAGACAATCAGCTTACCCACCAGAGAGTCGTAGTAGGGCGGAATTTCGTAGTCGGTGTAGACGTGGGAATCCATCCGCACACCCATGCCGCCAGGGGCCAGATAGCCGCTAATGCGACCGGGATTGGGCCGGAAGTTGTGATCCGGATCTTCCGCATTGATGCGGCACTCGATGGCGTGACCCCGAATTTCAATGTCTTCCTGGGTGAAGGGCAGCTTTTCCCCCTGGGCAATGCGCAGCTGGGCGGCAATTAAGTCGATGCCGGTAATCATTTCGGTGACGGGATGCTCTACCTGAATGCGGGTGTTCATTTCCATGAAGTAGAAGTTACCCGAGGCATCCAGCAGAAATTCCACCGTACCGGCCCCAACGTAGCTAATGGATTTTGCCGCCCGCACCGCAGCATCCCCCATTTTTTGTCGCAGTTCGGGCGATAGGGCCGGGCTGGGGGCTTCTTCCAGCAGCTTCTGGTGTCGCCGCTGAATGGAACAGTCCCGCTCTCCCAGGTGCACCACATTGCCGTAGCTATCTGCCAGAATTTGAAATTCAATATGTCGGGGACGCTCAACAAACTTTTCCAGATAAACGCCGGGGTTGCCGAAGGCGGCTTCCGCTTCACCCTGGGCCGCCATGAAGGCTTTGCTCATTTCTTTATCGTTCTGCACCAGGCGCATGCCGCGTCCACCGCCGCCTGCCGTCGCCTTGATGATGACCGGGTAGCCGATTTTATTAGCGATATCGTAGGCTTCCGATTCATCCACCAGCAGGCCGTCGCTACCGGGCACGGTGGGAACTCCGACCCGCTGCATGGTGTCTTTAGCGGTAGACTTGTCCCCCATTTTGCGGATCGAGTCGGGAGAAGGACCAACGAAAACCAGCTGGTGGTCAGCGCAAATTTCGGCAAATCGAGCATTTTCCGCCAGAAACCCATAGCCGGGATGAATCGCTCCGGCATTGCGGGTTAAAGCTGCGGCGATGATGTTAGGAATATTGAGATAGCTTTTCTGGCTGGGTGCTTCGCCGATACAGACTGCCTCATCCGCCAGCTGAACATGCAGGGCGTGGCGGTCTACCGTGGAGTGTACTGCAACGGTGGCAATGCCCATCTCTTCACAGGTGCGAATGATGCGCAGGGCAATTTCTCCCCGGTTGGCAATCAAGATTTTTGAAAAGCGCATTAGATACGGCGAAATTAACTAGATCTGAATCATACGACGGTTGCTAATCGTATCACGGAGAAATGTCGATAATTTTGCTGCCAGACCCCTAACAAAAATGCACTTATGGTTTATTGTATTTATCTGAGCCTGATACACCTCTGAAGGTCTTGACCTCACAAGGCTATTTCTATTCAGCCGTATCAGCCTAACCCACGCGGATGTGGTGGAATTGGTAGACACGCACGCTTGAGGGGCGTGTAGCTTTGCTGTGCGAGTTCGAGTCTCGCCATCCGCATATATCGGCAATGTAGGGCTGAATGGCGTTCCTTGATAACCTCGCGTTTGCCAGGGAGGTGACCTAATAAAGGGTTTGTTCGACCAGTTCTACAGTTGGTTAAGGCTTCTGGAGTAAGCCCTACCGGGTAGGTGTAGACAATTTGCAGCAGTCAACCTCGACCTGTATGTTGCTTTCGTATCTGCCTTTTAGTCTACTCAGCGAAAGCACGATAAGATAAAGCTGAAAGCAGATAAACTTTTGTAACAGCTTTGACTTCTGCCATTCAGCCCGTTACCGATGCCGCCGTCCCCCGCGACTGGTATGCCCTGCGCCCCCTGTGGCAGGCTGGGCAACCCATCGTCCAGAAGGGGCTACCCCACGATCAACTTTCTCCCGCCTGGCAAATTTTGCTGCTGGGGGATGGTTCACCCACTCGCCACCTGCAGCTTCTAACCCGTGAGCACACCGAAGTGGACGTAATTGATATGTCCCCCGTGGGTATGGACCTGGACGGTGCCCCGGATATTATTCGGGTGGTTCCGGGACCCCGTTTGCGGCGTCAGGTCTGGCTGCGTACCGCGTCGGGGCAACGGCTGGCCTACGCCACTTCCTGGTGGGAAGCCAGCCACGTGGATGAGTATTTGCAAAATCGTTCTTTGCCGATCTGGGCCAGCCTGGCCCGGTTGCGCACAGAGCTATATCGCGATGTGCAGGGCATTTACTTTGGGGAATGCCCGGCCCTGGAGGCGGCTTTTGATCAGAAAGGCCCCTTTTGGGGACGGCACTATCTGTTCTGGCACCACGGTAAGCCCTTGACGCTGATTTATGAGGTGTTTTCGCCCTATTTAACCCGGTATTTGGGGCCGATGTAGGGAGTTGGAAGTAGATGGGTAGATGGGTGGATAGGTGGATAGGTATCAGGGACTGGGTGCCGGGTCCGTCGCATCAGATCAGCTTGATCTCTAAACCTATCCGCCCCCCACCCCCTGATACTCGATCCCCGCTTCCCGATACCTGTCCCTGATCCCCGATCCCCGATTCCCACCCCGATCACTCACATCCACCCTGGTCCCTTCGAAGATGGTGGATCGTAGGGATTTTGGGGATCGGCAAAACGGTTTTGCTGGGTGCGGGTGGGTTCGAAGTTAATGTCGGCTCTTAATGGACCGTAGGTTTGCCGCAGCATAGCTTCGATGTGGTCGCCTAGGGTTTCTCGGGCATCCCAAAATTCAGGATGAATGGCCAGACGAAGCTCAACCCAAACCTGACGACCTACCATGCCGCGAGAGCGAATGCTCATGCAGCGAGTAACCCCCTGTACAGAATTGGCGATGGCGGCAATGGCTTCGGGGGCGATGGCGGTGGGGCGTAACAGCAGGGGGAGTTGAGCTTTTAAGACGCGCCAGAGGCTGCGGGGTAGGGTGAGTAGGAGGGCGATCGCAAATACCGCATCCAGCCACAGCTGGTTTTGCCATACTGCCAGCAATACCATCAGCATAAGAATGCTGAACCAGGCATCTTTCAAAAAATGTTGGGTGTTGAGTTGGAGGGGCAGATTCTCTAAAATGCGGGCCTGATAGCTGGAGTAAATGCCCAGCGCAACATTCAAAATCACCATGGCGGCGGTGAACTGCAAAACCCTGGGCTCAAGGTTGACTAAAAAGGAAGCGTCGCCACCGGTCATGGCCTGAAAAACCTGTTGCAGGGCCACCAGCAGTACGCTCACCCCCGTAAAGCCTAAAAAGGCACACAGCATGAGGGTGCCAGCCACCTCGGTGCGGCCATGGCCCCAGACTTCTCGACCCATTTGCCGCTGGGGAGAGTTCAGGGCCATCAGGCTGAGGATGGTACTGAACCCGTCTACGAGGGTGTGTAAAGACTCGGACAACAGCGTTAAAGACTTATTCGCCCAGCCCCCCAAAACCTCAACCGCCAGCAGCAGTAATGTTGCCCAGAGGGTGGTTAACAGCAGTCGAGAACTCATTCGGCGTTGGTATTCGCCTGGGGTCATGGGCTAATCGTCGATACATCTTGCTCCAGACAGCAGAAAAGTCACCTCTGAAAGACGCCATTGCTGGTGCTCGGAACATGGTCTAGTCGGCTCAATACTACTTCAAGAATCTGTAAAAAAGCAGACCGCAATCATGGGATCACGATCTGCTGTTGACTTAGAAATGGATGTTCATGGGGCAGGCTCTATTGAACCCACCCATTTAACCCCCATAGGGGTCTGCTACACTCAGCTACCGCCTCTTGCCGCCGGGCAATCTACTACTCGAACAGAAGCAGCAGCGGCGTAGTCCCGCAGAATATCTGCTTCGGGGGCAAAACTGTTACCGGTTTCGTTCACTGGAGTCGCGACTTGACACCAACCCGCCATTTCGGTAATGACGGATGCTCCCCAGTGACCGCTGATATCGCTAAAGGTGGGCGGGTTAGAGATATTCGGAATCAACGCCGTGGCATCTTGGGGTAGAGGAGTTGCCCCTTCGGCATCCGATTCTTTTGCAAGCTCCGAGAGTCGGGCGAGTTTATTCAGCATGGCCATATACTCAGCCCGAGATAGGTTATCCGTCGGGCGGAAGTTGCCGGTGCCAAAGTCTCCAGCAACAATGTCGAGGGACTTTGCCTGGGCAATTTTGAGAGCACTCCAGCGGTCTTGAGCAACATCGGGGAAGGGCGCACTAAACACCGACTGGGGAATGGTTGCCAACAGAGAGGTAGGCAAAACCTGGGAAGCTGCTTCCATCACGATAGAAACGCCCTGCTCCCGAGTCAGAGGATTCTTGGGTCTGAACGTACCATCTTCGGCAAAGCCAGAAACCAAACCAAGCTCAGCAGCGTGAACAATTTCATTGGCGTAGATATTGCCAGAAATGTCGGTGAAGGGAAGCGTTGCTGGAGGCGTAGGCCGTGACGGTTGGCTCGGTTCAGATGGTCCGGTGGCCACATCTTCGCCATCCGCAGCAAGCAGTTGGGCCACAGTCATGTCGTTGGTGAAGTACACCAGATTAGACCCAACAATTCGCCCATCGAAGGTGCGCTTGGTGAGGGACCAGCCCGGATCTAAATGGATCTTGGTGTAGCCAGTAGGGCTAACGCCCCCTGTCCGACCAATGGTGAACCGGTCTCGGCCTGTAATGCTGGTACGGTACTGCAACAGAATTTCGCCGTTGCGCTCTCTTAACTCAAAAATGCCACCGGAGCCAATGTCTTCGCCGGCCCACACCGCATAGCCGTTACTGTCTTTTTGCAGGCGGCAAGTGCCGGTGTAGTCAAAGCTGTTCCACAGGTCGTTGACTGCAGTAGGCCTGGCGTTAGGGTCAACAAGACTCCAGCAGGCAGGGCTGTCGGCCAGTTGCTCAACGATAAACAGTCGATAGGGTTGAGACGTGGACCCTGGGACAGCTACAACCAAAAAGTCACTTTCATCGATGGGAGTGTTACCAAAGGTCTGAGCCAGCTGTATGGTGTCTAGACCGGCAGACTGAAATTCTGTAACCCTTGCAGAAGCCTGCCCCGCATTACTAAACATGCTGATGGTAGCTGCTGTCAGCGCCAGGGCTTTAAGGCTAGAAGATAGATTCATAATTCACCCTTCCTAGGACATGATCTGGTGATTGTGATACAGGGGTGCGATCGCGCAACGCCTGACGGTATGAACGACCCAAAACTTGAATTTGCATTGAATTTGGTGCCACTCGACAACCGAAACTGAATGAAACGACCGGTATCCTTTGCGATCCAGGCGACTTCCAGGGGTAAGAAAACTGACCAAGGTGCATCTGGCGGGAAACCGACATTCATTTTACGGGCAACAGGTTGCCATGGCACTAATTTTGTCCCTGGTTCCTTAAGTAATCTTAGGGAAGCTCCACATAAATAGACGTTTTGAGTAAATAGACGTTTTGAGTATAAAAGCAGGGGAGAAGCATGCTCAGAACCATCAGGATGCTTGTTGAAGTGGACTACCGCCGACTCCCAATGCCTGGTAGAAGGCTACAGGTCAAATTCATCCAGCGCAGTAGACTCTGCCGATTCAGCCTCTGCTCCGAGGGGGTTAACAGAGCGGGATACCGAAGCTTTGTAGCTTTCCTGCTGGGTAACCATATCTACCGCAATGGCTTCTATCCACACCTCCAGGCAGCCCATGGGCACGGTCAGCTGCACTGACCCCTCCAGCTGGCCATGGCCATTGGGGACTAGATGGCTAATCTGCCGGGGTTCATCGGTCAGGCTACGGGTTTGGGGATCAGTAATCCATACCTTGAGATACATGCGGTTGGCATGGTAAGGCACCCGCAGGGTTAGCAGAACGGTTTCCTTTGCGGTTAACTCGGTGGTGCCAATGATAATTTCAGGCACCGGCGGATTTAATGGTTCTAAGTCGTCCCCCTCCTGAAGCCGGTCAACCAGAGCCGCTGCCGCTGCCGGGGTGATTTCCTCAACGGCAGGCTCAGGGTCTTCATAAATGACCACTTCCCCTTCGAAGGGAATAAACACCGGTTGATTGCTTTCCTCCTGCTCTGGCGCATTAGGGGTTTCTGTTTTGGCAGTGCCCTGCCTGGCCTGGTTGGCTTCCTCTTGAATGGTAACGGCCAGGTCGTTCAGGCGATTCCAGAACTTTTCCTGCAGATTGAGGGCTTTGAACGCCATCGTCTCATGGGAGGGCAGCATCAATGAATCTGCCCCCTCTCTTGCCGAGGAAGGCCGGGCCGGGTTTCGGTTGGATGCCCCCTGAGGGTTACCCCCCCCAGCGGTTCCCCGAGTTGAAGACGCCTCTGGAGCTAATGATTGTAATGGCGGTAGGGTTAGCCCCTGGGGCGAGCGAACCGCCGGCCCATCGGCAGTCTCTGGCGATTGTTGCTCGGGGGGCGAGGGTGCGACGGGATTGGCATTGCTAGCCGGAGGAGCCGCCTCAATATCTGCCGAATTGGGGCCTGGAGATGCCGGTTCATCCTGGGAGATCGACGCAGGCTTGGGTTGCCCCAGGGGCGGCAGCACAGGTTTACGGGCGCTGACCTCATGGGGAGACGGGTAGTAAATCTTGGGGGGAATGGTGGGGTGACTGCGGGGCAGGGTAATGGTTGGTACCGACCGGGGGGGAGCAACGGGAAACTGCACATTATCCCAACCCGACGGGTCGTCTTCGGGAGAGACCTCGGGAAGAGCGGGCTGACTTTCCCCGGCCAGCCGGTCAGGGGCAAAGACTAAATCTGCATCGGCATCGTCTTCGGCCTGGTTGGCAATTTCGTCGAATAAGGCCGCCAGATCCATGGTGATAGTAAAACGCTTCAGGGCCAGCAGGTTAAACGCCCCTGCCTGGCGAGACAACAGCGCCAGCTCCCCCAGCAGCAGCCGGGTAGAGAGCGTCTGGGGCAGGGCTACCGCAACGGCAAACTCTGCCGGAAACGCCTTGGCCCCCACCGGAAAGGGAACCAGAGTGATGACCTCTGCCGTCTGAGGATCGCAGAGACGCACCACCAGGTTCATGTCAGAACAAGATTCTCCTTCAATGACGCTGTGGGCCTGGCCGGTCAGGTGAATCGCCTGCCCCTGGGTGGCCATAAATGCTGTTTGGTCCAGGGTCAGGGGGTAGAGGGTGTTGCCCTCCTGGTCTGTATCGGCAAACCCCTGTTGGGCCTGGTCGAAAACACTAATGATGTCTTGTAGATCGTTGTCGGACCATGAGGTCAGTGGTGGGGATGTTGCCCTGGGTGCTTCGGCCCCGGTAGCTGTTGCAGACTCTAAATTATGGGAATGGTTGGGGTCTAGTGCAGCCTGGGTCGCCTCGGTGGTGGTTGCGCCTTGACCCAGACCGGGGGTACTGCCGTCATCTGCAAACCAGTCGCCATCTTCACCCACGCCCTGGGCCAGAACCCGCAGTTGAATGGCGTAGCGCCAGGGGGGGGAGTCCTCGTCGGCTGGGGCGGTTTGGGGCTCAGATGCTACTGCGTTGCTTAGCCCCTGGCAGTAAATATCCCAGCTGCCTGGAGAGAGCCGGGTAAAGGGTAACACCACCAGCAGGCCGTTTTCGTTGGTTTGGCCCTGGCGTTTCAAACTCCGGCGTTTTGGGGGTGTCTGGTCGGTTGCAATCTGGCTGATGTGGACCTGAACCGGGGTGTCAGGCTGGTTACAGTGGGCCATGATGCGGTAACGACCCTCCAGGATTTCCATCTGGGAAGTATCCAGGGGAAGCCAGCTGCTATCTCCCTCTTGCTGCAGTAGAAATTCCCAATATTCCATAGTGTTTTAACCCCGGCAGAAAGCCCAGCGCAACAACTCAAAATATAGCGGTCATCCTAGCGTGAATGGTCAGTATCTCGGCTAGAATCAGGGTGCCTATGCCCCTAAACCCCTGATGTTGATTGGATGCGGCAATTCTAGAATGACTTCTTGTGACGCGCTGATTTTTGATGTAGATGGCACCCTGGCAGAAACGGAACGGGACGGGCACCGGGTCGCCTTTAATCGTGCGTTTCAGGACTTTGGTTTGTCCTGGTACTGGCCTGTTGGTTTGTACGGTCAGCTGTTAAAGATTGCCGGCGGCAAGGAAAGAATTCAGTACTTCATCAAGCGCTACCAGCCCCCGCTGGACTATCAAGGTGATCTGAACGATCTAATTGTTGACCTGCACAGGGTCAAAACCGCTTACTTTAAGCAACTGCTGCTAGACCACGCCATCCCTCTGCGTCCGGGGGTAAAGCGCCTGCTGGATGAGGCCCGTCGCCATCAGGTGCGGTTAGCGATTGCGACCACCAGCGCTAAAGATAATGTTATTCCTCTTTTAGAAACGCTCTTAGGACCAGACTCGCCCCAGTGGTTTGAGGTAATTGCCGCCGGCGATATGGTCCCCCAGAAGAAACCTGCCCCCGACATCTACAATCTGGTCATTAACGCCATGGGGCTGAACCCCCATCGCTGTCTGGTGCTGGAAGATAGCCAGCAGGGGTTAGAAGCTGCCACCGCTGCCGGGTTAACTACGGTAGTAACGGTTAACGACTATACCCGCAATCATTATTTGGGCACCGCCAAGCTGGTGGTAAATCACCTGGGAGAGCCCGGCCAACCCTTCGAAGTCTTGCAGGGGGATGCTAACCATGCCTACTATTTCTCTTTAGATTTGGCTTCTAGCCTGCTGCGGAATTCCTCAGAGTAATTGAGGGTGCTCAATGCTCGTGTTGCTCCCCCCAGCATTACTCGTTTGACAATGCGGTTCTCTCAGTTCGATATAAACTTTCCTTGAGCGCCCCACCACTGGAACACGGTACTGTGATGTCTCTTTCTCACCTTCTCTGGCAGGACCATCAGGATATTGCGATCGCATGCCTTCACCACCCCTTTGTTCAGGGCATTGGAGAGGGCTCCCTGCCAGAATCCCGATTCGCCTACTACGTTGGGCAGGATGCCTTTTTCCTCGAAGCGTTTGCCAGGGCCTACAGCATCGCCGCCGCCAAGGCTCACGATTGGAAAGCCTTTCAGGTTTTCCATAACCTGGCGGCAGGGGTTCTAGAAGAACTCAACCTGCATGAAGCCTATGCCCGGGAGTGGGGGGTTGACCTGCGCCAGGTTAACCCGGGTGCCGCCACCCGACAGTACACTGACTTCCTGCTCAGTACTGCCTGGAGTCAGGAACCGGGGGCGACTGCTGTAGCCATGTCGCCCTGTATGCGCCTGTACGCATTTTTGGGTCAGTCTCTCGCCAAAGACGGTATACCCGATCACCGCTACCGCCAGTGGATTGAAACCTATAGCAGTCATGACTTTGAACCGCTGGCTCAGCAGTTAGAGGAGTTAGTGAATGAGCAGGCGGTGGATAGTACTTTGACTCGTGCCAACTACAGGTACGCCATGGAATGCGAGCTTAATTTCTTTGAAGCAGCCTGGAATCAGTAATGCCAGTACAAATCGAGGATGGGTGGATAGGATTTGAGATCATCATCGAATCCTATCCACTCTTTGTAGGGCAGGCATCTTGTCTACCTTAGGCAGCCAAGACGGCTACCCTACCTGATTGAATTTCCATGCCTAATCCGTAAACTTCAGCCGATAGCGAAAATTGGCCACAGACTCTACCAGCCCTAGCGCGATGAAGTTGGTCAATAAAGCCGAGCGTCCATAGCTCAACCAGGGCAGAGGAATACCGGTAATGGGAGCCAGCCCAATGGTCATGCCCACGTTAATCATGACCTGAAACAGAATCATTGAAAGCACCCCCATCGTCAGCAAAGAACCGAAGTCGTCCTTAGCGTTTTGGGCAATAATTACCAGGCGTAGGCAAATAACCCAGTAGACTAACACCACTGCCATGGCACCCACAAAACCCCATTCTTCTCCTACGGCAGAAAAAATAAAGTCCGTATGCTGTTCGGGGATAAAGTTTAGCTGAGTCTGAGAACCCTGCCCTAACCCCTGCCCCCATAGCTTGCCAGCGCCAATGGCAATGCGGGACTGAATCAGGTGATAGCCTGCCCCCAGAGGGTCTTTGTCAGGGTCGAGAAACAAAATGAGCCGATCTTTTTGATAGTCGTGGAGAAGCTCCCAAAAAATATCTCCCACTTTGCCGCAGATCAGGTTCACCGCCGTTGCCAACACGGTGCTAAACCAGCGCCAGGGCAACGTGTACCAGGCTACTACTCCCATCAGGCCACTCCACACCAGCCAGATGGGCAGAGTCAGGTGAAACAGAATGGCAGACACCAAAGGAGAGAGCAGCAGTAACAGCCAGCCCAGGTTACAGTTCGCCCAATACAACATGCCCAGGGTAATAGCCCCAAACACTAAGGAGGTCCCCAGGTCGGGCTGAATAAACACCAGGAACCACGGCAGAATGGTCACCGCCAAGGCCCGGCCTACCCCCCACAGAGTCGAGGCATCTCGTTGACTGAGCATGGCCGCCTGGGTGATGATAATTCCGAGCTTGGCAAACTCAGAAGGCTGGACATAAAAACCAAAAAGCCCAAGCCAACTTTGAGCCCCTGACCCGACCGTGCCAATGAAAAGCACGACTACCAGAAGCACATTGATCACCCCGTAGATAATCCAGTGCCAGGTGACCAGATGTTCATAGCGACTGCGGGATAACCACAACGCAATCAACAGTCCAATTACCCCCAGGATGATGTGATTCCAGCCGTAAATCCCAGGTTCAATGTTTTGTTGGGTACTGTTGATAACCAGGGCACCAAAAATGACCAATGCGACTGGCAGTAGCAGCAGGAGCCAGTCCATTCCCTGCCAGACATTGACAAAGAGCCGCCAGCGCTTTTGTAACGCTACGTTCATAACCATCACGAAGCCAGGGCCATAATTGAGACTTTTGCCGCCACCTGTTGGGCAATGGCTTTTAGAGCCTGCGCGGACTCAGACTCGGCGTACTGCACCACAATCGGGATACCCTGGTCTCCTCCCTGTCTAACCGACATTTCCAAAGGCACACATCCCAGCAGGGGGACTCCAAGCTCGGAAGCAATTTTTTCGCCACCGCCAGAACCAAAAATGTCGTACCGCTTCTCAGGAGCATCGGGGGGGATAAAGAAGCTCATATTTTCAACCACCCCCAGCACCGGCACCTTGAGCTGCTGGAACATACGCAGGCCCCGACGGGCGTCAGATACCGCCACATCCTGGGGAGTTGACACAATCACCGCCCCCGCCATAGGCACGGCCTGGGCCAGGGTAAGCTGAGCATCGCCCGTACCGGGGGGCATGTCCACAATGAGATAGTCCAGCTCGCCCCACTGCACCTGGTACAAAAATTGGCGAATCACTCCATTTAGCATGGGTCCCCGCCAGATCACCGGTTGATCGGGGTCAATCAAAAAGCCCATGGAAACCATTTTGACGCCATGGTTAAAGGCTGGCTCCAGCACTTCGCCCTGCCCTTCGGCTCCCTGGCGCACGCGCACTTCGGCGGCGCTCAACCCCATCATGGTGGGTGCGTTGGGACCATAAATATCAGCGTCAATCAGGCCTACTGCTGCACCAGCTTGAGCCAGGGAAACCGCCAAATTTACCGCTACGGTGCTCTTACCCACCCCACCTTTACCACTGGATACCGCTACGATATTTTTCACACCGTCGATACCCATGCGGTCTGGCAGCGACTTCTGCTGAGGCGTCTCTGCCGTTACCTCGACCTGTACCGAATTCACACCCGGTATGGTTTTCACGGCCTTTTCGCAATCTTCTACGATGAACTCTCGCAGTGGACAGGCTGGCGTTGTAAGCACCAGGGTAAAGCTGACATCGCCCCCCTCTACGGAGACATTGCGAATCATGTTCAGCTCAACCAGGCTTTTTTGCAGTTCAGGGTCCTGGACGGGACGCAAAACTTCGAGAACGGAATCGGGACTTAGGGTTAGGCTCATGGGGCTGGAATCAGTCGGGCCGCTTAACAACAAGGAGTGACTTCACAATCATTAACTTATCTTAAAGGGCAGTGAGGAGGTTTGATCAGGGGAGGGTGGGTGAGTAGGTGAGTGGGTGAGTGGGTGAGTGAGAGGGTGGGTGAGTGGGAGGGTATCGGGGGTTGAGGATTTGCACAATCTCAAACCTGGCACCTGACACCTGGCACCTGGCACCTGACACCTTGCCCCCCAAACTCCCTTATAACCAGGTCTCCAGAGACCGGCGACCCTGCAGTAGATCGGGATGTTCGGCGGCCTGGGCCAGGGCTGAGGCGACTTTAGCGGCATAGGGCCGTAGGATGGACCAGGCCAGGGGAGACAGCCATCCGCGCAGGGTGACGGAGTAGCAGATTTGGGTTCCCCGCACGGTGGATTTGAGCTGGTAGGTGACTCGTTCTTCCAGGCCAGGAACGGGGAAAACGCGAATACTGATGAGTTCGTGGGGCAGAACGCGTTCTACAAAAATATTGACAGGGACGGGAAAAATGCGAGTAAAAGCGCGATAAATCAGGCCAGGCTTAGGCATCAGCCCCTGGGGCGCGTTAGTGCTGGTTAGCAGAGGATGCCAGGACACATCGGTCAGGTTCATCATGGTTTGCCAGAGGGTGTCTATGGAGGCTGTGCTAACCGCCCGATAGGACTTTTCTAGCTGCTGCTGCACTCTAATCCAGTGCTGAATGAGCTGCAATAGCGACAAAAATGGACGCGGAAAATACCATTCTCTAGAGAACATAGGGGCTTTCACCTCCTACCAAAGGGTGAGCGAGCGTTAGAGAGACCATAGAAGGGAAAACGACCTGGGCAACCATTCTAGAATTGTAAATATTCCAGTAAACCGCTGTTGGTGGCGGGTGCCCGATTTCCCTGGCGGTGAATTTGCAAAATGTAGATTTTCGCAACATTTGTTTGTATGAAATCCGCCGGGTAACGTTTCGCGCTAGCGTGAGTAAGTCTTGTCCAGGTCCAGAAATGGAGTTTTGCCTACAGTAAAGCTACAGTTTTTGAGCTGGGCTTGGCAAAAGCTGTCTCTCTGTTGAGGGCGGTTGTTCAATAAAACGGTTCCTTTGGGAAGATTCCTTTGGGAAGATCTCTAATCCTGCGTTTGCCCTGGCATGATTAGCTTAGGCTCAAGGTTTCGGTGCCAGTCGTTATCCCAGGGTTGACAGGTTGGTTGCTAATTGGAACCATTCTTCAGTGTGACACACCCGTAGTATTCGCTGCTTTATGACAACTTCTCCAGTTTCTAATCCCGCTTCCGCTGGCAAATCTGCTCCCCCTCCGGCTGACTCTCGGGACCGCGTTAGCACTATGCTACAACGCTTGCAAGATAGTATCTGTCAGCGGTTAGAACAACTTGACGGCGAAGCCAGTTTTCAAGAAGATTCCTGGCAGCGGCCCGAAGGGGGAGGCGGTCGCTCGCGGGTCATTAAGCAAGGTGGGGTGTTCGAGCAGGGAGGGGTGAACTTCTCTGAGGTCTGGGGTGACCGCTTACCTCCCTCCATTCTGGTGCAAAGACCCGAGGCAGCAGGTCACAGGTTCTACGCCACCGGTACGTCGATGGTGCTGCATCCCCGCAATCCATTCATTCCTACGGTGCACCTGAATTATCGCTACTTTGAAGCAGGCCCAGTGTGGTGGTTTGGCGGCGGCATTGACCTGACTCCTTACTATCCCTTTGACGAAGATGTGGTGCATTTTCACCAGACCCTGAAGGAAACCTGCGATCGCCACCATCCCGAATATTACCCCGTCTTCAAAAAATGGTGTGACGAATACTTTTACTTAAAGCACCGTCAAGAAACGCGCGGCGTCGGCGGCATCTTCTTCGATTACCAGGACGGCCAGGGCAGCCTGTACCGGGGACCCGACGAAAATGGTCCTGCGGCAGAGTACAGCCAGGCGGTGGGCGACCTGCCCCAGCGCAGTTGGGAAGATCTCTTTAATTTTGCCAGAGACTGCGGCGACGCCTTTTTGCCGGCCTATGTCCCCACCGTTGAAAAACACCGGGGGGATGAGTACAGCGACCATCAGCGCCAGTTTCAACTCTATCGCCGGGGGCGTTACGTAGAGTTCAACCTGGTGTATGACCGGGGCACCATTTTTGGTCTACAAACCAATGGCCGCACAGAGTCCATTCTGATGTCCTTGCCGCCCCTGGTGCGCTGGGAGTATGGCTTTACCCCTGCACCAGATACCCCCGAAGCCCGACTCTACGAGGTATTTCTGAAGCCTCAAGACTGGGTAAACTGGTCCCACGGTTGATGGCTGGAGCTCAATTGATGCCCGCCTGTTCCACACTGAAGGTTGGGTAACCTGTCAGGAGTTTTCCCGAGTATTATCAAAAGAACAAGGCTTAGCTGATGCGTTTTAACGGTTGACGCAGTCCGGGATGGCCTCCTGGCAGGGAAATTGATATGGAACAGCGAACCTATGAACGGGAAGACGGTCAGGTAGTGGTGGTGATATCACCCCAGGATAAGCTTGACATTTCTACGGCGTGGCAGTTCAGGCTCAAGCTGCAGGACTGCATGGCTAACCTATCTCCCCATATGGTGGTTAACCTGGGCAACCTGAGCGCTATCGACAGTGCCGGCATGACTACCCTGGTTGCGGGGTTGCGGGATGCCGAAAAAGCCGAGGGCAGTTTCCGTATCTGTAATCTGCCCGTTTCCCTGCGTCCGGTGTTTGAAGTTTCAACAATGGACGATCTGTTTGAAATCTACGAAACCGAAGAGGCGGCTTTGAAAGCCTGACGTCATCTATGCCTGAGGGATGGCAAATGCCTGGGTTTTGAGGAGTTGAAATGGCCCCATTCGGGGTCCCCAGGTGGTGGCCCCGGTGGCAGGCTCAACCCCATGGTCGTAGACCGTTAACTGCATTGGCGATGGAGCAGTACTGCCCATGGGTTGGGGAGGTTGGGGACCAATGTCAAAGGCCAGATGAATATAGCTGGTCTGGCCGTTGATCGTAATGCTGCAGAGGGTATTCCCAGGAAGACGGCCCTGAAACAGACCGCTGATGGGGTCGCAGGTGATAGTTAGCGCACAGGTGGGTAAGTTGACCAGATCCTGCCGTTGGAGCTGGCGTAATTGTTCTGGCTGTGTGGCGCTGCCTGAAAATGCCTGGGCGTCTCGCAGGGCGTAGTACTGCCCCTTGAGCTGTTCTCCCTGGGTGGTAAGGTGTAGCACCCGCTGCCGGTAGGGAGGTTGGCCCGTCGCGACGTTAATCTGCTCAATGAAAAAGCCATAGCCTGCAGAAAACAGATGGGGAGGCAGGGGCCGGTTCCACACCCGCAGATGCAAAAACCAGGTGGGATCAGCCAGGGATTGGGGTTTGTTGTCGAACTCCCCCGCCAGGTACCGGGCCAGACGCGATAGAGAACTGGGGGAGTCGGGGAGAGCCTCTGCCATGGGACTAGATCTGCAAGCGCTGTAGATAGGCACCTCGTATTGTAGAAAACTGCTGGTATCTCTACCGGTACCCCAGCACAACGTTTTAACCGGCAGGTGTCCCATGGTTTCCCCTGGTGCCCATGGCTTCGGTTTCCCTGGTATCTCGATGAGGTTGAGTGCTGCCGTTTCTCTAAATCAGAACTACTCATCGGAGCAGGGGGGCCTGTTGTGTGGTCCTGATTTGAAGAATGGGTATCAATGGCAGGTTGCAGGTTGTACCAGGCAGGTAAGAATTCACTCCTCTGACAGACGCTAGGGGTAGAAATGGATTCTACGGTAAATAAGGTGTTTACAGCTGTTTCTACAAAGCACCCCTGGAAAGCACCCCTGGCTTTTCAGGCACACTGATGAACGTTGTAAGCGCAACTGTAAGGCTGTTACTGCGATCCCACTATGACTGAGAATTCCGTCAAAAAAGTTAACCAAAATACTTCTCCTACCGGCGATATGGGCCAGGTCTACCTCGCCTCGGGTAAGGCCATGGCCATGCGGATGTGGGATGAAACTCCCGCAGATAGCCCCAAACCCACCAGTCAGCGAGAGTATGAGACCGTTGGTTATGTGCTGGAAGGCAGGGCCGAGCTACACCTGGAGGGACAAATGGTCACCCTGGAACCCGGCGACTCCTGGGTAGTGCCTAAAGACGCTCCCCATACCTATCGGGTTTTAGAAGGCTTTAAAGCCCTGGAGGTCACTAGCCCACCGGCCCGTTTTCACAACCGGGACGCCACTTAAAGGATGGCAAAAATAGACCGGAATGGGGTTGACTTCTGGCACCGGTTGTAGAGAAAAATTTCACGATACATTACATGCACCAGATTTTTCGTCGCAGGTGGCTTAGACTAGGCTTTTTGAGCTACCTGTGAGGAGTGAATCTGCGTGACGACTAGCTTATTTCGAACCATTACGGCAACTGGTGCGTCTTTAGTCATGGTCGGGACGACGGCCTGTACCCTACCCCAAACCCCGGCCGATGAATCCATGCTGACGGGTTCTGTCTGGCAGCTCCAGCAAATTCAGTTTGGGGATGGCACTGTCGTTACTCCCAGTGATCCTGCCAACTACACCGTTGAGTTTTTGGACGATGGCCAACTCGGAATTCAGGCCGACTGCAACCGAGTGCTGGGGGAATATGTTGGCGAAAGCGGTATTTTAGACATTACTTTAGGACCCAGCACTCTGGCTGCCTGCGGTCCTGACTCTATTGATACAGAATTTACTCGGGCTTTGAGCAATGCCTCTCTGTACTTCTTCCAGGACGGGGACTTGTTCATTGACCTGATCTACGACAGCGGTACCATGCAGCTTAGCCCCGCTGATGAGGAAATGGCCTTAATTGGTCCGGTATGGGAACTGGAGCAAATTCAGTACAACGATGACACTCTGTTGGTGGCCGATCCACCGGAAAATTACACCGTTGAGTTTATGGCCGATGGCGGTGTGGCCATCCAGGCCGACTGTAATCAGGGGCGTGGAGAATTTTCCACGGACGATAGCAGCCTTGACATTACCGTAGGTGCTCTGACCCGAGCGGCTTGCCCGCCAGGGTCAATCAGCAACGAGTTTGTTCAAGCCCTCGACGGTGCTGTAATCTACTTCTTCCAGGATGGCAAATTGTTCATGGATATTCGGTACGACACTGGCACCATGCGCTTTCGGGCAGCTCAGTAAACCTGAATCATCCTGCAGTTAGGGGTTCTTTCCCTAACTGCAGGTATGTCATAATCCCAGGGCCTGTGGCCTATCGGTAATGCGTTGAGGTGCAGCCGATACTATCCCTGGGATTAGGCTGGTTTTGTTCCGGAACGGTTCCCATGGGATGCGGGTCACCTATCTATACGGGTCACCTATCTATACGGGTGCGGTCTTCGGGTTCGACATCCCCCTCAGGAGCATTCGTCGGGAGTTTTATCCAGAGCACGCTCTAGAATGACCACCTGCTGCAGTCGCTTAATGCCCCGGTTGAGCCGCATGGAGGACCGAACATAGTGAATTGCGAACACCAGAAAGGCAATACAAAACGGAGTCAGGCATAGCGTCATCACAGTATTGGGAGACATTGAGTCATTCAAGCTCTCCGCAGGAGAGGCTGAAATGGTCGCCTCCTGGGTTTGGGTCTCGACTTGAGCCGTGGCGTCAGGATTAGCCGTCAGGGGATGTTGGTTTTGAAAAGCATAGTTGTTGAACATGGTGGGGAACGCAATAGGAGATGACTAGAGAGAATGATGTTTCACTCGCTAAGAGTTCCCATCCCTCAGCCAAAATGCTTAGGGTTAATCAAATTTTTACGTTGCCTCAATTGGGTCAAAACACAGTACCATCGCTGGCCAGCGCAATAGGCGGAACCCCACCAGCCCGCTGTTCTCGGGCTAGTTTGCGGCCTGCAGCCCAGGTGCCGCCCTGCAAAATCTTGGGCAATGGTAATGTCTCCGCGGTTTGGTTCAGTTGAGTTCTGATCTGGTCTGCCAGTCGATCCAGCAAAATGACCGTCAGAGCACGCCATTCTACGACGGTGGGAGAGTCAGGAAATTGCGGTTGAGTTAAGGTAGCGGCTTCTGTGGGCACGATCAATCCCATGTCGATGAACAGACCGCCATTGCGATATTCTGCTAACCCCGTCAACTGGTCTAAATCAATGACCCGTAGGCCCAGTTCTTCCAGCGGTTCCAGTAGAGAGTAGGTGAGCCACTGGGACAGCTTATGGAAGGGCACCAGCCGATCGGATGGGGCAATGGCCGGTAGTTGATGGTGGTGCCACACATCTCCCAGGTTGATGCCGCCCAGCTCAATGCGTCCGGGCCAAATTGCTCCAAGGCTGTGCAGAATAGTGGTCAGTACCAGCTTGGCAGGCACTGTTTTGTCAGGGCAGAGTTCGAGCCAGTAGTCTACCAGTCCGCCAGGTCGGGGATGGGTCTGGCCAAAATAGTCAGGGTTTTGCCGTAGCACCTGGCCTAATTTTTGCAACAGTTCGGTGCGACCTTCCATCCCCACCAGCGGGTTTTGCTCATTAACTTGAAACGCCTGGGCTAGATCCGCTACCGTGAGGTGTATTAACCCTTCCGCATCAGCTTTCCAGGGTTGATCTGCCTGGCTAGAGAACAATCCGGCGTAGAAGCTATGAAAGCTCGCGATCGCAAGTCCCTCTGACCGTTGAAAAGCTTTTCCGCTCTCAGGTTCGACATAGGTCCATGCAGCCCCGGCCCCCGCATCTAGCAGCACACTTACAATGGCCAGATCCACCTTGAGCCGGGCCCGTTCCAGGGCATTCATTTGGGCTAGCTGTGGCTCCATCAGCGCCAATCGGGACTCGCCCTCTACCTCGAAATGTCGCCAGCGGGAATGAACAGGAATGTCGCCATCCGGATACTGGGCCTGCATCACCTTAATCACATAGTCGGCAGCGACCGGGAGCCGATCCAGATCGCAGCGGAAATAGTCAAGCTGGTCGGTGCAGGCTAGATCAAAGAGGATTTGGCTGCGATCTCGAATTGCCTCGGGGCTAAGCAGGTAGTTAACTGTAGATTCAATATCGGATGTCATGGGAAATTACGAACCAGATCTTTTACTGAGGGATAGGGATGAGGAGTTGATCAACCTTGTCCAAGTCCAGAAGTGGAAGTTTGCCTTAGGGTAAACTCCAGATTTCGAGCTGGACTTGGTTTAAACCTTGTCCAAGTCCAGAAGTGGAAGTTTGCCTTAGGGTAAACTCCAGACTGCGAGCTGGACTTGGTTTAAACCTTGTCCAAGTCCAGAAGTGGAATTTTGCCTTAGAGTAAACTCCAGACTGCGAGCTGGACTTGGTTTAAAATCCAATTTTTGTAGGGCAGGCATCTTGCCTGCTCTTGGACAACCGAGTCGGCTACCTTACCTGATGGTGGATAGCTACCTCGACGCCTGCAGCCCATGGTCTGACTGCCAGAAACGGTATAACCTGTGCTTTCCCATTGGCTCAGTCTTTTACGTGTCTAAGTGTCGTCCTTTAATCGCCGCCAGTTCCTCCTCGCTCAGGGCTTCCTTGTCGCTGTAGTACCCTGCCGCCTTTTTCGCCTCAATTTCTACCCGAGCATCCGGTGGCACCAGTTCATCCGGTATGGCTACCCGCTCAATAATCTCAATGCCAGAATTGGCAATGGCACGGTACTTCATGTCGCTCATAGAAATAAACCGGTCAATGCGGGTAATGCCCAACCAGTGCAGCACGTCGGGCATCAATTCCTGAAAGCGCACATCCTGCACCCCGGCGACGCACTCGGTGCGGGTAAAGTAGGCATCGGCCCGGTCGCCCCCTTCCTGGCGTTTACGGGCGTTATACACCAGAAACTTGGTGACCTCTCCCAGGGCGCGACCCTCTTTGCGGAAATATACAATCACCCCCGTTCCTCCTTTCTGGGCTGTTTCCAGGCAGGCTTCAATGCCGTGAACCAGATAGGGGCGACAGGTACAAATATCGGACCCAAAGACATCAGAACCATTACATTCGTCGTGGACGCGCACCGCCAGAGGCCGGTCGGGATCTGCGATCGCCCCCACGTCCCCAATGATATACACCGTAATGCCGCCAATGGGAGGTAAAAATACCTTCAGGTCAGGGCGGGTCACCAGTTCCGGGAACATGCCGCCGGTTTGCTCAAACAGGGCGTAGCGCAGGTCGTCTTCACTCACCTGCAGACGACTGGCCACCCCCGGCAAGTACCACACAGGCTCAATGGCCGCTTTAGTCACCACCAGATCGCCGCCATCTTTCATATACTGACCGTCGACCTTGACCCGGCCCTGGCGAATGGCATCTACCAATTCCGGGAGCTGAATGTGAGCCTTGGTGATGGCAATGGTGGGGCGAACGTCGAATCCTTTTTCAACAAAGGGGCGAAATACTTCCGCCGTCATCGCCCCGTAGGGATCGAGGGACACAATTCGTTCCGGATCGCTCCAACTGGGGTGAGGGCCGACGGCGATGGTGGGGTCGGTATTGGTAAAGTCGGGTTTGTGGTCGGCCTGTAAGACCCCGCTGGCTACCGCCAGGGCTCGATAGACGGCGTAAGAGCCAGAATGGGTACCAATGACATTGCGGTGGCTGACATCTGTAACCGTAGCTATGATCGGCCCTCGCTGGTGGGGATCAGCATGCCCCCATTGCACCGGCACCGCTTTGGACCCAAATCGGCTGGGATGAGAGGTCAAAACGATGTGGCGACGCTTTCCACTTGCAGTTTCTTTATTTGAAGCTGGTTCACGAGCTGGAGTGGTGGAAGACTGACTTAATTCCGTCATAGAGTTACCCAGCGATGGTTTTCTCGTTTGTGGAGGAAAGTTTTTAATGTCGCATAGTCTAACCGGTCCCTACAAGTACCGTTGATACAGAAGTTAAGCATTCAACCCGGTGTCATAACTGCAATGCCATGTTTTAATACAAAGGCCCGTCAGGGACTTGGGCAGCAAGCCTGGTCACCTTACAATTAGGGGCAGTTTCCATTGCCAGCGTTTTTTGTTTCCTGTGGCCTACCTGCACGCCTCCCAAAAGCCTGATGCCCAGTCTCCCCATCGAGATAGGGAACTAATTCCAACGCAAGCTTTGCGGTTAGTTCGCCAGCCTCATTTATGGGGCTTAGGGCTGGGGAGTTTTGCCCTGGGGCTGGTGAACGGGGCCTTTGTGATTTCTATGGGAGTAGGCTGGGTCGCCTACAAGCAACTGCAGTCTCTCTCCCCCAGCCAGTGGACCACCCTTCGGCGGCAGATCGAACAAGCCCTGCCATTGCCCCGCACCATACAACAGCAAGCTTTGGTGCTTAGCCTGCTCCTGGCAGCCAGCACCTACACCATGACATCCCTCTGGCAGGCAACCCATTCTCTTTTGATGGGGAGCATTCTGCTGGGACAGACAAGCCTGACTTTTTTTGTCGTTGGGTTGATATTGCGAGCAGGGAAGTCAAAGACGAAGGTGCCTCAATTTGCGGCTGAGCAACCCCCGCTGCGCAGGTCCAACCCCGATTCGCCCCAAACCGTGACGACCACTGCACGGGCGGTAGACCCCCTTGAACAAAGCTTGAATCAGCTGACCCATTCTGACCCACTGCAGAGGCTGGTGGCCATTCGTCGCTTGGTCAAACTGGTAGATGATGCTGAGGTAGAACAACTCTATGCCGTAAGTGCTCAGGTTACCCTGAGATCGCACCTGCTAGATTGCTTTCACCTCATGCTGGCCCACGAGTCAGAACCCATTGTGCGTACAGCGGTGCGAGAAGGGTTAGATCTGCTGCGGCAAACCCACCAATTACCGGCAGGCCCTCCGCCCTTGCCCACAGCAAATCCGCTGCAGTCTGTTGAGGACTCCCCCAGCCAGGTAGACGCTCCCTCCTCTAACCATCAGCGTTATAACCATCAGCGTCATCGCACCGTTGAATATATTGAGTACTTAGAACCCTGAGGCGAGAAGTTATGGATCGGTTTACGGTTGAGGTTATTTCCCAGACCCCAAATCCTCAGCAAACCATTTATGCAGCCATGCACCAGGATTATGCTGAAGGCTTTGTGGCCCACGCGCGAGACAAGTGGCCCAGCGAAGAACGCAGCGGAGAGCTGATCATCAAAAATCTGCTGCAGGGCGGTCGAGGCCACTATGGCCCTCTGGAACATCCCCAAATAGTGTTGAACGTTGGCTGGTTTCCCCACAGCACCATGCAGCAAATTCGGACCCATCGGGTGGGCGTCAGTTTCGATGTACAGTGCCTGGCAGGCAGTACTGAGGTGACGTTCGTTCACGCTTCTGGTGGTCTCAGGAAAACCAAAATCGCTGAGTTATACGACTTGTGGACGAATGGCGAGAAGGCTATTCGAGAGCGCAAAATTCGCGGGCGCAAGGGTGAACCCCCTGGCACCTACCGCCGCGACTGCAAAACCCGCCTCAAGAAAATGCATCTGCGGGTTCTAAACGAAGCAACAGGCATTTTTGAAGTTGGCCACATTCAAGATGTCATGTGTAGCGGCCTACAGCCGGTCTATCGCCTCACCTTAGCCGATGGCAAAACCCTCGAATGCACTATCAACCATCGTCTCTATACCTCCGAAGGGTGGCAGCGCATGGGCGATGCTCTAGGGTTAGTTGCAGATGCCGACTATCAGGTTCTGGCAGTGACTAAAACCTGCGAATTGATGACCAACGGAGTTGTGCGACCCGATGCGCTCTACAGTCAGGAATCTTGGTTAAAAGCTCAGGTCAACCAAGGTTTAACGGCAAAACAAATCGCTAAGAAGTGTGGGTGTTCTGTTGAGGTTATTCGTCACTGGGCCAAACGCTTTCAACTCAGGTTGCCCTCAGGACGGCGGCGCGGGCTTAAGACTGTTGCAGGCAATGGCCTTTATCGCGACAAAGCGTGGCTCCAAGCTCAGCTTGCCCAAGGCCTGTATGCCGATGAAATCGCTGCTCTGGCAGGGTGCTCCATTGAGTCAGTCAAAAAGTGGGTATATGCCCATGACCTAAAACTTAACAAGCGTTCACCGGGCAGTGATAAGCCTTGGAATAAGGGCGTTAAAGGCTACAAGTTGGCTCTGTCAAAAGAAAGTCTAGAACAACGTCGAATTAACGCCAAGACGTTCACAAAACGGGGACCTGATTCTAACTTTTGGAAGGGAGGTACTTCCACTGAACGAGAGTTAATTGGTGCTTGGACTCGGCAAATTGCTCCTCAGGTGCATGCTAAATTTAATTATAATATTTGCCAGCGCTGCGGTGAGTCTGGGGGCAACCTCCATGCGCACCATCTGGTGCCAGTTTTTGCGGACGAGTCCCTGGCTTACGAATTTAATAATTTGGTCTCTGTCTGCCAACCCTGCCATGAGCATCTACACCAAAACCATTTAGAGGCTGATTTTGCTGCTAACTTCCAGCCTATTCTAGAGTCAAGGTTTTGGGCAGCTAAGCCAATGCCACCAGGACGTAAGCTTAAAGCCCATCCTGTTCGGGTAGTTTCGGTTGAGTACCTCGGCATGCAGACCACGTATGACCTGGAAGTCGAAGGACCATGGCACAATTTTGTCGCCAACGGCGTGGTAGTTCATAACTCTTTCCGCTACACAGGTAAACGCATTCTCGACGTAGTCGAGGGTAAGCGGAGCATTGAAGAAGTTTTCTATTTGCGGCCTTTAGGACTCTATACCGACCGTCAAGGTAAAAAGTACGAATACACCGCTGAGCAGCGTCAACAGGATCTGGAATGGTGCCTGGAAGCAAGCCGTCGCTACCAGCAAAAAATTGAACAGGGCTTTGCCGAAGAACATGCTCGGGGGCTAATTCCCTTTGACATACGCCAGCATTGGGTGATGTCGGCCAATGTGCGATCGCTCATGCACCTGCTTGACCTGCGCTGGAAAGCCGACGCCCAGCTGGAAGCCCAGAAAATGTGTGAAGCCATCTGGCCCCACTTTCAGGCTTGGGTACCCGCCATCGCCACCTGGTATGAAGAAAACCGGCTGAAAAAGGCCCGACTGGCTCCCTAGTACAAAGCGTCATAACCCTTGTCCAAGTCCAGAAGGGGAGTTTTGCCTTAGAGCAAACTCCAGATTTCGAGCTGGACTTGGTTTAAGTTCTGCAACATCCACCAGCGGGGGAGCAGGGGTTCAAGGGGGCCAGGCAGATATACAAGTTGCGGAACTTGTGAACTGGAATCCTGGCCAGCTTAATTTGATCCCAGGATTTAGCCACCTTTAGGGTCCCAACGCGTAGCTCGTGATGACATGGCCAAATCCTGTGCTGACTGCTAGCCGAGGGCAAAATTCAGTTCGTGGCGATCCCTTCGCCGCAAAGGGCAATGATAAAATCCCTGGCAAGCTCAACCCCACTAGGGTCTCAGCAGCTATAGCGGTTCTCGCGATTCATAATGAAAAAACGACCCCTCTCCTTTTACATCCTGGCGGCCTTCTTTGCCCTATTCGTCCTGTTTCTCTATGGCCCCATGATCACCATCTTTATCCTGTCCCTGCAGGGGCCAGATGGTACCTTAACCTTTCCAGTGCGGAGCTTTGGTTTCTACTGGCTGGGGCAGGTGTTTCAAGAGCAGCGGGTAGGCAACTTCGTCGAACCTTTTGGCCGCTCCCTGGTGCTGGGGGCCGTTGTCATGGTGTTAACCGCTTCTCTATCAGTACTGGCGGCAATGGGTTTTCGCCAGAAGTTCAAAGGGTCAACGGTAATTTTCTACCTCACTATTGCTAGCTTGATTGTGCCCAGCATTCTCATTTCCCTAGGTATCGGGGTAGTCTTTCAGGTCATGGGATGGCAGACCAACTGGTTCAGTTCCGGGTTAGGAGCCCACTTAACCTGGACCACACCCATCGCCTTTTTAATCATGATTGGCATTTTCAATCGGTTTGACCCCTCCTACGAAGAGGCCGCCAAAGACCTGGGGGCAACCGATCCCAAAACCTTCTGGGGCATTGTGCTGCCGCTCATTGCCCCCAGCTTGATCGGGGTAGGGCTGTTAACCTTTACCCTGTCCTACGACGAATTTACCCGCACGTCCCTGGTGTCAGGTCAGTACAACACGCTGCCCCTAGAAATCTTCGGTATGACCACCAACGTTACCTCCCCGGCCCTTTATGCACTGGGGACGCTGACAACCTTGTTTTCATTCTCCATGATTGTGATCGCCTTCCTCTCCTACACCCTGATTGCCAGGCGTCAGCGTACCTAAGGCATGAGAACGGCCAACGAGATGCTCAAGGGCGAATCATTTTTCAAACTTTTCCCCCAAAGGGGTAAATCGTCTGCTATAGTCATAAATCCGCGCTGAGTTAAGCACCGCTGACGCAGCCGGCCAGCCAATCTAATCAAGAGCGGCTGGGCGATTCTTTTTTAAGACATCGCATTAATTCCAAAATTGGAAAATGCAGTCCCAAAAAGAATCGAAACCCCCTTGACACAATCCCGCCTTAGTCTGCTATAGTGAGATTCTGTCAAGGAAAACACAACACCGCATACGGTGTTCTGACCACAGGCCAATCACTAGACATAGCGCAGCTACTTCCGGTGAACAGCAAAAAAC
>Ga0081535_100333_pt1:0-2500 | contig 37203 bp, 29 predicted proteins | sample HotLakmasection3_FD_71020 | JGI IMG/M metagenome (GOLD analysis project Ga0081535, IMG submission 71020) | Hypersaline microbial mat communities from Hot Lake, Washington, USA - Section #3 (SPADES assembly) (version 2) | ecosystem: Environmental > Aquatic > Non-marine Saline and Alkaline >... | reverse complement strand
CACCAGAGGAGGTGAAAGTCCTGTAGTCGACAGTTTAAGGAACCTAGCTGAATCCCGAGTAGGTCGGGGCACGAGAAATCCCGATTGAATCCGCGAGGACCACCTCGTAAGGCTAAATACTCCTGCGTGACCGATAGTGAACCAGTACCGCGAGGGAACGGTGAAAAGAACCCCGGGAGGGGAGTGAAATAGAACATGAAACCGTGAGCCTACAAGCAGTTAGAGCCCGATTAAACGGGTGATAGCGTGCCTGTTGAAGAATGAGCCGGCGACTTATAGGTACTGGCAGGTTAAGACGGGAATGTCGAAGCCATAGGGAAACCGAGTCTGAAGAGGGCGCAAGTGTCAGTATTTATAGACCCGAACCCGGGTGATCTAACCATGTCCAGGATGAAGCTTGGGTGACACCAAGTGGAGGTCCGAACCGACCACCGTTGAAAAGGTGGCGGATGAGGTGTGGTTAGGGGTGAAATGCCAATCGAACCCGGAGCTAGCTGGTTCTCCTCGAAATGTGTTGAGGCACAGCGGTATCGATTATAGATGGGGGGTAAAGCACTGATTCGGTGCGGGCTGCGAGAGCGGTACCAAATCGAGTCAAACTCAGAATACCCATTGAACACGGTGCCAGTCAGACGGTGGGGGATAAGCTTCATCGTCGAAAGGGAAACAGCCCAGACCACCAGCTAAGGTCCCCAAATCAATGCTCAGTGGGAAAGGAGGTGGGAATGCAGAGACAACCAGGAGGTTTGCCTAGAAGCAGCCATCCTTAAAAGAGTGCGTAATAGCTCACTGGTCAAGCGTTCCTGCGCCGAAAATGAACGGGACTAAGCATTGTACCGAAGCTGTGGACTTGTTTTGAACAAGTGGTAGAGGAGCGTTCTATACGAGTCGAAGCATTAGCGAGAGCAGGTGTGGATTGTATAGAAGTGAGAATGTCGGCTTGAGTAGCGAAAATGTATGTGAGAATCATACACCCCGAAACCCTAAGGGTTCCTCCGGAAGGCTCGTCCGCGGAGGGTGAGTCGGGACCTAAGGCGAGGCCGAAAGGCGTAGTCGATGGACACCAGGTTAATATTCCTGGACTTCTGAATTGGAGCGTGATTGGGGACGCATGACAACTAGCCATACCCTGATTGGATTGGGAGGAGGTTACGACCTCCGCATGGTGAACGATAGTGCCAAGAAAAGCCGATGACGTGATGAAGGTTCAGGACCCGTACCCGAAACCGACACAGGTAGGGAGGTAGAGAATACCAAGGGGCGCGAGATAACTCTCTCTAAGGAACTCGGCAAAATGGCCCCGTAAGTTCGCGAGAAGGGGTGCCACCGCGAGGTGGTCGCAGTGAAGAGTCCCAGGCGACTGTTTACCAAAAACACAGGTCTCTGCTAACTCGTAAGAGGATGTATAGGGGCTGACGCCTGCCCAGTGCCGGAAGGTTAAGGAAGTGGGTTAGTCTTCGGACGAAGCTCGCGACCGAAGCCCCGGTGAACGGCGGCCGTAACTATAACGGTCCTAAGGTAGCGAAATTCCTTGTCGGGTAAGTTCCGACCCGCACGAAAGGCGTAACGATCTGGGAGCTGTCTCGGAGAGAGGCTCGGCGAAATAGGAATGTCTGTGAAGATACGGACTACCTGCACCCGGACAGAAAGACCCTATGAAGCTTTACTGTAGCTTGGTATTGGGTTCGGGTCCTGATTGCGCAGGATAGGTGGGAGACTGAGAAGCAGTCCTTGTGGGGATTGTGGAGTCACCGGTGAGATACCACTCTATCAGGACTAGAATTCTAACCTGGAGCCGTTATCCGGCGTGGGGACAGTATCAGGTGGGCAGTTTGACTGGGGCGGTCGCCTCCTAAATGGTAACGGAGGCGCGCAAAGGTTCCCTCCGGCTGGTTGGAAATCAGCCTTCGAGTGTAAAGGCATAAGGGAGCTTGACTGCAAGACTGACAAGTCGAGCAGGGTGGAAACACGGCCTTAGTGATCCGACGGTTCCGCGTGGAAGGGCCGTCGCTCAACGGATAAAAGTTACTCTAGGGATAACAGGCTGATCTCCCCCAAGAGTTCACATCGACGGGGAGGTTTGGCACCTCGATGTCGGCTCATCGCAACCTGGGGCTGAAGTCGGTCCCAAGGGTTGGGCTGTTCGCCCATTAAAGCGGTACGTGAGCTGGGTTCAGAACGTCGTGAGACAGTTCGGTCCATATCCGGTGCAGGCGTAGGAACATTGAGAGGCGTCCTCCTTAGTACGAGAGGACCGGGAGGAACGCACCGCTGGTGTACCTGTTATCGTGCCAACGGTAAACGCAGGGTAGCCAAGTGCGGAGAGGATAACCGCTGAAAGCATCTAAGTGGGAAGCCCACCTCAAGATGAGTGTTCCCATGGCAAAAGCCAGTAAGGTCACGGAAAGAACATCCGTTGATAGGTTCTAAGTGGACGCGTGGTAACACGTGAAGCTGAGGAATACTAACAGACCGAGGGCTTGTCCTCACAACATCTCAA
>Ga0081535_100328_pt1 | contig 37436 bp, 25 predicted proteins | sample HotLakmasection3_FD_71020 | JGI IMG/M metagenome (GOLD analysis project Ga0081535, IMG submission 71020) | Hypersaline microbial mat communities from Hot Lake, Washington, USA - Section #3 (SPADES assembly) (version 2) | ecosystem: Environmental > Aquatic > Non-marine Saline and Alkaline >... | reverse complement strand
GGGGGTTGGCCATGATCGCGGCCCAGCTCTGCATCACCGGCTCCCGGCCGAACAAGGGGGACCAGCCGGGGGGGGTGCAGGGGAACGGGCGCGCCCGCGCCCCGACGGCATTCATGGCCTCCACGGCGCCCGCGGCGGACGCGGCGGAGTCGGTCGCGCGCCACTCGCCCGAATCGGCGGCGCAGCCCGCGGCGGACCTGGCGGTGACGGCGGTGACGCTGCCCGCTTCCGGCGAGGCGGGCGAGACGGCGACGGTGACGTGGACGGTCGAGAATCGCGGCGACGCGGCGACGCCCGCGAGCGGGTGGCACGACGCGATCTCCTTCTCGCGCGACGCGCGGCTCGATCCGGGCGACCTGCGCCTGACGAGCCTCTACGCGGGCCGGAGCGAGGCGCTGGCGGCGGGCGAGTCGATCGAGCGGTCGGCGACGGTGACGCTTCCCGATCACGCGAGCGAGGGGTACCTGATCGTCTCGGTCGATCGCTTCGGGCACGTCGAGGAGCGGGTCGAGACGAACAACACCGAGGTCTCGCACCTGCGTCTTGACGGCCTCGAGGCGGTGACGCCGACGGCGACGCCCGATCTGTCGTTCGAGCGGTCGCTCGATCGGGGCGCGGGCGGCGACGTCGCGATGATCACGGCGGTGCAGCAGCAGACGCTCGCGGACGGTCTTGACGCGCTGGCGCGGACGTTCGAGCGGCTCACGATGTTCGCGGAGTTCGCTCAGGAGCTGCCGCTCCTGACGCTCGGCGAGGACGACCTAGGCGAGTCGATCGGCGTGGTGCTGGGCGACGCGTTCGGGTCGGCGGAGGGGTTCCTGGGGTTCGGCGCCTCGGTGTACACGAACCTCGTGCAGCCGCTTCAGGACCTTCTCGACGGGAGCGAGCTGACGAGCGACGACGTGGTGGCGGCGTTGTCCGGGCTGGGCTCGACCTCGGCGGGGCCGGTGACGGGCGGCCTGTTCGACATGGGCGGGCAGAGCGAGCTCCGCTTTGACTTCATGTTCTTCGACGCGTCGACGCTCGCGAACATCGACGTGGATCTCGGCGCGGAGGCGGCGGACGTCGGGCTCAGCGTGGACGCGGACGCGACGCTCACGCTCGAGGGCGCGATCGAGGCGGACCTGTCCTTCGGCGTGGTGCTCGACGACTCGCTCGAGGCGGGCGACGCGTTCTTCGTGCGGTCGAGCGGGATCACGCTCTCGGGCGGGTTCGCGGGCGCGGGATCGCTCAACTTCGGGGCCTCGGTCGGCTTCCTCGACGTCGCGGTCACGGGCGGGTCGGCGTCGCTCGCGATCAGCGCGCAGGCGTCCCTGCTCAACCCCGACGGGGACGCGGACGGCCGGGTCACGGCGTCGGAGCTCGAGGGGGCGTCGCTGACCGACCTGGTCGCGCTGACGCCGGGGCCGGCGCCGTACTCGCTCACGCTTCCGCTCTCGGCGGAGGTCGAGGGCGTGGCGGGGCTCTCGACGACGGTGGAACTCTCGGGCGACGCGTTCAGCGGGATGGCGCCCGCGGTGTCGCTCGACGGCGGGTTCGGCGACTTCGGGTCGTTCACGAACATCGACGCGCTGAACTTCGGCGGCCTGATCGACCAGCTCGCGACGTGGTTCGGGGACCTGGGGCAGAGCGCGCTGTTCGCGACCGAGCTGCCGTTCACGGGCGCGACGATCGGGGAGATCCTCGACTTCGACGTGCCGTTTGCCTCGCTCGCCGACGCGATCGTGAGCCCGGAGTCGGGCGAGGCGTCGTTCGACTCGATCCAGACGCTTCAGACGGTGCTCGCGCAGGTGCTCGGGGGCTCGGAGGACGGGACGGAGCCGGGGATCGCGAACCTGGCGTTCGATCCGGACACGAACGAGCTGACGTTCCGGCTGCGCATCGAGGCGGGGACGACGGACACGGCGGACTTCGCGCTGGCGCCGATCAGCGAGGAGCTCAGCTTCGACTACGACCTGCCGGAGGGGCTCGGCGGGATCAGCACGGCGGCGACGCTTTCGATCGGCGCCAGCGCGGTGTTCATGCTGACGATGGGCGTGCGGCTCGAGCGGCTGGGCGCGGGCGTGCCGCAGCTGACGGAGGCGTCGCGTCTGGACGAGATCTTCCGGGCGATCGGCGACGACGTGGTGGGCATCCGGACGACGAGCGGCGCGGACATCCGCGTGCAGACGCGCGACGGCGGTTCGTTCACGGTGAACCTGAGCGCCGCGCAGACGATCGGGGACGTGCTCGACGCGCTGACGCAGGACGGCGTGACGGCGGCGATCGGGGAGGACGGGTACTCGCTCGTCGTGACGGACACGAACGAGGGCCCGGAGCGGTTCAAGATCGGGCCGGCGCAGGACGGGGCGTTCGCGGCGACGGACCTCGGGATCAACCTGCAGGACCTCGACGACGACGGGGTGATCCAGGGAACGGCGCTGCACGGGGACTCGCTGCTCGAGCGGTTCTTCCTCCGCGACACGGGGGCGAGCGCGAGCGTGACGTTCGCGGCCGACGACGTGACGGCCGAGGCGCGGTTCGGGTTCCTCGAGCTCGGGCTCGGGGACGCGGACGATCCGGGCTCGGCGTCGCTTGATCTGGGCGTGGAGTTCGGCCTCAACGACGGGGCGCGCGGGTCGGACGCGCTGTACCTGAGCGAGCTGTTCGAGGCGCTCGCGGCCAACGGCCTCGGGAGCCTGATCGACCCGCCCGCGTTCACGGGCGTCGCGACGGCGGTGCTCCCGGTGACGGGCACGCTGGGCGGGGCGCTCGGCGCGCTGACGGGCGATCCGCGCATCGAGGTCGAGTTCGATCTCACGGACATCTCGACGCCGGGCGAGATCTCGGCGCCCGACATCTCGCTCGAGGGCTTCGACGAGCTGCTCGACTTCCGCGACCTGTCGATCAACGACGTCCTGACGACGCTCACGAGCGCGGTCGACTTCCTGACGATGTTCCAGGAGTTCGACTTCCTGAGCGTGGACCTGCCGCTCATCGGCCAGAGCGTGGCGGACATCCTGGACTTCGCGAGCGAGTTCGGCGCGTTCGTGGATCAGTTCACGAGCACGGACGAGTCGGCGGAGAACCCGACGCTCCTGACGAACCTCGAGGAGCGCCTGGACGCGGCGCTCGGCGAGATCCCCTTCACGACGGCGGACTCGATCATCGAGATCGACCGCTCGGGCGACGACGCGGCGCTGCGGTTTGCGATCAGCTTCTCGGATCAGTTCACGGAGACGCTCTCGCTCAACCTCGATCTGGTGGAGCTGCTCGGGGGCGTGGTGTCGCTCCCGCCGCAGGTGGGCAGCCTGCTGTCGGTGGGCGGCTCGGGCGAGCTGCTCGTGACGGCGGGGTACGAGTTCGTGCTGGACGTGGGGCTCGACCTCGGGACGCTGACGCCCTTCGTCTACGGCTCGACGGGCCTGAGCGCGAACTTCCTGCTCAGCGCCGACGACATCGACGTCGAGGTCGCGATCGGCCCGCTCGGCGCGCAGATCGTCAACGGCTCGGCGTCGATCAGCCAGAACGGCACGGGCGACGCGGTGCTCTTTGAGTACGGCGTCGTGGGCGGGGAGACGGACCGCGTCGACCTGACGACCTTCTCGCTGTCGGATCTCGGGCTCGAGTCGGCCCCGGCGCCCGGGGTGAGCGTGAACCTGCCGCTGTCGCTCCCGCTCATCGGGGCGGTGGGCCCGATCACGCTCGAGATCGACAACCTGGCCTCGAGCAGCCCGAACATCACGGGCTCGTTCCCGGACATCACGGACGCCTTCAGCAACCTCGACCTGGTGGGCCAGCTCAACGTGCTCGTCGACGGGCTCGACCTGGCGCTCTCGGGCATCTCGAGCGTGCTCAGCGGCGAGATCCTCGGCGTGCCGCTGCCGCTCGTGGGCGACAACCTCTCCGGCGCGGCGACGTTCATCGACGACTTCCGCGCGAGCACGGTCGGCGCGCTCGCCGACGCGCTCGACGACGACCCGAGCGGGGCGCTGGCCTTCGACCTGGTCGCCGACGTTCTCAACGACGTGCTCGGTCCGACGGGGCTCAACTTCCTGCGCGACGCCGACGGGGACGACGTGGCGGACGAGGTGGAGGTGCTCTTCAACGGCGTCGATCCGATGTCGAACATGGACCCGGTGGACGAGATCACGTTCGTCGTGCCGCTCGGCACGTCGTTCGATTTCGACGAGCTGCCGCCGGTGGCGTTCGACCTTGGCTTCCCGGGCCTGAGCCTGGACATCGACGCGGACATCGATCTGGCGCTCGAGTTCGGGTGGGATCTGGTCTTCGGGGTGGATCGGGACAACGGGTTCTTCTTCGACGTCTCGGCGACGCCCAGCCTGCTCGCGCCGCAGGAGCGGCTGGCGACGGAGGCCGGCGCGGGTCTCGATCCGGACGAGGCGAGCGACGGCGGCGCGGAGGCGGGCGTGTCGCGCGGGATGGACGCGCGGTCGGCGGAGCTCTTCCTGCAGTTCACGGCCGAGGCGCAGACGATCGACGCCGAGGGAACGCTCGCGATCCTGCGGGTGCTCGCGAGCGAGCTGCCCGGCGGCGGGACGCCGGCGGTCTCGCTCTCGGCGCTCTTCGGGCTCGACCTCACGGACCCGAACGGCGACGGGAAGCTGACGTTCCAGGAGCTGCTCTCGGCGGGGCCGGGCTTCAACCCGGTGATCGAGGTCTCGGGCGACGCGGACCTCATGCTGCGGGCGGACTTCGGCGGCCTGAGCGCGGACCTGGCGTCGATCTTCCCGGCGATCGAGACGGAGCTGGCGTTCTCGGCGTCCCTGAACGCGCTCGACGCGGACTTCAGCATCTCGCGCCTGGAGTTCAACGAGATCGGGATCGACGCGGGGTCGCTCTTCCGCGACTTCATCTTCCCGATCATCCAGGAGATCGAGCGGGCGCTCGATCCGTTCGACCCGATCGTCAGCGCGCTGACCGACCCGGTGCCGGTGATCTCGGACCTGCGCGGCGACGACGTGTCGCTCGCGGATCTGGCGATCGAGCTCGGCGGGGCGTTCGGGATCAACCTCGGATGGCTCAACGCGGTCATCGACATCTTCGAGCTGGTCGAGTTCGTGGGCGGGCTCAACCCGTCGGACATCACGGGGCTGATCCCCTTCGGCGAGATCAACCTGACGAACGCGCTGTCGGCCCGCGGGATGGACACGGACTTCTCGACGCTCGACCTCGACACGTACCTGAGCGATCCGGCCAACGGCACGGTGATGGACGCGGAGTCGGCGGCGATGAGCGGGAGCCTCGGCTCGACGCTCATGCGGACGGGCGGGATCCGCGGCGGCGGCTTCGAGTTCCCGCTGCTGTCCGACCCGCTGTCGGCCTTCGGGCTGCTGCTGGGCCAGGACGCGGACCTGTTCCGCTACAACATGGCGCCGCTGGTCTTCCAGTTCAACTACAGCGCGTTCTTCTCGGTGGTCGGTCCGATCGGCGTGCGCCTGAGCGGGTCGATCGGCGCGGAGGTGAACCTCGGGTTCGGCTACGACACGTCTGGCATCCGCAAGGCGGTGAACCTGATCAGCGGCTTCGGCGGCGGGGACATCGGCCCGCTGGCGGGGCAGGTGGCGTTCGCGGTGCTCGACGGATTCTTCCTGATCGACAAGGTCGACGATGGGACGGGCAATCTCGTCGAGCGCGTCGAGGCGAGGATCTTCGGGTCGATCAGCGCGGCGGTCGAGCTGAACATCGTCGTGGCCGCCGCGGGCGTGGAGGGCGGCATCCAGGCGACCTTCAACGCCGATCTCAACGACCTCAACGACGACGGCAAGGTTCGCCTCTCGGAGGTGATCGAGATCGTCGAGCAGACGAACAACTTCGCGTGCCTCTTTGAGTTCAGCGGGCAGATCGACGCGTTTCTCAGCGCGTACGCGCGTGTGGGTTTCCCGCCTCTTGGCAAGCGGTGGGACTTCGAGCTCGCACGGGTCACGCTGCTTTCCTTCAGTTTCGATTGCGAGCTCAACGATCCCGTGCTGGCGAGCCAGTCGGGCGACATCCTGCTTCTGCACATGGGGCCGAACGCCGGCCTTCGCGAGTTCGGCGACACCAGCGACACGGCGGAGAACTTCCGCGTTCGTCAGATCGCGCCGGGCGTCATGCAGGTTCGGGCGTTCGATCTCACGCAGAACTACGGCTCGGCGGCCAACCCCATCCGCGTGATCCACGGCGAGGGCGGGTTCCTGGACGACGTCATCAACATCGATCCGAGCGTCACGGCGGACACGCGGCTCTTCGGCGGCTTCGAGTCCGATCCCTTCGCCGGCTCCGGGGACGACCAGCTCTTCGGCGGCTCCGGGAACAACTACATCGACGGCGGCGACGGGGACGACACGATCCGCGGCGGAGACAACCCGAACGCGACAGACACGCTCATCGGCGGCGAGGGCGTCGATACGATCTTCGGTCGTCGCGGGCCGGACATGATCTTCGGCGGCGGCGGGAACGATCTGCTCTACGGAAACCAGGGCGACGACGTGATCGACGCCGGCGCGGGCGACGACGAGGTCTACGGCGGCTCGGGCGACGACGTGCTTCTCGGCCGTGCGGGCAACGACGCTCTCTTTGGAGAGGACGGGAACGACACGATCCACGGAGGGGCCGGCGACGACGCGATCTTCGGCGGGCTCGGTTCGGATTCGATCAGCGGCGGCGACGGCCGCGACACGATCGACGGCCTCGATCAGGCCCGTGGCGTCACGAGCGACGATTTCCATCGCGACATCATCTACGGCGGCGACGGCGCGGACTTCATCAGCGCGACCGGCGGGGCGTCCCTCTCTGAGGGCAACATCGTCGTCGGCGGCCTCGGCGCGGACTTCATCACCACGGGCGACGGCGCCGACATCATCTTCGGCGATCGGGCGACGTTGGCCGACGCGGCGCTTGGGGATGCCGACACGATCAACTCCGGCGGCGGCAACGACGTGATCCGCGGCGGCGCTGGCGCCGACATCATCAACGCCGGCGCCGGCGACGACGTGATCTTCGGAGCGCTGGTCTTTGAGACCGCCGACGGCGTGGGCGAGGGCGACCGCATCGACGCGGGGGACGGCGACGACCTCGTCTTCGGCAGCTCGCTCGACGACCTGATCCTGGGCGGCGCCGGCGCCGACCGTCTCCTCGGCGGCGGCGGACGCGACGAGATCCGCGGGCAGGATGGGAACGACACGATCCTCGGCGGCCTCGGGGACGACCTGCTCTTTGGCGACGCGGGCGACGACCTGCTCTTTGGCGAGGAGGGCGCCGACATCCTCCGCGGAGGCTCGGGGAACGACACGCTCGTCGCGGGCACGGGCCTGGGCAACCAGCTCTTCGGCGGACTCGGCGACGACCTCATCTTCGGCTCTGACGACTCGGCTCCGGGTGGGCGCGGCGACGCCCTCGGGGACTTCGTCGACGGCGGCGCGGGCAACGACCGGATCTTCACGTTCGGCGGCATCGATACGATCTTCAGCGGCGCGGGCGATGACGTGATCCACTCCGGCGCCGGCGGGGATTTCGTCGATGCGGGTTCCGGCGATGACTTTGTGTACGCCGGGACGGGCGACGGCGACGTGATCTTCGGCGGCGACGGCGTCGATACGATCTACGGCTCGCACGACGGCGACGACCTCATCTACGGCGGCGACGGCGACGACGTCATCTTCGCTCAGGGCGGAGCCGATCTTGTCTTCGGCGGCGGCGGCAACGACATGATCGATGGCGGCATCGGCGAGGACGAACTGCACGGCGAGGACGGCGACGACGTGATCGTCGGCGGCGGGTGGAGCGATCTGATCTTCGGCGGCGACGGCGACGACCACATCACCGGCTCCGACGACGGCGCGGATGAGATCTACGGGGGAGACGGCGACGACATCATCTGGGCCCTCGGCTCCAACGACTTCGTCGATGCGGGGCCCGGGAATGACTGGGTGGACGGCGGCGCGGGTGACGATGTCATTCTCGGCGGCGCGGGCTCGGACACGCTCGCGGGCGGCGCGGACCACGACATCATTTACGGGCATCGGTGGTTCGCCACCGACGACGATGGCGGAAACGACATCATCTATGGCGACGGCATGGACGGCGCCGAGCGCAGCACCGACGGTCGCGACCGGATCTACGGCGGCGCCGGAAACGATCAGATGTTCGGTCAGGGCGACGATGACTTCATCGATCCCGGCCCCGGCGAGGAAGATCTCATCGACTACGGGTCGGGCGAGCGTCCGATCCCGGAAGACTTCATCCAGCCTCTGCCCACGCCGCCGCGGGCGTTCGAGGACGCGGCGGGCGTGAGCTTCGCGGACGACCCGATCCCGGCGACGCCGGCGATCACGCCGCCCGCGCTCCCGACGATCCCGGACGTCGACCTGCCCGAGTTGCGGAGCCTCGAGGTGCGCTCGGTGCTGGTCGACCTGATGCAGGGCGACCTGCGGGCCTAAGACCACGGCGCTGGCACAAGCAGCGACGATCGCGCGGCGCGGCGTCTCCGCGGCGGGTCCCGACCGCCCGTGCGCGGGAAACCCGGGGGACGCGGCGAGGGAGGCGTGAGAGCGGTTCCGGCGGCCACCGGGCTTCGGCGCGGGGGCGGCGAGATACCATGCGAGCGCGGCCCCTGTAGCTCAGCTGGATAGAGCACCGGACTTCTAATCCGACGGTCGGAGGTTCGAATCCTCCCGGGGGCGCTTTGAGCGGGTACGCGGGCATCGTGAGTCGCGCGGAGCGCCGGCCGTGGGCGACGCCGGATCGGCCGTGGTCGATGGGGATGACGTGGCTCGACCTGCTCTTTGCGCACTGGGCGGTGGAGCCCGGCGCGATCCGGGCGAGCGTCCCGGCGGAGCTGGAGCTCGACGAGTTCGACGGGCGGGCGTGGGTCGGCGTCGTGCCGTTTCGGATGGCGCGGGTGCGGCATCGGCTCGCGCCGGCGCTTCCGGGGCTGAGCGGCTTCCCGGAACTCAACCTGCGGACGTACGTGACGGTGGGGGGCAAGCCGGGGGTGTACTTTTGGTCCCTGGACGCGACGAACCGCATCGCGATCGAGACGGCGCGGGCGCTCTTTGGCCTGAACTACCTCACGGCGCGGATGCGGTGCGAGCGGTCGGGCGCGGAGGTTCGCTACGAGAGCGAGCGGCGGGATCGGCGGGGACCGCCCGCGCGGCTCTCGTGCTCGTATCGCGGCGAGGGCGAGGCGTTCGGCAGCGAGCCGGCGTCGCTCGAGGCGTTCCTGACGGAGCGATACTGTCTCTACACGGTGCGGGGCGGTCGCGTCTGGCGGGGCGAGATCCATCACGAGACGTGGCGGCTTCGGCGGGCGACGTGGGAGGCGCGGGAGTGCGACATGGCTCGGCTGGCGGGGGGGGATCTGCGGGGGGAGCCGGAGTCCCTCCTGGCGGCCGAACCGCTCGAGGTGGTGGCGTGGACGGCCCGGCGCGCGTGACCGCGGACGGCGAGGAATCCCGATTCTCGCGGGGATCCGGCTCGTTTGCGATGTATAAAGAGGGTGCGGCCGATCGCGGCGCGGACGGGTCCGCGGACGGATCGGGCTCGCGAAACGGGAGGGGAACGATGATCCGGAAGACTCTGGCGATCGCGGCGCTCGGGCTGGCGGCGGGCGCGGCGGCGGGACAGCCGACCGATCTGTTCGACGGGTTCGTCGACGGCGAGACGACGCTCGTCTCGACGGGGACGCCCGAGGGCGCCAACTACCTGGCGCCGTCGGTTCCCGGGGCTCGGCGGACGGTGACGCTCTTTGGCTCGACCGGAACCACGACGCTCGAGGTGAGCGTCACGCCGGGCGAGGCGCGGTGGACGACCGACGGCCTCGGACAGTCGTTCATCGCGTACGGGTACGCGACGCTGGACGGCTCGGGCGTCGCGAACGACTACCTGAACCGGCTCAACGCGGACTGGTCGGAGTACGTCGGCGTGCGGATCCCGATCATCACGAACGACGTCCGCTTCTCGTACCGGCTCGACGCCGCGACGCAGCGGCTCTCTCCCGAGCCGAGCCCGTACCTCGGGAGCAGCAGCACGCCGCTCCAGACGTTCGTCGAGGGCGGGTTCACGGGAAATCTCGACGTGCCGTTCTCGGCGTTCACGCCCAGCCCGGAGGGCGGCGGCGGCGGCGTGGACTGGTCGGACGTCGACCGGTTCCTCATCTCGATCGGCAACGGCTTCGTCGACTCGGACCTGGCGATCGGTCCGATCCAGCTCATCCGCGCGACGGCGCCCGAGGACCTTGACGGCGACGGCGTGGTGGGGGCGAGCGACCTTGCGCTGCTGATCGGCGGCTGGGGCGCCTGCCCGGCGGAGGGGCCGTGCCCGGGGGATCTGGACGGCGACGGGATGGTCGGGGCGAGCGATCTGGCCCGCGTCATCGGGGCGTGGGGATGAGCCCGAAAGGGGCCGGGGCCGCGAGCCGCCCACGCGCGCGCTTGCGGCGAGGCTGAATCCGCGCGGGGGAGAACGCGGCGGCGGCGATCGGGCCGTCGTCAGCGGCGATTTTCCTTGCGCGGCGTGATGGGGAGCGCCGGTGGAATTCGTATGGGCTCCCGGCCCCGGCTTCCGCGCCGGCGTGATCGGCGGCGGGAGCGACTCCGGGCCGGGAGGATCAGCGATGACGCTTCGAGGATTGACGGCGGCGGGCGTGCTGGCGGCGGCGGGCGCCGCGTGGGCTCAGCCGGTGGACGTGTTCGATGGCTTTGTCGACGGCGGCGTGACGCTCACGTCGGCGGGCGTGCCAACGGGCGGGAACTACTCGGCGCCCTCCGTGCCCGCGGGGCGGCGGTCGGTGACGTTCTTCAACTCGAACGGTTCGGGCGAACTCGTGATCGACGCGGCGGCGGGCGAGGTGCGGTTCGACACGACCGGGCTTGGCCAGTTCACGGTCGCGTACGGGTGGCAGGTCGTCAGCGGCGGGGCGGGGATGGTGAACTCCTACCCGAACCGCCTGGACGCTGACTGGAGCGACGTGGCGGCGATCCGCATCCCGGTGCTTCGCAACGGGTCGAGCCTGCGCTACCGCGTGGACGTGGGCACGCAGCGGATCGCGACCGAACCCGATCCCTTCGAGGGCAGCAGCTCGACCGCGCTGACGACGGTGGGCGGCGGGTTCACGGGCGTGATCGACGTGCCGCTCTCGGCGTTCTCGACGACGACGGGCGGGGGCGTGGACTGGTCGGACGTGGACCGCGTGTCGATCTTCGTGAGCAACGGGTTCGTGAGCAGCGACCTGACGCTCGGCGCGATCCAGCTCGTGCGGGCGACGGCGCCCGAGGATCTCGACGGCGACGGCGCGGTGGGGGCGAGCGACCTCGCGCTGCTGATCGGATCATGGGGCGTCTGCCCCGCGGACGCGCCGTGCCCGGCGGACCTCGACGGCGACGGCGCGGTCGGGGCGAGCGACCTGGCGCGGGTGATCGGGGCCTGGGGATAGGGACGGCCGTTCAGATCGGCGATCTGCAGCGGCGAGGGCTTGCGAGAACGCAGGGCGCCACCCGACGCGTCCCGGCGGGGCCGCCCCGGGCGATCCGGGGCGGTGGCTGAACCGTGGCGCCCGCCCGCGGGCGCCGCCCTCGGGCGAGGGGCGGGGGCGGATTCGCCGGCGGCGTGGGCTTGAAGGGGCTCGGGATGGGGTAGGATGCTCGGTCCATGTCCGGCAAGGCTGTCTATCTCGAGACCTTCGGGTGCCAGATGAACGAGCTCGACTCCGAGCTCGTCGCGGGGCAGCTCTCCGCGCTCGGCTACCGGTTCGTGGAGGAGCCGGGCGAGGCGGAGGTGGTGCTCTACAACACGTGCTCGGTGCGGGATCTGGCGGAGCAGAAGGTGCGGTCGCGGCTCGGGGAGATGGCGGTCCGCAAGGCGGGCGAACCGAGGCTCGTCGTGGGCGTGCTCGGGTGCATGGCGGAGCGGGACGGCGAGGCGATGCTCGGCTCGTTCCCCGTGGTGGACCTCCTGTGCGGGCCGGCGGAGCTCGACAAGCTGCCGTCGCTTCTGGACAACGCGGTGCGCACGCGGGAGTCGATGGACGCGAGCCATCCGCACGCGGCGAAGCGCTCGGCGAGAGCGGTGGCGTTGCAGGGCTCGGCGTCGCGGCGGAGCGGGACGCTCGCGGCGGCGGAGGACCGGCTCGAGCTGCTCGATCTCTCGCGAGCGGTCTCGCCGGTGGAGTCGGGCTCGGGTTCCGCGTACGTCCGGATCACGCGCGGGTGCAACAAGTTCTGCACCTACTGCGTGGTGCCGCACACGCGCGGCGCGGAGACGCACCGCCCGCCCGACCACATCGTCGACGAGTGCAAGCGGCTGGCGGACGCGGGCGTCGTGGAGGTGACGCTGCTCGGGCAGACGGTGAATCACTACCGCTTCGAGCACGGCGCCGCGGTGACGGTGGGGGGCGTGGTCCAGCCGCAGAAGGGGCGGACGTACAAGGGCGGTCACCGGCGCGACCTGCTCGCGGGCGAGAACGTGACGACGTTCGCGGATCTGCTTCACCGGATCCACGAGGAGGTTCCGGTGATCCAGCGGCTTCGGTTCGTGACGAGCTACCCGCGGGATTTCGGGGACGACGTGCTCGAGGTGATTCGCGATTCGCCGCGGATCTGCCGGTACCTGCACGTGCCGGCGCAGTCGGGCTCGGACGCGGTGCTCCGCCGGATGAACCGTGGGTACACGGTGAGCGAGTACCTGGAGTTCGTGGATCGGTGTCGGCAGTACCTCGACCAGCCCGAGACGGGGCGCCCGCTCATGCTGTCGGGCGACATGATCGTCGGCTTCTGCGGCGAGACCGAGGCGGACTTCGCGGGGTCGGTCGAGCTGCTCAAGCGGGCGCGGTACAAGAACTGCTTCATCTTCAAGTACTCGCCGCGGCCGGGGACGACGGCGTTTGACCGGATCGCGGACGACGTGCCGGACGCGGTGAAGCGTCGGCGGAACAACGAGCTGCTCGCGGTGCAGCACGAGATCAGCGCCGAGATCAGCCGGGAGCAGGTGGGCAAGGCGTTCACGGTGCACGTCGAGGGCGTCAGCACGCGGGAGCGGAAGCGGGCGGAGGGGAACAACCGGGTGAAGGCGGGGATGGCGATGCTGACGGTGGGGGGCAGGAGCATCGACGAACGGGTGATCGCGACGCGTGAGTCCGAGAACCTGGGCGCGGCCGACGGCGGGACGCGGGTTCAGCTCGCGGGGCGGACCGACACGGACCTGATCGTGCTCTTCGACGCGCCGGCGGGACGGAGCGCGGCGGAGCTGATCGGCCGGAGCGTTCGCGTGCGGGTGGAGCGCGCGAGCGTTCTGACGCTGTTTGGCGTCGTCGAGTCCGATTAGTCGGATCTAATGACCGGTATTTTCTGCGTTTGTGGTTGTGGCGGGTTGCGCCGCAGGTATAGTTTCACTGCACCGGACCGCACATCCGGCGCGATCGACCCGCACAGGGAAACCCGCGGCCTTGGGTCAGCCGCAGCTTGAGGAGAAGCCCGGGTCGCACGCCTGGGCTGGAGGAGTCGAGAGATGAACCATCGCGCTGCAGCGCTTGCTGTGGCTGTCGGCTTGCCGTGCGCGGCAAGTCAGGCGGCCCTGTTCTTCACCTTCCAGGATCCGGGCCCGGCCCGCGAGTTCACGGCGCAGGAGAACGTCGACGATTCGTGGTCGTTCTCGTACAGCGCCTCGCAGCTCGTGTCGTTGTCGATCACGGCGAGCGAGGGCGAGATCCCGAACACGACGTTCAGCCAGACGCGCGTGACCATGAACGTGCAGACGTCGACGTCGCCGATCGTGGATCAGCCGGACCTGCTCGTCACGGAGATCTCGGGCACGTTCACGTTCGAGGACGTGAGCGGGATGTCGCCGGTGACGATTCTGACCGGAACGTTCGACGAGGCGATCGCGACGCTCCTGATCTCGAACCTGATGGGCTCGATCGAGGCGTCGGGGTCCGCGACGGGCGACACGGCGGTGGGCTCGCTTCAGCTCACGGCGGGCGACGCGATCTCGGATCTCTTTGGGGATCCGAGCCTGGTGCTCGGCGGCCGGCAGACGGCGTCGTTCGCCCTCTCGGAGCTGACGGGATCGGAGGACGGCGGACTGGCGACGCTCATCGGGAGCGCGGCGTTCACCGGCTCGTCCGAGGTGATTCCCTCGCCGGGCGCCTTTGGTCTCTTCGCGGCCGCATCCCTGGCGGCCCTTCGTCGGCGCCGGTGACCGAACCAGACGTCCGGATCGTCAGGGCGTCGGCGCCACGGCGCCCTGACGACGGGCCTCAAGCCAATCCTCCGACTCGAGCACGACGGCCTCGTGCAGCAGCTTTGCGCTGCGCACGGGGACGTTCTTTGGAATGTCGTTGACCATCACCGCGAAGGCGACGCGGGGGACGCCCGCGTCGTCGAGGACGTAGCCCGAGAGGCAGGAGACGCCGCTCAGGTAGCCGCTCTTGGCGCGGACCTCGAGGTCCGGGAGTTCCGAGCGGAAGCGGCGCCGGAGCGTGCCCTCGCTCCCGGCGACGGGAAGGCTCTCGATGAAGGGGCGGGCCGCGTCGGTGGCGGCGACCGCCCGGAGCCACGACGTGAGCAGGCGCGGGGTGAGGCGGTTCTCGCGACTCATGCCCGAGCCGTCGGCGACGACGGCGTGCGTGGCGACGCTGACGTGTCGCGACCGCTCGAGGAGCTGCTGGAGCACCATGCGCATGACGGCGACGCCGGCGAGCCAGTCGCCCTGGCTTCCCGTGACCTCGGCGGCGAGCCGCTTGAAGATCGCCTCGGCGTAGAGGTTGTGGGAGTCGACGTTGCAGCGCCGGAGGATCTCCGCGAGGTCGGTCTCCACCGCGAGCAGGAGCTGGTCGCGCGGCGGGTCCTCGTCGGGAGCGACGCGGCGCACGGGGCGGACGTCCGCCTCCGCGGCGGCTAGGCGATCGGCAAGGAGATGACCGAAGACAATCGAGGGGTTGCGGAGCGCGACCCGGACGGGCTCGGCGGTCGACCAGCGGACGTCGCCGTAGACGGTCATGTCGTTGGAGGCGAGGTCGCGGGCGACCCAGGCGGTGTTGCGGCCGCGCTTGGTCGTCTTGGCGAGGTTTCGCGGGGTGAGCCAGTCGGCGGCGGGTTCGGTGTCGAGGCGCGGTGGGCCGCCGCCGGCGCCCGGGGCGAGGTGAACGCTCAGGACGTTGGTGTGGAAGTTGAGGCCGCTGACCTCGGCGCAGTACCAGCGGTTGAGCTGGTCGGTGGGCCAGTCGGGGTGCGGGGCGGGATCGTCGAAGACGCGGTCGTCGATGAGGATCTCGTCGAACGTCCGCCCGGCGGCGCGGACGGTGATCTCACGGGCCCAGAGGTCGAGGAAGTCCTCGACCGAGAGGTTCATGGCCTCGAGGAGCTCGGGATCGGCGAGGGCGGGATCTCCCGAGCCGACGACGAGGAGGTCGTCGCCCGACCGGTGGACCTCCGTGCGGAAGGTGAAGTCCTCGCCGAGGACGACGAGGGCGGCGGCGCTCGTGAGGAGCTTCATGTTGGAGGCGGGGATGAAGAGGTCGTCCGGGGCGATCGAGGCCAGCTCCTCGCCCGAATCGAGATCGACGACGGAGACGCCCACGGTCGAGACGCCGAGCTGCTGGTCGGCGATGGCGCGCTCGATGGCGGGGTTCAGGGGCTGGGCGAGGGCGGCGGCGGCGGCCCAGAGGGCGAGCGCGACCGCGGCGAGCGGGGCGGGAACGGTCGGTCGTCTCACGGGGGTGGTCCTCCGTCGGGGTTCATCGGGCGGACGGGCGAGGTCGCTGCAGAGGTCGGGGCCCGCAAGCGGGGGGCGGGGCGGGAGCGACGCCAGAGGGTAGACTCGCGTCCTTCGATCGGCACGACGTGAGGAGAGTGCAGCGTGAGCGAGACGGCGACGGGCAAACCGATGATCGCGTTCGAGGATTTCGCCAAGGTGGACCTGCGGGTGGCGAGGATCGTGGAGGCGGAGGAGCACCCGAACGCCGATCGCCTCCTCAAGCTCAAGCTCGACGACGGGTCGGGCGAGCCGCGGCAGATCTGCGCGGGGATCAAGGGGCACTACGAGCCGTCGGAGCTCGTGGGCCGGTCGATCGTCATCGTGGCGAATCTCGAGCCGCGGACGATCCGCGGCGAGGAGAGCCGCGGCATGCTGCTCGCGGCGAGCGACGCGGCCAAGGGCGCCGAGGACCGCTCGGTGGTGCTGCTGAGCCCGATGGGCGAGATCGGCGCCGGGGCGACGGTGAGCTGACGCGCGGCCCGTCGCTCCGGCTGGCGGCGCTGGCGATCGGAGAGTGCGCGATGAGCGAGCGGGCGGAGCGGAACGAGGCGGAGCGGGGGCGGATCGTGGGGATCGGCGGGGTGTTCTTCCGGGCCGACGACGGGGCGGCGCTTCAGAAGTGGTACGGCGAGCATCTGGGGATGCCGACGGACACGCAGGGGTACGCGCTGATCCCGTGGCTGGAGCCGACGACCGGGAACTTCAACTCGACGACGTGGAGCCCGTTCTCGCGCGGGAGCGAGTACTTCGACCGCGACCAGGCGTACATGATCAACTACGTCGTGGATGATCTGGACGCGGCGCTCGAGAGGCTTCGCGCGGCGGGGGCGCGGATCGACGAGGCGAAGGGCGTCGAGCGCTTCGAGTACGGCCGCTTCGCGTGGTTCTGGGATCCCGAGGGAACGAAGGTCGAGCTGTGGGAACCGGACCGGGCGTTCATGGAGAAGGCGCGGGCCCGCGGGGGCGAGTGGGCGGAGTGAGTCACCCGCGCGGGCGCTCGACCGGGCCGCCCTGGGCTTCCCAGTCCTGAATCCCGCCCTTGAGCGACAGGGCGCAGCGGAAACCGGACTGCTTGAGGATCTGCGCCGCCGTCAGCGAGCGCTTGCCGGAGCGGCACTGGAGGATGACGGGCTTGTCGTAGTCGGCGTCGGTCTCGGCGATCTCGAAGGACACGGCGGCGAGCTGATCGGTGGGGATGTGCAGGGCGCCGGGGATGAGGCCCTCCTCGAGGCGCTCGCCCTCGGGGCGGATGTCGATGATCGTGGGCATGGGCTCGCCCGCGTTCATGGCGCTCAGGATGGGCTGGGGCATGATCTCGGGGACGTTCGATCCCGAGGCTTCGACGATGTCGCGGCAGGTCTTTTCGAGGGTCATGGTGCGTGGATGGTAGCGGGTCGCGAGGCGCGGTCGCGGCGGAGTGCGGGCACGGATCCCCTGGCGCCCGGCCCTCTCCCCGAGGGACGCCGGGATCACGCGCGGCGGTAGCGGGCTCGCATCATCTCGTGCCACCGCCCGTCGGCGTGGCGTTCGGATCGGAGGAGCCGCTCGCTCCCGGAGACGATCTCGATGATGTCGCGGTAGCGGGCGGTCTTCGCGGGGTCGGCGAAGTCGGGCCCGGTGGTGTCGAGGGTGAGCGCACGGCGGTCCGCGTCGAGCGTGCCCTCGTAGACGAACATGTTCGCCATGGGCGAGCCGACCCAGGAGCCGACGAACCTGCCGCGGGCGGGGTCGTAGCCGAGCGTGATGACGGCGGTCATGGTTCCGCCGCCGGGCAGGTCGCCGGTCGACTCACCGACCATCCAGAGGTCGCCGAGCATGCGGACCGTTTCCCGGCCCTCTCCCTTGAAGGGCGTGCCGTCCGGGCCGTGGTCGCAGGCGGCCTCGAAGGTCCATTCGCCGACGAGCTGCTTGAGCCATTCGTGTTCGGAGCCGGGCCTCGGAAGGTCCATGGTGCGTCCCTTTGAGCGAGCGCGGGGCGGAGCGACGGTCCGTCGTCTCCGCGCGCCGCGTCGCTTCAATGTAGACGAACGCCCGCAAGGCCGAGGGCCGCGCCCCGGCCCTGCCCTGTGGCCGAGACCGCCTCGCCCTAGAGGAAGGCCCTCAGGTAGCGGCCCGTGTGGCTGGCCTCCACCCTGGCGACGTCCTCGGGCGTGCCGGCGGCGACGATGGTTCCGCCGGCGTCCCCGCCCTCGGGTCCGAGGTCGACGATCCAGTCGGCGCCCTTGAGGACGTCGAGGTTGTGCTCGATGACGATGAGCGTGGCGCCCGCGTCGGCGAGCCGATGGAAGACGCTCATGAGCTTGCGGATGTCCTCGAAGTGGAGGCCGGTGGTGGGCTCGTCGAGGACGTAGAGCGTCCTGGCGAGGGGGGTCGACGGGGAGTCGCCCTTGGCGAGTTCGCTCGCGAGCTTGACGCGCTGGGCCTCGCCGCCCGAGAGCGTGGGCGAGGGCTGACCGAGGCGGATGTAGTCGAGCCCGACGTCGTGCAGGCATCGGAGGACGCGGTGGATCCTGGGGTGGTTCTCGAAGAACCCGGCGGCGTCCTCGACGGTCATGTCGAGGACCTCGGCGATGGACCTGCCGCGGAACTTCACCTCGAGCGTCTCGCGGTTGTAGCGGGCGCCCTTGCACGTCTCGCACTCGACGAAGACGTCGGGGAGGAAGTGCATCTCGATCTTCTTGACGCCCTGTCCCTGGCACGCCTCGCATCGTCCGCCCTTGACGTTGAAGCTGAACCTGCCGGGCTTGTAGCCGCGGATGCGGGCTTCCTTGGCGCCGGCGAAGACCTTGCGGATCTCGTCGAAGGCGCTCGTGTAGGTCGCGGCGTTGGAGCGCGGGGTGCGGCCGATCGGGGACTGGTCGACCTCGATGACGCGCTCGAGCTTGGGGAGGCCGTTGACGCGCGCGTGAGCGCCGGGCTTGACGCGGGCGCCCGTGAGCTTCTGCTTGGCGGCCTTGAGGAGGATGTCGGTGACGAGCGTCGACTTGCCGGAGCCCGAGACCCCCGAGACGCAGACGATGCCGCCGAGCGGGAACGAGGCGTCGACGTTCTTGAGGTTGTTCTGCCTCGCGCCCTTGACGACCAGGGCGTTGGACTCTGAGACGGGGCGGCGCGCCCGTGGGACGTCGATGCGCGTGCGGCCCGTGAGGTAGCGCCCGGTGAGCGACTCGGGCTCGGCGGCGAGGTCGTCGATCGTGCCCTGGGCGACGACGCGCCCGCCGTGAACGCCGGGGCCGGGGCCGATGTCGAGGACATGGTCGGCGGCGCGGATCATGTCCTCGTCGTGCTCGACGACGAGGACGGTGTTTCCGATGTCGGCGAGGTGGCGGAGGGTGCGGATGAGGCGTTCGTTGTCGCGCTGGTGGAGGCCGATGGTGGGCTCGTCGAGGACGTAGCAGGCGCCGACGAGCTTGGAGCCGACCTGCGTGGCCAGGCGGATGCGCTGCGCCTCGCCGCCCGAGAGCGTGCCCATGCGGCGGTCGAGGGAGAGGTAGTCGAGACCGACGGATCCGAGGAACCCGAGGCGGGCCGAGACCTCACGGAGGATGGGCGCGGCGATGGCTCGTCGCTCGTCGGTCATCTCGAGCGAGTCGAGCACGCGCTGGGCGTCGGCGATCGAGAGCTTGGCGACGTCGGCGATGTTGAGTCGGTGCGGATCCGTCGAGAGCGCGTGGCGGGCGCGCTGGCTCACGACCTCGTCGGGCAGCGGCTCGCTCGAGCGCAGGTAGACGGCGAGCGCCTCGGTGCGGAGGCGGTCGCCGCAGCAGGCGGGGCAGGGCGACTCGGTGGTGTACTTGCCGAGCCAGTCGCGCATGGTGACGGACTCGGTGTTCTCGTACCAGCGCTGGAGGATGGGGAGGACGCCGTCCCACCCGCGCTTGCCGCTCGGGAGACCGAGCCTCTGGCGCTCGGCGTCGCTCGGGCCGTAGAGGAGAAGGCGCTTCTGAAGCTCGGTGAGGTCGGAGACGCGCGTGGAGAGGTCGAGGTCGAGCAGCCGGCAGAAGCGGCGGGCGTGCTTGCCGAACCAGACGCGCGCCTTCCACCACGGCTCGATGGCGCCGCGGGCGACGGGCTTGTCAGGGTCGGGGATGACGAGGTCGGGGTCGAAGGCGGTCCGCACGCCGAGCCCCTTGCACGCGGGGCAGGCGCCGTAGGGGGAGTTGAAGGAGAAGAGGCGCGGCTCGAGCTCCTCGATGGAGCACTCGGGGTGCTCGGCGCACGCGAAGTGCTCGGAGTAGGTCGTCTCCTCCCACGGGGCGTCGCTCGAGGCCTGCGCGGCGATGGCGACGAGGCCGTGGGCGAGCCCGAGCGCGGTCTCGATGGACTCGGCGAGTCGCTGCCGCTCGCCCTCGCGGATCACGATGCGGTCGACGACCGCTTCGATCGTGTGCTTCTCGTAGCGGCCGAGGCCCAGGGGGTTCTCGCCGCCCTCCTTGAGCGCGTCTCGGATGTCCAGGACGTTTCCGTTGACGCGGATGCGGACGAGCCCCTGCTCCTGCAGGGACTCGACGGCCTCCTTGTGGAAGCCCTTCTTCCCGCGGACGACGGGGGCGAGGACCATGAGGCGCGTGCCCTCGGGCGCCTGGAGAACCGCGTCGACGATCTGCGTTGGGCTCGTCGCGGTGATGGGCAGGCCGCAGCGCTCGACGACGGCGCCGTCCTTCTTCGCTTTGAGCGGCTTCCAGCAGGTGGGCTCGGCGCAGCGGGCGAAGAGCAGGCGGAGGTAGTCGTAGATCTCGGTGCTGGTGGCGACGGTCGAGCGCGGGTTGGCCGAGCCCGATCGCTGTTCGATCGCGATGGTCGGGGGGAGGCCCTCGATGTCGTCGACGTCGGGCTTGCGGAGGACGTCGAGGAACTGGCGGGCGTACGCGGAGAGGGACTCCATGTACTTGCGCTGGCCCTCGGCGAAGATGGTGTCGAAGGCGAGGGAGGACTTGCCCGACCCCGAGAGACCCGTGATGACCACGAGCCGGTCGCGGGGGATGTCGACGTCGATGTTCTTGAGATTGTGCTCGCGGGCGCCGCGGACGCGGATGGCGCGCACGGGCTCGGCCCGGGCCTCGCCCTGCTTGGCGACGGCCTCGACGGCGAGCTTCGGCGCGTCGGCGGGGGCGTGAGGCGCCTCGGCGCGGGTGCGGGTCTTCTTGCGCGTGGTGGTCTTGGCTCGCTTGGCGGAAGCGGCTTTGGTCGGCGGCATTCGGTCCTCCCACAGAGGAGGATCATAGGCCGCGGCCTGGTCTTCTCGGACCTCAGCCGGCGCGCCTGGTCCGGCGCTGGACGTCCATGAGGAAGCGCTGGAGGGGCTGGGTGGCGAGGTCGGCGGCGCGCTGCGTCGGCCAGGGGAGGATGAGGAAGCCGAGCTTGGCCGCTTCGCCCGACTTGATCTCGCGCGTCTGGCGCAGCTCGACGAGGAGGACGGTCTCGCGCGACTCGCCGGGGAGGGTGAAGGACAGGAAGTAGTGGTCGTAGAGCGCAAAGCGGGTGTACGGCGCGCCCTCGATGCGGACGCCGAGGCCGGTGTGGGAGCCGTCGGTGATGACGCCGCTAAAGCGGTGGGCGCTCACGGGGGTCTGGTGGGGGTCCTCGGCGCTCGTTCGGTGGAGGCGGACGGGGACGGGATCCTGGAGAGCGAGGGAGGTGCGGAACGCCGCTCGACGCTGCCCGAGCTTGATGACCGAGGGCGCCTCGATCTCGGCGCCGAAGACGCGCTTCTCGTCGTTGAGGCGGACGGGGACGTCCATGCGGACGACGGCGGCGGAGAAGGTGTAGAGGTCGTCGTCGATCTGGAAGAAGGCGTCGACGGTCTGGCCGGAGGAGAGGGGGACGCGGCGGCCGATGATCTGGGGGCGGTCGAGCAGGAGGTTCCCGGACTTTGAGAAGCCGAGGAGGCGGGCCCGGGCCGCGGGGGTGGTGGCGTGGTTCTCCTGGCGGTGGAGCTCGAGCACGCAGGATCGCTCGCACGCGGTGCGCAGGAGCGCCGCGGGATCGGCGACCAGCAGTGGATTCGATGGATTGAGCATGAGCCTCCCGCGGCCCGAGAAGCGATCGGTGACCCATGTTTTCGGGCGACGCGGCGCGTGACTTGACGCCCCTTCCGCGGGGGCGGGCGCAAACCCCTACCGCGCGGGCTTGCGGGCCGTCTTCTTCTTGCGCCGCGGGCGCGAGCCGGGGGCGCCCGGGGCGGCGGCGGGGGCTTCGGCGCCGCGATCGAGCTCGGAGCGGCGGATCGAGCGCGTCGGATCGCCCCTTCTCAGCTTCTGGACCTGATCGCGGAGGGCGGCCGCCTTCTCGAACTCGAGGCTCTCGGCGGCCGCGAGCATCTCCTCCTCGAGCTGGCGCGCCAGCTCCCCAGCCTCGAACTCCTCCTCGGTCTGGGCGACCGCAGCGCGAGCCGTGCGGCGGGCGGAGAGTTCCTGCTGGATGCCGTCGCGGATGGCCTTGACGATCTGCTTCGGGGTGACGCCGTGCTCGCGGTTGTAGGCGAGCTGGATCTCGCGGCGGCGCTCGGTCTCCTCGATGGCGGCGGACATGGCGGGCGTCATCTCGTCGGCGTACATGACGACCCTGGAGTCGATGTTGCGCGCGGCGCGGCCCATCTGCTGGATGAGCGAGGTGGGCGAGCGGAGGAAGCCTTCCTTGTCGGCGTCGAGGATGCACACGAGCGAGACCTCGGGCAGGTCGAGCCCCTCGCGGAGGAGGTTCACGCCCACGAGCACGTCGAACTCGCCCGCGCGCAAGGCGCGGAGGATCTCGATGCGGTCGAGCGTCTCGATCTCCGAGTGCAGGTAGCGGACCCGGAGGCCCTGCTCGTCGAGGTAGGTCGTCAGCTGCTCGCAGAGGCGCTTGGTGAGCGCGGTGACGAGGACGCGGCCGCCCTTTTCCGTCGTGCGGCGGCACTGCTCGAGCAGGTCGGACACCTGCGTGTCCGCCGGGCGCACCTCGACCTCCGGGTCGACGAGGCCCGTGGGCCGGATGATCTGCTCGACCACCTCGCCCCGGGTCTTCTCCAGCTCGTAGGGGCCGGGCGTCGCGGAGACGAACATCATCTGCGGCGGGACGACCTCGAACTCCTCGAAGCGCAGCGGGCGGTTGTCCAGCGCGCTCGGCAGGCGGAAGCCGTGATCGACGAGCACCTGCTTGCGCTGCTGGTCGCCGTTGAACATGGCGCGCACCTGCGGGAGCGTGACGTGGGACTCGTCGATGATGCAGAGCCAGTCGCCCGGGACGGGCCGGCCCGTTTCGGGGTCGAAGCGCGGGCCGCCGTCCCGGTGCGCGCCGGGGCAGGCGTCGAAGTAGTCCATGAGGGTGTAGGGCTTGGCGCCGGGCACGCGGCCGTCGAGGTGGCGGGAGTAGTTCTCGATGCCCTGGCAGAAGCCGACCTCCTCGATCATCTCGAGGTCGTACTTCGTGCGCGAGAGGAGGCGTTGGGCCTCGAGCAGCTTGCCCTGCTCGCGGAGCTCCGAGACGCGGTGGGTGAGCTCGTCGCGGATGGAGTCGAGCGCGCGGCGCTGGGCGCCCTCGTCCATGACGTAGTGGACCGCCGGGAAGATGAAGGTCTGCTTCTCCTCGGCGAGGATCTCGCCGGTGGTCGGGTCGATGAGAAAGATGTTCTCGACCTCGTCGCCGAAGAGTTCCAAGCGGACGGCGTGCTGCTCATAGGCGGGGTAGACGTCGATGGTGTCGCCCTTGACGCGGTAGGTGGATCGGGCGAAGTCGACGTCCTTGCGGGCGTACTGCATCTCGGCGAGCGCGAGGAGGAAGTCGCGGCGGCGGAGGGTCTGGCCGCGCGTGACGGAGACGACCTTCTTCCCGTACTGGTCGGGCGAGCCGAGGCCGAAGATGCACGAGACGGAGGCGACGACGATGACGTCGCGTCGGGAGAGCAGCGAGCTGGTGGCGGCGAGTCGCAGTCGGTCGAGGTCGGCGTTGCGGGAGGCGTCCTTCTCGATGTAGATGTCGCGCTGGGGGATGTAGGCCTCGGGCTGGTAGTAGTCGTAGTAGCTGACGAAGTAGCTGACGGCGTTGCGGGGGAAGAGCTCGCGCATCTCCTCGTAGAGCTGGGCGGCGAGCGTCTTGTTGTGGCTGATGATGAGGGTCGGCTTGCGCGTGCGGGCGATGACGTTCGCCATCGTGAAGGTCTTGCCCGTGCCCGTGGCGCCGAGAAGGGTGGCGTAGCGCTCGCCGCGGGTGAGGCGAGCGGTGAGGTCGGCGATGGCGGCGGGCTGGTCGCCGGTGGGCTGATAGGGGTTGGCGAGGTCGAAATCCCGATCGATGGCGAGCATGCGGGGATCGTACGCTCGCCCCTACCATGCGGCGTCGATCATCCAACGGGGGCCGAGATGGGCGAGGTTCGCGAGTACACGGTGCGGGGCATGCACTGCGGCGCCTGCGAGGGCAAGGTGACGGCGGCGCTTCGGGGCGTTCGAGGCGTGGAGCGAGCCGAGGTGTCGCTCGAGCGCGAGCGCGCCCGCGTCGAAGCGACCGGTGAGGCGAGCGACGAGACGCTGCGCGAGGCGGTGGCTTCGGCCGGCGACTACGAGCTGGCGCGCGTCGACGGGGGCGAGTCGGCGCCCGCGCCCGCCGCGGGCTCGACCGGGGGCGAGGGGGAGCGCGAGGAAAGCCTCTACCCGCTGCTGCTGATCGTCGGCTACCTCGTGGGCGTGGTCGTGCTCGCGGCGTGGGCCGCGGGGGCGTGGGAGCCGATGGCCATGATGCGGTGGTTCATGGCCGGCTTCTTCCTCGCGTTCTCGTTCTTCAAGCTGCTCGACCTGAGGGGCTTCGTCGTCGCCTACCGCGGCTACGACCTGCTCGCGAAGCGATCGCGGGCGTGGGCCTACGCCTACCCCTTCGTCGAGCTGGCGCTGGGCGCGCTGTACCTCGTGAACCTCTACCCGGTCTGGGTGAACGCGCTGACGCTCGTGATCATGCTCGTCGGGTCGGCGGGCGTGCTGCGGGCGCTGCTCGACCAGCGCCAGATCCGCTGCGCGTGCCTGGGCACGGCGCTGAACCTGCCCATGACGAAGGTGACGCTCATCGAGGACCTGACGATGGCGGCGATGGCGGGCGCGATGCTCGTCTGGCTGCTCGGGTAGATCACCCGCGGGCGGCGAGGAGCTCGCGCGGCGAGGTCCGGGCGAGGGCGAGCGCGGTCGGCGTCGCGGCGGCGAGAGCCATGGCGGCGATCGCGAGCCAGCCCCAGGCGATGACGTCGGCCTGCGGGCGGATGGCGAGTTCGATCCCGGCGATCGCCTTCCAGAGCTCGCGCTCGGCGAGGGCGGCCTGATTCCCCATGAGCGTTCCGACGACGCCGGCGGCGAGGGCGACGAGGAGCGTCTCGGCGGCGATGAGGCGCGCGAGCGTCGGGCCGCTCGCGCCGACGGCCCGGAGCACGCCGAACTCGAAGCGTCGCGCCTGGACCCCCGCGACGACGACGTTGGCGACGCCGAAGGCGGCGAGGAGCATGGCGGCGATGGCGACGCTCGAGACGACCTTCAGGGACGTCGCGCCGACGGAGGTGATCTGCGCCTTGATCGCGCGGCCCGAGCCGACGGTGACGAAGTGGTCGCCGAAGGCGGCGCGAATGGTCTCGAGCGCCGTCTCGTCGTCGACGTCGTCCGCGAGATCGATCTGGATGAACTGGATGGCGTCGTTGCCGAACCGCTCGACCATGTCCTTGCGCGAGCCGAAGACGGCGTGGAGGGCCTGGTCCTTGAACTGCTGGCCGACGTCGAAGTATTTGCCCGCGAGGTCGAGCCCGGGCGCTCCGACGACGCCGACGATCTCCATCTCGTAGGGCTCGCCCCGGAACTCGAAGGGGAAGGGATCGCCCACGCCGAGGCCGCGGGCGACGGCGAACTCTCGCGCGACGAGGACGGCGCCGCCCTCGCTCAGTCGGCGCGGCGCGGTCTCGGGATCGCCCTCGACCCACTCGAGCTTGACCATCTCGAAGAAGGGCTCGGGCTCGAAGGCGATGAAGGTGGAGCTGAGCGAGCGAAGGGCCTGGACGCCGAGGAAGTCGGTCTGGACGCGGACCATGGAGATGGCGCAGGTGTTCTCCACGAGGTCGAGGCGTTCGAGCCGTTCGTCGGCGTCCTCGGGGAGGCCGGCGATCGAGTGGACGAAGGCGTCGGGGAAGGCGATGGCGCCGACCCAGGAGCCGAGGAACGCGCGGCCGGTCGTCCAGATGACCACGAGCAGCGCCAGGCCCGTCATGAGCGAGCCGGCGGTGAAGCCGTGGCGGACGGGCGCCGCGGCGACGGCGCCCGTCAGGAGCGCCGGCGGCAGCCGGAACGCGCGGGCGAGCAGCGGGCCGAGCAGCCGGGCGGTGATGACGATGACGGGCACGCTCAGCAGGAAGTACCCCACGAGCATGAGCGGGGCCCCGGTGGTGATGTAGGTCCAGTAGACGAGCTGGCCGTCGTCGATGACGGCGTTGAAGACGGGCTGGACCGCGATGGCGGCGAGCCCGACGCCGGCGAGGGCGAGGATGGCGGAGGCGGAGGTCGTCTGGGCGCGGGCGCCGAGCGCGGCGAGGGGGCTCGTCCGCGACGCTCGCCACGCGGGCCACGCGGCCCCGGCGAGTCCCGAGAGCACGCAGCCCGCCGCCGCGATCGCCACCCACAGCGGCGGAACCATGAGCCCGGCCGGGAGCTGCTCGTGATACGCGACGGCGGCGGCGCCCGCGAGCCCGATCCCGAGCGGCACGCCGATCACGGCGCCGATCGCGCCGATGATCACGCCCACCAGCAGCTGCGCGACCGCGATCTGCTTCCGGTCGCCGCCGATGCAGCGCACGATCGCCAGCTCACGCTCGCGCTCGGCGACGCTCGTCGTCAGACCCGTCAGGATGATGAACGACGCGGCGAGGAACGCGAAGACGGTCCAGATGAAGAGCCCGATCTGGTAGACGCGCAGGTTCTGGTTGAGCCCGGCGCTGGCCCGCTCGGTGGGCTCGAGGATGAGGCCGCGGGGGAGCTCGCCCTCGCGGGCCGCGATGAACGCCGCGGGATCGACGCGGTCGGGAAGATCGATGTCGACGCGCAGGAGGCGTCGGGCCAGGGAGTCGTGAGCCGCGAGCTGCTCGATGGCGACGTAGGCCAGCGGTCGCGCCAGGCGGTTCATCGGCTTGCGCTCGAGGATGCCGACGACGGTCAGGCGGATGGGCTCGCCGAAGCGGGGCACGTCGACGACGTCGCCGACGCTCGCCTCGAGGGCCTCGGCGGTGCGGTACTCGAGCACGACCTCGCCCTCGCGCTCGACGAAGCGGCCGGCGGCGAGCTGGTGGCGGTGCAGGAGGGGCTCGAGCGCGGGGTCGACGCCGCGGCCGCTCGCGACCACTTCCTGGAGGCGGAGCTGAAGGGGGAGAGGCCCGGTGGTCAGCGGCGCCACGGCGAGGGGCTCGGGCCAGGACCTGGCGAGCTCGAGGAGCTCGGGGTCGAAGGACGCCCCGGCGACCTGCGCGATGGAGACGTCCGCGCGGCCGACGGCGGCGTCGAGGCGGTCCTCGAGCGAGGCCGAGACCGACGCGACGCCGCAGGCGACGGCGGTGATGAGCGAGGCGGCGAGGGCGACGGCGCCGGCGAGGAGGCCGGTGCGCCCCCGCCTACCGCCCAGCGCGCTGGTAGCGAGTCGCCACGCCGGCCGCATCGAGGCCTCCCGAGTCGAAGTGGTCCGCCACGACGCCGTCGGCGAGCACGAAGACCTCTCGGCAGTGCGCGGCGGCGGCGGGCTCGTGGGTGACCATGAGGATGGTCATGTCGCGGCCCTCGGCGATGGAGCCCAGGAGCGTCCAGAGCGCGGCGGAGGAAGCGGAGTCGAGGGCGCCCGTGGGCTCGTCGGCCAGAAGGACGCGGGGCTCGAAGAGGAGGGCGCGGGCGATGGCGACGCGCTGCTGCTCGCCGCCGGACAGCGCGTCGGGTCTGTGCTCGGCGCGGGGGAGGACGCCCAGGGCGTCGAGGAGTTCGCTCGCGCGGTCGTCGAGGTCCCGGTCTCGCTCGCCGGCCAGGACGCCCGGGAGCTTGACGTTGTCGCGCGCGGTCATGGTCGGGATGAGGTTGAACTGCTGGAAGACGACGCCGACGCCGCGCCGCCTGAACCGGGTCAGCGACGCGTCGTCGAGCTGGTCGATCCGCTCGCCCGAGACCCAGACCTCGCCCGCGTCGGGGCGGTCGAGCGCGGCGAGCAGGTGAAGCAGGGTGGACTTGCCGGACCCCGACGGGCCCATCACGGCGACGAAGCCGGGGCGGTCGATCTCGAGGTCGACGCCGCGCAGGGCGGGGGTGCGCCGGTCGCGCCGGCGGTAGGCCTTGTGGACGTCGAGGCAGCGGATCATCGGGTCGTTCTTCGGGTTCCGCGGCCCCGGGATTCACCGCGCGACCGGTTGTCGTCGAGCGGGCGGGTCAGCCGTGCTGCTTCTCGTAGTCCGCGGCGCTCAGGAGCTTCTCGAAGGCGGCGGGATCGGAGACCTTGATCTTCACGAGCCAGCCGGCCTCGTAAGGATCGTTGTTGAGGGCGGCGGGGTCGGACTCGAGGGCGTCGTTGACGGCGACGATCTCGCCGGGCACCCCGGTGTAGACGTCGGAGGTGGCCTTGACGCTCTCGACCTCGCCCACGACGTCGCCCGCGCTGACGGTCTGGCCGACGGGCTTCATCTCGACGTAGGTGACGTCGGTCAGCTCGTCGACGGCGAACTTGGTGAGGCCAAGGGTGAGGGTGTCGCCCTCGAGCTTGTGCCATTCGTGGGATTCGGAGTAGCGACGATCGTCGGGTGCGGCCATTCGGCGGAGCCTCGCGCAGGTGGTGCGGGAACGGGAACGGGTCGGAAGCGGGGTCATGCTACGGCGCCGGGCGAGTCGCGTCGCCGGGGCGGGTGGTGTACCTTCGCCGCCGATGCTCCTGATCGCCTCCTCCAGCACGTTCGCCGAGCGGCTCGACGCGGGGACGCTCGCCCTCGCTGATCTCCCGCGCCACGTGCACGAGGAGCACGGCCTGCGCGGGCTCGCGCTGACGACGGATCGTCTCGCCGGCGCGGACATGCGGCGGCTCGATGAGCTGCGCGAGGCGGCGGACAAGGCCGTGTGTCCGATCCTGATCCTCCGCGAGGCGACGCCGCAGAACCTCACGGACGTCGACACGGTCGACGAGGCGGCGCAGCGGGTGCAGCGCGTGCTTCACGCGGCGCAGCGGCTCGGGTGCAGCGCGGTGGGGATCGAGCTGGCGCCCGCCCCCGACGAGGAGGGCCTCGAGCGCGTGGTCGAGGGCCTGAAGGAGGTCTCGCCCGTCGCGGAGAAGCTCGACCTGAACCTGCTCGTGCGCGTGGGGCTCCCGCCGGTGAGGACGCCCGAGGAGGTGTCCGAGCTGATCAAGCGCGTGGGCGGGTTCCGGATCGGGACGATGCCGGACTTCGAGCTCGCGGCGGCGACGGGCCACGGCGCGGAGCATCTGAGGCGGGTGGCGCCCTACTCCACGGTGATTCTCGCGGCGACCACGGGGTTCAAGAAGGGCGGCGGCCATCAGGCGTACGATCTGACGGCCATGGTGGGGGCGCTGGCGGAGATCGGTTTCGACGGCGCCCTGGCGCTCGAGCATCGCGGGGGCGGCGATCCGGACCAGGCGCTCCGCCAGGCGCGCGAGGAGATCGAGGCGGCGCTGGAGAATGTGTGATGGGGGCCCGGGTGACGGATGAGCGAGACCATCATCGTGGGGCCTCGGACGCGCCGGACCTGACGGGCCCGGTGCCGGACATCGCGCGCGAGATCTACCCGCTCATCATCACGATCGACGGGCCCGCCGGGACGGGCAAGTCGACGGTCGCGCGGGAGCTCGCGCGGCGCCTGGGGATGGAGTTCCTCGACACCGGGGCGATGTACCGGGCGGCGACGGCCCTCGCGATCGACCGGGGCGTTCCGCTTGACGACGGCCCGGCCATCGCGGACCTGACGATGCGGGCCGAGATTCATTTCGACTGGCGGGCGGACCCGCCCGCGCTGATGGCCTTCGGGCAGCGCTACACGGATCGGCTTCGCGACGCCGACGTGAACCGCGCGGTGTCGCCCGTGTCCGGGCTGCCTCAGCTCCGGGAGGTGCTCGTGCGACGCCAGCGGATCATCGGGAGCCAGCACCCGCTCCTGGTGACCGAGGGGCGCGACCAGGGGTCCGTGGTGTTCCCGGACGCGGGCGTGAAGTTCTGCCTCGCCGCCTCGCCGCGCGTCCGCGCGCTCCGTCGGGCCCGCCAGACGCACGAGCGCCCGACGGACGAGCAGGTGGCGGCGATCGAGGCGGAGATCGCCGAGCGCGACCGGCTCGACACGACCCGCGCGGTGGGGCCGCTCGTGCGGCCCGACGGCGCGGAGGTGGTCGACACGTCGGGGATGCCGCTCGACGAGGTCGTTCGCGAGCTCGAGGACCGGACGCGGGCGCGGGTGGGGGCGCGGCGGTCGTGAGCGGACGCGAGGGCGCGGCGCGCGGCGGCGGCCTTCCGTCGTGGCTTCGGGCGCCGCTCTATTTCGCGTGCAAGCACGCGAGCCTCGCGCTGCTGACGCTGCTCTACCGCCTGCGGGCGCACGGGAAGGAGAACATCCCGCGCGGGGGAGCGCTGCTGGTGGCGAACCATCAGTCGCTCATGGACCCGCCGATTCTCGGCGTGCACGTGCCGGGGCAGTACCACCCGCTCGCCCGGCGGACGCTCTTTGACGTGCCGCTCCTGGGCCCGCTCATCTCGAACCTCAACGCCATCCCGGTGTCGCAGGACGGGACGCCCGACCGGCGGGCGATCCAGACGTGCATCGAGCGGCTCCGCGCGGGGGGCGTGGTCGCGATCTACCCCGAGGGTTCGCGGACGTGGGACGGCGAGATCCACCCGTTCGCGACGGGGGCGGCGCTGATCGCCCGGCGCGGGGGAAAGCCGATCGTGCCCGCGGCGATCCTCGGGGCCTTCGAGGCGTGGCCGCGAACGAGCCGCCTCCCTCGGGCGTGGGGGCGGGTGCGCGTGGTCTACGGGGAGCCGATCCCGCCCGAGCGTTTCGCGGGGCTTCGGAGCGAGGAGGCGACGGCGCTGATCGAGGCGGAGGTTCGGAGGCTCTTTGAGCGCGAGCGGGCGCGGGGCGCGCACGCGCCGACCGCGGGGGCTGAAGGGACGGCGGGCGGTCGCTATCCTGCCGGCCCGATTCCGGGGCCCTGAACGAACGCCAGAACGACGCGACCCGCCCTCGCGGGCGATGGAGAGACCGACGATGGAGACGACGCTGATCATTCTCAAGCCCGACGCCGTCCAGCGGGGGCTGATGGGCGAGATCCTCTCGCGCTTCGAGCGCAAGGGGCTTCAGATCGTGGGCGCGAAGCTCATGAAGATCTCGCAGCACCTGGCCGAGCGGCACTACGAGGCGCACAAGGAGCGTCCTTTCTACCCGGGGCTCGTGTCGTTCATGACGAGCTCGCCCGTGCTCGTGCTCGCGGTGCGCGGCGTGGGGGCGATCGCGATCAGCCGCTCGATGATGGGCGCGACGTTCGGCTCCAAGGCGGAGGCGGGGACGATCCGCGGCGACTTCGGCGTCTCGAACTCGTTCAACCTCATCCACGGCTCCGACAGCCCGGAGGCCGCGGAGCGCGAGCTGGACCTGTTCTTCGAGGAATCCGAGCTGCTGGACTACGAGCGCGCCAACGACCGGTGGGTGTACGACTACTCGGGCGGTCAGCCCGAATAAGCCGCCGCGGCCGGCCGCGGGAAGAGAGTGCGCGCCGGGGGCGTTGATCGGTGGTGAAAGGAGCCACCGATGCCAACCGCCAGCCAGAACAAGACCGCTCGGATCGTCAGCTGGGTTCTGCAGGTCGCGCTCGCCGCGGCGTTTCTCGTCATGGGAGCGTTGCCCAAGTTCACGGGCGACCCGATGTCCGTCGCGCTCTTCGAGAAGCTCGGCTTCCCCGCCGGCATGTACGTGGTGGGGACGTTCGAGGCGCTGGCGGCCGTGCTGCTGCTGGCGCCAAGGACGCACGCGCTGGGGGGGGTGCTGGGCGTGGGGCTCATGCTCGGCGCCATCGCCTCGCATCTGGGCCCGCTCGGGATCCGGACCGAGCTGACGCTGAACGGCGAGACCTCCGCCAACCCCGCGCTCTTCTTCATGGCGATCCTCTTCCTCGCGCTCAGCGTCGTGGTCGTGACGGTGCGGCGCGATGAGCTGCCGGTCGTCGGCGGGCGCTTCGCCAGCGTCCCGGCGCCGGCGTGAACGCCGCTTCATCGCCCCGGCGCGCGGGGGCGCCCGCCGCGTACCATGCCGGCGATGAATGCTTCACCCAATGACGACGATCGTCTGCGCGACGCCTGGCTCGTCGCGGCGTGGCCCGGGCTTGGCGGGACGGCGCTGATCGGCGCGTCGCATCTCGTGCAGGCGCTCGGCGCGCGGCAGACGGACACGCTCGCGGGCGAGGGGTACTTCGAGCTTCAGCACGTCGACGTCGAGGGGGGCGTGCTGCGCACGCCGCGGCTGCCGCGGGGCACGTTCTTTGAGTGGACCAACCCGAACGACGGGCCGGACCTGATGATCTTTATCGGGGAGGCGCAGCCGCAGACGGGCGGGGACGGGCTGGCGCGGGAGGTGCTCGGTCGGGCGCGGGCGCGGGGCGTTCGGCGCGTGGCGACGTTCGCGTCGCTCGCCCGCCCGATCCATCCGAGCGACGACATCGGCGTGCACGCGGTCGCGACGGATCGGGAGATGCTCGCGAAGGCGACGTCGGCGGGCGCGACGCCTCTTGCGGAGGGGCAGATCGGCGGGCTCAACGGGGTTCTTGTGGGGGTGGGGGATGTCGAGGGCGTTCCGGGCGTGTGCCTGATGGCCGACATCCCGTACTTCGCGGGCGGGGCGCCCAACCCGAAATCGGCGGCGGCGGCGATCCGCGTGTTCACGCGGCTGTCGGGCGTCGAGGTGGACCTGAGCGATCTCGAGGAGCAGGCGCGGGTGATTGAGCGGCAGCTCACGGCGCTGCTCGAGCGCCTGCAGGACGCGGCCCGGGAGGGCGAGCTGCCCGAGCAGGTCGAGGCGGACCTGACGTCGCTTGAGCCGAGCGAGCCGGCGGGCGACGAGGCGGAGGAGCCGGAGTCGACCGAGGTCGCCAAGCCCGAGCTGAGCTATGGGGATCGCGAGCGCCTCGAGGAACTCTTCGAGCGAGCGCGGAAGGACCGGACGCAGGCGTTCGAGCTCAAGAGCGAGCTGGATCGGCTCGGCGCCTTTGAGCAATACGAGGACCGTTTCCTCGATCTCTTCAAGCGCGGGGAGTGAGCGTCGTCAGGCGAGGGCCGGCGCGGGGCGCGTCTCGGGCTTGATGGCGCGGTAGCTCCAGACGGCCGTGAGCGCGACGACGCCGAGGAGGATGGCGCCGACGACCTGGTGTGTGGTGGTGACGAGCAGGTCGACGGGCGTCGGCTGCTCCGCGTCGCCGTGGAGGATCACCACCGCGAGCGCGCCGACGCCGAGGACCATCTGGAGCCCGACGGCGTGGAGGTGGGCCGTCCCGAGCTTCTTCATCACGGGGTCGCGCCCGATCTTGGCGGCGTGGGAGCCGGCGAGGACGATGGCGGCCGCGGCGATGATCGAGAAGCCCACGTGCGTGAAGAGCGGGTGGTTGGATCCGGGGAGGTGACGCGTGATCGCGCCGAGGGCGATCTGGAGGAAGAGGATCGCCAGGGCCGCGATGGAGAACGCCCGCTGCCTGCCGGCCGCGTCCATGACGGCGGGGTGGATGGCGCGCCAGGCGCGGCTCGTCATGAGTCCGATGACGAGCAGGAGCGTGAGGAAGAGCTGGGCGCTGACGCCGTGGACGATGGCGAGCCCGGTGCTGAGCTCCGTGACGCGCAGCCCGCCCATGAGGCCCTGGATGCACACGTGGATGAAGGCGACGACCGACAGCGCCTTGACGACGGGGCCGCGGGCCTTCCAGAGCGTGACGACCATGAGCAGGATGGTGGCGAGCCCGACGAAGGCGCCCATGAGGCGGTGGGCGTGCTCGTAGTAGACGCCGCCGGTCATCTGAGAGAGCGGGTAGAGGAACATGTTGGCGCCGAAGGTGGCGGGCCAGTCGGGCACGGCGAGTCCGGCCTCGGCGGCGGTGACGATGCCGCCCATGGTGATGAGGGCGAGGGGGGCGCCGGCGGTGATGAAGGCGAGGATCGGCGTCCAGTCGGCCGCGGCGACGGGGCGGGCCGGCGCGCCTGGGCGGACGAGTGCGGCGGCGGCGGCCCCGACGCCTCCGACGAGGAGCGTCCAGACGAGGAACATGAGCACGCCGCGGAGGGCGCCGTGCTCCTCGATGGGCTCGGCGAGGACGGCGCCGAGGGCGATCAGGCTCAGGAGGGCGGCGACGATCCCGGCGCCGAAGCCGACGGGGACGGCGCTGGCGCGGCCGGCCGACCGGGCGACGAGGGCGAGGGCGCCCGCGAGGGCCGCGAGCATGGCGCCGCCGACGACCGGCCCCGGGAGCGCGAGGCCCGGGAGGTGAAGCACATAGGCGACAACGAGCATCGCGGCCGCGGCGCCGACGCCTCCGGTGATCGCGGCGGGCACGAGGGCCGCGCGTCCTGCCAGATCGGAAACGGGGGTGGGTGCGTTCATGTCGGAGTGTAGCTCTGACGGCTTATCGCGGTCGACGTGCGGGGGCGGGCGGGGCGCCGATTTCGTGGTCTGGGCGGGGCCGCGGGTCGAGATGCTGTGGGTGAAGATCCATTGAGACTGGGTCTCGATTGGGGTTTGGGCGCCTGGTCCCCTTGACAGAAACGCCCAAACCGGAACTACTACGGTCTCACAAAAACCTCCGTGGGGTCCGTCCACACCGGCTCCGGCGCCTGCCGTCGGGGGTGAGTTCGGGGGTCTTCCGGGGGGAACGAGCAACTCGCGGGGGCCCTGTGGCGTCCCGCCAGACAGGAAACGGGTGCGCCGGGTGAAGCAGCTCTTTCCGAAGTGGACCAACCTCATCCCGACGGCGGCCGCGATCGGCGGCTTCGGGGGCCTCGTCGCGGTCGCGGCGGGCGTGACGTACTGGTTTACGCCCGAGTTCTGGGAAGTCGGGTACATGCCGGAACAGCCGGTGGAGTTCAGTCACCAGCTCCACGCGGGCGAGCTCGGCATCGACTGCCGCTACTGCCACACGCACGTGGAGGAGTCGGCGCACTCGAACGTGCCGTCGACGTCGACGTGCATGAGCTGCCACACGGTGGCGGACCAGTTCAGCGGGTACCTCGCGAAGGCGACGAGCGTGGACGGTTCCACGCCGTCGGCGCACTGGCAGAGCGCGGACCTTCAGTCGCTGCGTTCCTACCACGGTGAGGAGCTTCCGGTTCCGTGGCGGCGGGTCCACCTGGTGCCGGACTACGCGCACTTCAACCACGCGGTGCACGTGAACGCGGGGGTGAGCTGCTACTCGTGCCACGGGCGGATCGACCAGATGCCGGTGGTGCACCAGACGGAGTCGCTCTCGATGGGCTGGTGCCTTGAGTGCCACCGTGAGCCGGAGAAGCACCTGATCGACACGAGCCAGACGTCGGTGACGCGTCTCTGGGAGGTGCAGGAGCTCCTGAGCCAGGAGGACTACGCGGCGACCATCGGGGCGAATCTTCGCCAGCGGCTGCGCGATCAGCCGCCGCAGCACTGCGGGGCGTGTCACTACTGATGCGGGCGAGCGAGCGTCGACGATTGATCGGGCGGGCGAGCCGCGGGGCGGGCGACCTTCAGGACGAAAGCAGGCGGAACCGGGTATGAGCAAGGCGAAACAGTGCCCTTCGACCATCGGCAAGAAGAGCGTCGACGAGCGGGAGCCGGTGCAGCGCGACCCGGCGACGGGGCGGGCGCACTGGCGCAGCCTCGAGGAGCTGGCGGGGACGGACCGGTTTCGCGAGTTCGCGGAGCGGGAGTTCCCGGCGCTGGCGTCGGAGCTGACGGGCGAGAGCCGCCGTCACTTCCTGAAGGTGATGGGGGCGTCGATCGCGCTCGCGGGGGCGGCGACGATCCCGGGGTGCCGGCGTCCTGACCACAAGATCCTGCCGTACACGGAGTCGCCCGAGTTCGTGATCCCGGGCCGCCCGACGTACTACGCGTCGACGATGCCGCTCCCGGGCGGCGGCGCCGAGGGCGTGCTCGTGCAGACGTACTCGGGTCGCCCGACGAAGATCGAGGGCAACCCGCTTCACCCGATGACGCGCGGGGCGTCGAGCCTGCGGGCGCAGGCCGCGATTCTCGAGGTGTACGACCCGGACCGCCTGACGGCGCCGACGCTGCGGTCGGGGGAACCGGAGCGGCGATCGAGCACGTGGGCGGAGTGGGATCGCGCGGCGCGGGGGCAGCTCGCGTCGCACGACGGGGACCGCGGGGCTGGACTGTTCTTCGTGGTCGACCAGTCGACGAGCCCGACGCGGGCGCGGCTGCGCGAGGCGGTTCGCGAGCGGTGGCCCGAGTCGACGTGGACGGCGTACGAGGCGCTCGACCGCGAGAACGAGAAGCGCGGGACGGAGATCGCCTTCGGCGCCCCGAAGCGGGTTCGGCTGAAGCTGGCGGGGGCGATGCGGATCGTGTCGCTCGACTGCGACTTCCTGGGCGGGGAGGAGGCGAACGTCGACGCGCAGCGGGGGTTCGGCGCGAGTCGCCACGTGGACTCGTGGGACGACGAGATGAACCGCCTGTACGCGATCGAGACGGGTCTGACGGCGACGGGGATGACGGCGGATCATCGTCTGGGGCTTCGGCCGTCGCAGGTCGGGGAGTACGCCAAGGCGCTGGCGCAGGCGGTGCTGGCGCGGACTGGCGGCTCGCCCGAGACGCTCTCGGCGCTGAGCGCCGCGGAGACGGACCTGTCGGGCGTGAACCCGGTGTGGGTCGAGGCGGTCGCGGACGACCTGGTCGCGCACCGCGGGCGTTGCGTGGTGGCGGCGGGCGCGAGCCAGCCGGCGGCGGTGCACGCGCTCGCGGCGGCGATGAACGAGGCGCTTGGCGCGATCGGCGCGACGGTGGAGTACCGGGAGCTCCGGGGCGATGCCGCGGGGTTCTCCTCGGAGTCCCTCGACGCGCTGGTTCGCGCGGCTCGGGCGGGCCGGATCCGGACGCTCGTGTGCCTCGAGAAGAACCCGCTCTTTGACGCGCCGGCGAGCGTTCGCGAAGCGCTCGCGGAGGCGTGGCCGGGGATCGAGTTCACGGCGACGCTCTCCCACGAGCCGACGGAGACGGCGGCGGCGTCGCTCTGGTCGCTCAACTCGGCGCACTGGCTCGAGAGCTGGGGCGACGTGGTCGCGTGGGACGGCACGCTCAGCCCGGTGCAGCCCATGATCAAGCCGATCTTCGACGGCCGGTCGACGATCGAGGTGATCGGCGGCCTGCTCGCGGGGGCCGCGGCTGACGGCTACGAGCTGGTTCGCGAGACGTGGCGCGGTCGCCTTCGCGGCGACTTCGAGACGCAGTGGCGGCGCGCCCTGCACGACGGGCTCGTCGCGGGGACGGCGAGCGACGGCCAGCGCGTGCGCGTGCGCGGCTCGGCGGTGGCGAGCGCGGCGGGCGCGCTGTCGGCGCTGCCGACGGGCGAGGGCCTCGAGGCGGTGTTCATCGCGGACCCGCGCGTGTGGGACGGACGTCACGCCAACAACGCGTGGCTCCAGGAGATCCCCGACGCGGTGACGAAGGTGACGTGGGACAACCCGGTGCTCGTGAGCCCGGCGACCGCGGACCGCCTCGGCCTTG
>Ga0081535_100325_pt1 | contig 37789 bp, 28 predicted proteins | sample HotLakmasection3_FD_71020 | JGI IMG/M metagenome (GOLD analysis project Ga0081535, IMG submission 71020) | Hypersaline microbial mat communities from Hot Lake, Washington, USA - Section #3 (SPADES assembly) (version 2) | ecosystem: Environmental > Aquatic > Non-marine Saline and Alkaline >... | reverse complement strand
CCGAGCAGGCGCAGGCCTTCCGGGTCTTCGGCTCGAAAGCGTTTGTCCTCGCGCTGCGAGCAGAAGTGCGACGATCCCAGCGCCCCACGTCGAACCTGCGGTGTCCGCAGGCGATCCACGCGCTCACGCAGCCAACCGCCGTTCTTGAGTCCGCTGTGCAAACCGATGGAAACGACGATCCAGACGAATACCAGCATGACCCCAAAGCTGAATAGACGCAGGTGGTCGATGTTGTCCGGGCCACCCGCAATGGCGCGAATGAAGGTATTGGTGGATTGTCTGCCGCGTACCGTCTCGATGGCGAAGTTTCTTGCCAGAGACAGGGAAATTGTCGTGATGCCCAGCAGCACAATCCCATGCGTGAACAGCTTCAGCCCGCGTTTCCAGCCGGAGATGCTTTGTATTTCACTACTACGCTGGATGCCTGCACCGAAAACGGCGCTGACGATCAGTGGCATGAGCAGTGTCAGGCACGATAATGGAATAAGCAGGCTGCCCAGCAGCTCGTGTCCATCGGTGAAAAGCCAGTAGATCACAGGCCATCCTCCGTATCATCTACAGTCTGTTCGGTTGTCTGGCGCAGCAGACAGCGGTTGAACGCCCAGACAATTACGATGAGGAACAGCGTTGCCAGGTAGAGGGCTTCATCAAAGCCGAAGCCGAGCACGCGCCCGATGGCGGTGCCTGCGAGTAACACAGTGAGCAGAGCGAATCCGCCCAGTGCAGTTTGTGGTTTCAGGGTCGTCATGTCAGGTCAATCCTTTAGTTTCTTGGGAACCAGGCATCAAGATCATCGACATCCGGTTTGACTTCGGGTTCTTCCTCACGTTCGCGCCGCCATTCGGGGCCAACGACATCATCCAGCATCTCCGCGAAGTGCCGTGATGCCACTTGCCGGAACAGGGCATCGTGTCCCCGTTCCTTGTTGTTGTAGACGGGCAGTCGTTCGGCGACTGAGGGTGCCGTTCCCGGCAAAACAACATGCGTATGCAAATGTTGCACTGGCTCTTCACCATCTTCTTTGGGTGTGGTAAGGCGGTCGTGTAAGACGTAGCTGTACTCTGGTAGATCAAAGCCGCGTTCAGTGTAGTAGTCCTCAACGACCCGCTCGGTCAGATCACAGACCAATTGTGCACGTTTCTCTTCGGGTACCAGTGCCATCAGGTCGGGCGCGGGCGAAACGACCCATGTCCAGGCCAGTACATGCTTGCTCTGTAGATGATCGCAGTTCTCGAAGATCTCGCGATAATGTGTACCCATGCCAAGATCGCGCCAGCGCTCGTCATCCTGTACCTGTGCGAGATGTTCGGTTCGATTGTCGCGATACTGAAGATACTTGAGTGTGCTGTGCAGACCCTTGTGCCCGGTGCCTCTGCCCTTCCGTTTTGGTCCCTTGTAAGCGAAGTCAACAACGATGATCGCTTTGCTCAATCACCAGTCTCCTTCAGCTCACGCACAGCTTTCATTTGGGCGAGTAAGGTCTGTCCGTCCTGCTTGGCAGCGATAATCGCTTCTCGTACCGCTTCCTGGTCGTGTGCTAACAGGTAGACCAGAACATTGAGGTGGAAGGAGAGTGTAGCCTCAAGGGAATCGACGCGCTCACGAAGAGACTTCTGAAAGTGGCGACGGCTGCCGATCAGGTCTTCCTGTTCATCCAGATACTGCCGGATCGCCTCACGGATGAGGTCGGCTTCGGTTGTGTCGCGCGGGTATTTGCTGACCAGCAGGGTCAATCGGTCGCGCATTTCCTGCGTCATCGTGATACCGCGCCGTACCGTTTTCTTCACTATGGTTATTTCCCAACTACACCGACACCTCACCTCATTATCGCAAATCGAGGCGTGGCAAGTGCTGTAGGATTACATTTTCAGCCCGTCAAAATTGGCGGATTTATGTAAGTTTGCGTATTTGACGAAGCCCAACGAACACCGTCGGATCAGCTCAAGGATCAGAGCCGCTTCCGTGAAATCACGTGACAGCTTACTGGCCACCGCTGCCAACTGGAAACATGTTGGGGAATTGACAAGCTGTAAACGACGAATCTGCTGAATAGCGTCATCTAGATGTGTTGCCTTTTAGCCGAATTTTGAATGATTGCGGGTCTGTTGAGTGAGGAATTTTCTGTTTTCAAACCTACAATACTTTGAGGCTATATAGTAATCTGCACCCTACTCTGAGTTTATCGTGCGTGCCAGATGCCAATAATTGTGAAGTGAACGCAAGTAAACATTGTAACGTGTGCCATGCTGTAGGAGTTCAGGATTCGCTTTCCCTTTACAGACTGGGCAATCGCATGGCAAAGGGCGGGTTATGCGGTCTCCACCACGTTCCAAATCTCTTCCAGTGCGACTATCAGCGATGATAAGGCGGCGATAGGGGTTGCTATACAGCACTATGTTATATTTGGCACTGGTAACGGGAGTGGTTGAATCAATACTTTCTGCCCCAGCAACTTCCATTTCACGAATGAGGCGAGTGCTACTGACTCCGAATACATGCACCGGATGCCCTAATGTGTCGGACACTGCCTGAATTCGCGCTATAATCTCTTCTTGATGATAAAGTTGCGCCATAGATCCAATACCATAGCGATGGAATCCGATGCGTTGTAGTTCACGTGCGCACCGACGCAGCGAGGAAATATCATAGCCTTGAACGACAGCTAACTGAGTAATTTCCTGACTGTGCTGCACATCTGAGGCGAGAAGCTTGAATTCATAGGCGTTGGCGATTGTGCGATATATAGCGCGATCTCTTTCAACTGATGAAAGGCGTTTAGGAAGCGTTGGATGATCGAGAGCACATAAGGTAATTGGATGTTTCACAGATCCAATCATAGCCACCTGCTGCTGGAAGACTGTCCTTGGCGATGGCGATTTGCTTTCGGTGGTCGCATACCGAAATCCGCCGCTGTCGATCATGAGGTGTTTAGGTAGGGCTTTTAGGGATGCTAATTGCCAAACACGCGACACCGAAGTTACGCTGATCAACATTGCACAATCAGGATCATAGGTTGCGTAGTTAGGATCGCCTGGATACCAGGATGCATAGAACAGCATCAGACACCTTGTTGATAAATATTGATTGATATGTTAACTTATACTGAGCAGAGGCGCAAGTGACCTGGACGATTGAAAACGGTGCATTGATACGCAGACTGCGTGAAAAAGCCGGACTATCACAACGCGGGTTGGCCAAACGTATCAACAGATCAGCATCTTGGATTAGCACTATTGAAACCGGCAAGGCACGCCCGTCTCTGACAAGCCTACAAGAGATTGCAGACAGTCTGCAGATTCCGATAACCCATCTTTTGGGTGAGGAGATCGATGTAATTTCGCCTGAATTGCGAGATGTGATGCAGCGTCCTCTGGTGCAGGAATTATTGAAGCATGTTGCGCCGCTGAACGATGAGCAGGTACATTGCCTCATCAGAATTGCCGATACTCTTAATGAATAGAGATGTTTGTTATGTTATTTCGAACAGTCTACGGTGCTGAGCTTGCTGCCATATATGACTTCGTCCAGCGCCATACCCTAAAAAGTTCGCCGATCCCACTATCAATAATCTATGAAGCATTCGTTGTCACCACAAGTGACAAGCCTCGCGAGAATCACCATGTTGATGATGCATTGTCTTTCCTGAACTCGGCCCTGATGACAAAGATTGAGGAAGGTAAGGTCAGATCACTGGTAGAAACAGGAGATTTTCGTCTAGAGCTATTGCGGAATTTGCGGCGCCTCGAACTGAACGATATAACCCCGCTTCACCCTCTTGATCCATACTACATGCATATCTTGAGTGAAATCTTCATCCGAACAGGACGACAATACGTTCGTGATTTACATACCGAGGTAAATCAGTTAGCTTCCATACAGACGGTCGGCGGTGTAAGCAGGGAGAAAATCCAAGCATGGAAGCGTGTCATGACATATCTCGGCATTGGCTATCGCGCCTTCAATGGCTTCTTGTGTGTTTATACTCCTGATTTGCTTATGTCGTTACTTGACGTGTGGGCATCGAAAGCGGATACATTGCAGGGCTTTATTGAAGGTCATATCGAACAATATGTGCCAGCATTGATGCGTGCCGGTGATTTGGCCCCTTCACTTGCAGTACCGCTTCAACAACTCAGTGTTCAAGGTATTGTTGATCTGCATCCACTCCAAGACTCGCCAAGCAGAGCTTTCTTTGGTGCACTTCAATATAAGGGAATACGAAAGCAAACCACTTATGTCTGAGTCGTTTCGATACGATATGCCGTGTATGAAAGCAGATGGACTAAAGGTTTTTCCCGTCACTGCGAACCAGCGAATCATGCTCGGTGAGGATGTCTTTTTGCATACGCATTGGCCGATCAAACTACTGGGCAAAGATGGAGAACTTTCTGAAGCACAGCTCCTGAAAAAACTCCAGAATACGACAGGACTGCCGCCTGGCAATCGCGTTTTTGTTCTCTTCGGTGCCGCTGGTTCAGGCAAGTCTGAACTCATGGCTTGGCTAGAATTAATGCTGCGACGTCAGTCCGCTGACCTGCCTATTGCGCGCATCACTCGCACTGACCTAGATGCGTTAAGTATCATTGAACGGTTTCGTCACTGGTTGACTGGTAGCTATTTTGAGAAGGCCACACGTGAACGTTGGCAGCAAATGCGCCGGAAACCGCGAACACTAGCAAAATTGCTTGTTTTGCAGACACTCGAAACGCTGCTCGAAGATGACGATTTGATCAACGCGCTTTACTATCGGTTAGTTGACCTTGTAGAAGATCGTATTCGAGATGTTCTTCATATTGAACAACCCTCAGATGCCCGCCATGTCGATATTCTCACGCGTCGAGAATTTGATGAGTGTGTAGCCGACACAGTACTACCGGTACCTTTGACCTTTGAGATCTTTCGGCAAACACTCCTCAGTAATCTGACCGATTATCTGCTGGAAGGCACACGCATCCGCGAAACGCTGCAAGCATTGTCAAAGCACTTTCACGAGCAAGGGCATCGGCCAATTCTTTTGATTGATGATCTGGTGCAGTCCATTAGCATCTTTGCGACAGATTTTCTAGATTACTTTATCACGTTGGAAGCTGGGCAGTGGGATATTGTTGTTGGGCTGACTCCAGCATCATTACAGGAAGATCCCCGGCATCGTGAGATTCTTGAGCGTGTTACTTATTTGGACACAATTGATGACCGAGTTGAGAAACTTTGGGTATCTGATGAAGGTGGGTTGAGGTCTTTCTTTTTGCAGGAAGATAACTGTCATGATTTCACGGCAGCCTATTTGCATGCCTTCCGCCATATCAACGGTGTTGAATGCGAGACCTGTCCGGCATTGAAGCGTTGCCAGACTATCGCCAGTGAAGACAGAATTCTTGCGCCTTTCACACGTGAAGCCCTGGTACGTATGTATCACGCGATTCCAGCCAATAAAGGTCGCGTGCGCTATTTCCTGATAGCCGTACGGGCTGTCTTGCAAGGCTGGCTTAACGGGGCAGCATTTGACGACTTAATGCGCGATTATGCACAAGTTGATTTAGCTGTTGAACATCCTGATCCTGAAACGCGTGCGCTAATTACATGGTATGCACCCCTGAATTTTAATGAACAACGATTGCTGCCATCACCCGAATTATTAACCTTCTTTGGATTTGATGCGGAACACGAAAGCCTTCCTGTGCAGGCCCTCGTGCAACCAAACATAGTAGATACTATGGGCATCGCCGAAACTGAACCACAGGTAGACCCAACCATGGCTACGATTGCCAACTGGTTGGAAGGAAAACCGACCAATCGGCAGTTGCTGCATAGTCTTCGTAAAGGTGCAGCTCGTTGGCTAAAGGCTATTATGCCAGTCGATGCGCTGCATCGTGATGGGATTGCTTTACCAACGCAGATTCTGCGTTATAAACGCGTTGAGATGTCTACGAGCCCACCGATCGTGCTCGAGGGTGTAGATGAATATGACGGCATCCAGATCACGCGAGACATCGGCCACAATGCGTACCGACTGGCAATATATTTTAAGGCTACTGGCAACTCTGCAAAATCACTGGAACGCGACCTCAGCGCAGATGAGCGAATGTTGCCGATAGTGCTGGCGTCTCAAGTGTTCCGCCAGAATACCTGGCGTGAATTAGAGAATGCACTGGGAATGCCGCTCGACTACTTTGCCTTCTGTAGTTCTATCTTGGTCTGGCTTCACGTGGAGGTGCCGTCGAGATTGTCATCGCTCCTTCCCAATAAATTGTACAAGGCGCTTCAGAGGGAAAGACAGCAGACTGCCCTTCATGGCGTATATATAGCCGAACAACTCGTCAACCAGGCGCAAAGTCTCTTTGATGATTTTTTCTGTTTGCGCCGTAATCTGTATGATGGTGAAAGAATCTGGCAGCTAGGGCAGAATGTTGAAGTCGACACGCTTATTGCCCGAATTGAGTTGCTGAAGCCTGAGAAAGTCGATCCGCATTTCGTTCTGGATGATCAACCACTGTCCGATTTCATCGAGAAACTACTTCGACAAGTTGACGCGATCTATGAAGCGCGAGCACGCACCAAGCGTTTGGCGAGTCTACCGCTATCGTCTCCCGTTCGAAATCTGTTAGATTGTTGGCAACGCGGTGACCACGCTCCTCTGAAACAAATTGACACAGAGGATCTAAAGGCACTGCAAATTAATCTGCCGGATGTCTATCAGCGGTTAGTGGTTGTCCTGCGATCATGATGAAGTTGGTGTGAAGATCATTGTCGCTTGAGACCGCATACGCTATCATGCATGATCAAATTTCTTACATCCAGGGATCAGATGACAGACTATTCTATTGCCATTTTGACGTCCTGCACTGGGACGAAACAGTATAAACCGCCAAATGAGCTAACACAGCAGGATTTCGCTCAGCTCTCGCCTTCTGCATTTGAGGCGCGTGAACATGAACTGAGTGATTACAGCCTACCAGCCTACCAGATGTATACCGGCAATCAGCATGCCCGCCTTATGGCTGGTATTGAAGAAGTGCGAGCTAATGGCGCAAGTGTTGATATACACATAATATCGGCAGGCTATGGCTTGCTTGATGGCGATCAAGAAATTGTACCTTACGAATGTACATTCTCCCGGATGCGTGCGTGTGAGATTGTCGACTGGTCTTCAAGACTAAAAATCCCCGAAAGTGCCCGCCAACTTTTTCAGAAAACAGATTACGACATGGTGCTGGTGCTACTAGGCGATGATTATTTGCGTTCACTTCAGTTGAACGACGATGTGGTCTTTGGGTCCCCCACGCTGTTTTTATGTGCCAGTAAGTCGGAGCGATTCATTCAGGGGAAGGGTGATTATCACATCCACAAACTGTCACCTGCCGACGCCAAACGTTTTCATTGCGGATTGGTCGGCTTGAAAGGTGAATTGGCGCGCCGTTTGCTCGTAGCTCTGAGTGATCTGGATACGATCCCTGAGCGCGTTTTCGAAGATTTGTTGGATTTTCTGGATGATCCAGAACTGGAAAGTGAATACAAGATCGCAGCACCGATGTTGGCTGTACCCTCGGTGGACTATGCACTAAATTCTAACAACATTCCGCAGGCGACTGCACATGGGGTCAAATACTTTATACCGGACTGGGACGATAGCGTTGACCCGGACTACGATTTCATCAATGAAGAGCATTCAGCAGGGCGCGGTAACTGGGCAAATCAGGTATATGCACATCAGATTTATGATCTTCCTAATTATGATGGGCTGTTGATCTCGCGTGCGGTGGTCGAGAAAAGCGCTACTAAGCGGGCTACACTTTACCTGCACAAAGTCCATGCCTTCATGCGCGTACCGTCTGAATTTCCTATTATGGGTGATTGTGGCGCATTCAGCTACATCGGTCAAGATGAACCGCCTTATACCACTGACGAGATGCTCGATTATTACGAGGAGTTGGGCTTCAATTTCGGTGTGTCTATTGACCATTTGTGGTTCGGCGCTGAGACGCCCAAAGACCAAAAAGCACGATACGATCTAACAATTGCCAACGCTGAGAATTTCTTGCGTGAGCATCAAAAGCGCGGCCTTACCTGGACTCCAATCGGTGCTATCCAGGGATGGGATGTCCAGAGTTACACTCATGCGGCACGGCAATTGTCGGATATGGGTTACACCTATATTGGCCTCGGTGGTCTCGTGCGCACGCGCACTAAACAGATTCTGGATATCATTGAATCAATACGACACGAGATTCCGTCCGAGATCCGAATCCATGTATTTGGTGTAGCACGACCAGATGCAATCCATAGTTATCAGCGTCTCAATGTGACCTCAGCAGATAGTGCCTCTGCGCTGCGTAAAGCTTGGACTGACGTGACGAAAGGCTACTACACACCAGAGACGACTTACTCCGCACTTCGTATTCCTTACGTTGAACCCCATATTCGTCGGGTTGAGCAACATGGTGAGTCTATAGATGCAAACTATCTGCGTCAGTTGGAACACAAAGCATTGAAAGCCATGCGAGATCTAGACGCGGATTGTCTCGATGTTGATACTGCACTAGAAGCACTGATGGCGTACGAGCAGGCAATTCGTCCTGACGGACGCGATATGACTGAGCGCTATCGGCGCACACTCGAAGACAAGCCCTGGCGCCAGTGTGACTGCAGTATCTGTCGGGGATCGCGTGTGGAAGTCGCAATCTTTCGCGGCAACAATCGAAACCGAAGACGCGGTTTTCATAATACTTATATCTTCTACAGAATTTTGCAGAAGATTCTGCGTGGCGAGGAAGTAAGTAAGGAATGGGTGGGGGCAGCAGCGCAACAACTCAGACTGCCCCTTGCCAACTTCTAATTTAATCTGCAAGGGAAAAGGGGTTGAACGATAAGTCTCTGTCATAGGTATCAATCCCCTCCTTGGCCTTGATATGATTGACGACCTTATAGGTGATTGGCGTCGCAAGCGCCTCATATACCGTTTTGAAGATCCATTGTGAAACAATAGCAGTGAATAATGCATCAACTGGAGTTGTACCAATGAATGCAATCACGATGAAGATGAGTGAATCTAGTCCCTGACCGACGAAAGTCGAAGCAATCGTTCGCATCCACAAAAAACGTCCACTAGTTGCCACTTTCATACGAGATAGCACATAGGAATTGGCAAATTCACCCACCAAATAGGCAACGAAGGATGCTACTAGAAGGCGCGGTGTAAAACCTAGAATCCGCTCGTAGGCCTCTTGCCCGTCCCAGAAAGATGCTGCGGGCAGTAATTGCCCACCAACAATAGCGACCACAGCCAGAAGGTTGCACAAGAAACCCAACCAGATCACGCGCCGGGCCTGCCGATATCCATATACCTCTGTAAGTATGTCGCCAACAATATAACTGATCGGAAAGATGATGATGCCGGCTGGAACGATAAGCCCAAAGATGTCGATCAGTTTGACCGCGGCAATATTAGCAGTAATAAGGCAAGTCACGAATACGGCGACGACACCAACAAACCAAATGGTATAAGTCTTGCTCGTAGTTGTCTGCATCCAGTTATATTCCTCGTGTCGAAAGATTAGGGCAGGCGTTTCTAGGTTTGATAAGGCAACGGATCTACAATGCCAACTTCGCTAAAAGCGACCAACCGTTCAGCACAGGTGGGACATTTACCACAGGCGTCGGAGTCACCTTTATAACATGACCATGTCTGACTGTAATCTACATCCAGCTTTAGACCAGTTCGTAGTATATCAGCCTTGGAGTAGTGTACAAAAGGTGCTGAAATCCGAACAGGTGTTTTTCTGTTAAGAGTGTAAACAGTGTTCAACTTTTCAAGAAATTCGAGGGTGGTATCCCAGTAACCATACATGTCATGCCGCTGAGCACCATAATACACATCTGAGACACCAAGGCTCTCAGCAAATGCGACGGCTAAAGCCAGAAAGATCATGTTGCGATTTGGCACATAAGTTACCGGTTGTGGATCACCCTCTACAGACCGAATGCTGGGTATATTTACTTCTTTGGCGACCAAAGCAGATTTGCCGAAGATATTCCGGAATGGTGTCAAATCAATCACTTGATGAATTGCACAGTTCAATATCTGAGCGTGAGTTTGGGCGTATACCAACTCTTTACTATGCTTCTGCCCATAATTAAAGCTCAACACGGCAGGTTGGCGCTGATTGTGTTTCACTAGATGGTGTAGCAGCGTGACACTATCCATACCGCCACTGACAATAACAATGGAATCGGGGCTCATAAATCCAATCTTTCATTTCACTAGAGATAAACGAGGGTAGCATCAGTTTCACTGCACAACCATCAAGAAGTCAACAGAAGTTGGCTCAGCTTTTCTTCTAAGGCACGTAAGATGCTTGATGTGCCGCGAGAATGAGGTCGTACTAATCTGTCGCTAGCAAGTGGTACAACAGTATATGAGATTGCATGACTGATACAAGCCGTCACTAGTATGACATAATCTGATCTTTCGGCGAGTGACTGGACCCTTTCGTTGTTCACATGTTCAGTGCAAATGTGCATTTCCAAATCAGGATTCCGTTCCAATAGGATACTTTCGGCACGCTTCGCCGCAGCTTCGTCCAAAGTGAAGATTACAATCCGGGTTCGGTTAGGCAGCAACGCCACTGGATCTGCATAATCATTTCTCTGACTGTGTAACTTCTCTTTCAATGCCTTAATGAGCGAATCATCCGCTTGCATCCATCGGGCGAATGTTAGCCACACTGACAGAGTCGTCGGCTCTACAACTGGTGACTCAACCATTTCGTTGCCCCATGTGCGAAACCATTGATAGAAATGCACCGTGCTATCCCTATCACTATATTGCGCCAGCAGCTCAAGAGCCTCAAGCATGTAGTCCTGCATTGCTGGTCTAGGCGACTTGAACCATTCCTGTATTCGCTTAGAAGCATCAATAGCGGATGAAGGATTATTTGCCAGTACTGCCTCTTGGAGACGCAAGAGCAAATTCGTATTGGTTTCTGTGCAATCATCTTGCGCAATGAACTGAAGCAGCAATTCATATACATCCGCCACCTCAGGCTCTCGACGTGGAAAATCTTCTGCGTCGATACACAACTGTGTCAAACGTTGAATTGCCCTGCGATAGCTTGCATGGTGTTTATATTGTTCATTTGACACTTCGGCCAGTTTGTCGGCCAATTCCGTGAATTGTTGACTTGTCCATGTAGCAGCGTCCGTTTCATCACAGAGTTGATCCAATGCTGGCAGCAAGTCTGACACACTTTCAGTCTTCTGCGCGACATCAAACCAATCGACCCACGAGCGAATTGCACCTATTTCTCTATGTGTGGCATATTTCTGCAGACCAATCAACCAGTCTTCAACACCAGAATACGTCCTGTAGAGCGCCTGACGGTTCTCAATATAAAAGCGTTCGTGTTCATCAAGGACATCATGCGCAAGGGATAACTCCCTGCTCAAGTACGCTATCTGGATACGAGTAGCTAGCTTCTGCATAGGATCGAGAAGCATTTCACTGGCGTGCCAAGCAGTATCGTAATCACCGCTGTTGAGAGCAAACTGCAGTTGTTCTTCCAAGCTTAGTTCTGGTGCGGTGTTTGCCGGTGGCATTTGTTGCAGCAGTGAATTGATAATAAAACGTGACTGATAGTCGTCTTTGGGCACATCAGCTTCGATGCGGTTCAGAGAGGTCCAATCTTCGTCAAGAACCGCGACATACGCATACACGCGGAGAACTGCCGGTTGTGTTAACCCAAATCGCCCCATCAGCAACATGGCCAGTCTAGGGCGGCACTGGTTCAGCAAATCAAGAATTTTGGGCCAATCTTCTTCATGCTCAAATTCACTTAGGTGAACATAATGGAATGCTGTCAGCATGTGAGCGCGAATCGCACCAGGTACAGGTAATGTTGCAAGTTGGGCGTAATAAGGGTGATTCCAGATATCTTGCCAACGAGATTGTCGTGCTAGCCAAGCGATTCGCAGAAATGCAACGTTTTCGGTTGACGTAAGGTGGCCACTACTGATCAAATTGAGCAGGCGTTCTGCCTCATCCCACTGGTGCGCTGTAAGAGTACGTTGAAAGGCATCCAATAGTGTACGATAGGACTGGCGATCCAGGTCAAGTTGTTGACCTGGTTTGGCAGTATTGAGCACATGGAAGCATTCGCTCAATCTTGTAACGATGTGCTCACGATCCTCAGTTCTAGACAACAATCGATAGTAGCCGACGAATAGTTTACTTCCAACCTCACCCAGCCTATTCTTCGGATCAAATTGATGCATGAAGGGTGTCCCACCACTAAATGCGGCATATGTGGGAACGAGAAATCGGCTGACAACGCGCATGAAAGCGTCGAGTTTGGTCTGACTATCTCCCACGATCATCCAAAAATCATTATCGTCCGAAAAATAGGGAAGTATGCTAACCCGCTTTTCAATTAGATTCTGAAACAGCACAGGTATTGCAGGATTGGCGTAGTCAATTCTGTCATCTACGACTTTCGCATACGTCTGGTTTGACATAAAAAGCTTGATGAAATCTTGCAAACTTTGATCAGAATTGGTATCCGTCACGATAATGACTCCCATGTTCTTTCGGCATCAAGCCATGCTTTGCTAACACGGGTTTTATCGGTCGTTAATATAATGGCTTCAGGATTTCGATGTATGCCGCTATAGGTGAAGTTCATCGACCCTTCCCAGCAAAAATGCTCACTAACCAGCATCTTGATGTGCAAGTTAGGTGATAACTTGATGCGAACATTGTAGTGTTGAACTAGGTCAACGAACCTTCTGTTAATGTCATCATCGCGCACTGCCATTCGAATCTCCGTGTCGCGCTCAGCAAGAGCCACGAGTATCGTTGAGAGATGCAATGTTGTTCCAGTACTTTCAGGCAAGAGTGGGCGATACTGCCCAAAACTGTTATCCAGAATCGGGGTGTCTGTTACCCATCCGCTAAACAGATAAATAGCTCTAGAGGGAGCCAGCAACTCTAATGCGAGAACCGACGTTAAAGCATCAATCAATTGCGTAGAATACCGCCGTGACTGGGTCTGGATCGTTCTGGAGGCCATATCAGACACCAACCATTTCACGTAGTATCATGTGCATCGACCAATGCTCCCCACTCCGCTCAATACGCTCTAGTGTTGGATAAAACATCTGTACACCAACCTCAATCTGCTGCGTCAGCAACCACGTTATCGCGCTCTTTGCTTCTGTGAGTTCATCATGTCTGCAACGTAATGCGCACTCATAATTAACTTGAAGCACTTGTATCAACTCAGCTTGCCAGTCGACTTGTCCGTAATTTACAACTGACGGCTGTTGGGGAAGCAGTGCCTTAAGCATCAATCTCGACGGTTTGACCAATCGCTGGTAGCGTGGCTTATGGTTAATACATTCTTCACAAGCATCTTCACAAGTAGACCACATCATCGACTCGATCAGATTTACGCGCTGGGACGGTGAGATGCCTTCGGTCAAACCCCAACTTCGGAGAATGTCATCGAGTTGTTCTCGGATAACATCTTGTTTCAGAGCAGCAACCGCAAGTATGCGTAACTCAATACTAATGCCTAACCGAGTTTGTTCGATTTGCCATAGCTCGAAGAGATCATGTGTTAGTTGATCCGTGCTTGTGTCGGAATTAGGGCGTAGCATCTTGGCATTCAGGGCAACGACCAACTCACGCGTAGGTGTAAGATGTTCGGAGAACAAAGCTGAGGTAAGTTGCTGCTTTGCATCAGTTATACTGACAAAATCACGTTTTTCTCGTATTTTTTCGAATGCTTGAACAAGTGCCCCATCTGAATCTCGAATTAGGCTCTGAATTACAGTAGTTAGCGCAAAAGACCGTTGTTCCCTTTCGCAGTGGTGAATTGTATCCTGTAATTGCAGTTCCAATTGGCGTGGATATTGAGCCATGGCCTCCGCTATCCGAGCAATCAGGCCAATTCCCCCTGGCGTGGTTTCGGTAACCCAAATCTGTCGATGCACAAGGTCGATATCTAGGCTCAAATCCATGGGGTTAATATCTGGTACCAGTTGAGACAATCCAGAGAAAAAGGTGCTTCCAAGTGAGCTAGCGTACTGCAGTTCTAACCAATCGGTCAGTTGAGGTGGATTCGGATCCCACAAAACCTGCAAGTGCTCTAGTAGTATTCGTTGAATACCTGGTTCACTGAAACGTCTTTTTAGGGCCTCGGCACTTGTTCCCTGTGATGGGTTGTCGTCATCGTCGCTAGTTGCTTGAAAAATGGCGGCTATCACACGTTCCACGACCGTTGAGAAGTGTTGTTCAACAAAGTCCTGTGCAGCTTTCAGACTTTGCTGATTCCCTATCGCAGTCGCAATTAATCCGGCAGTAATTATCTGCCACATCCACTCAACCTCAAATGGATTCAGTTTGTATTGTCCAGTCAGATTCTTATCATTTTGCAGCAGATAGAGATAAAGCTGCGGACGTGCCATACTTAGCACTGTCTCCCACTGCGATGATCTGCGTAGCGCAACATGATCTAATGGATGATATCGGAAACATAACCCATCTACATCCATACTGTAGCCGATGCCAGACGGGTAACGTTGATCTGGATTCTCAGTATCAGAAGCAACAAAAAACCGGTTGCCGAAGATGCGTTCTCTATTACGCAAGTGCGTGATCTGCACACCAATCATCCCACGTGTCACCGTCACGGTACTTGATAAAGCCTGAGAAAACAGTTCTATTCTTTCTACAAACTTGTGCCAGACAGAGTAGCCTGCGAGATTAAGAATATGACGCTCTACTTCACCACCAGCTAAGCCCTTCAGCTCAAATTGAGAACGCCATATCGGCCAGGCTGTACTACTAGATGATACGTTCTTGGGTACATTTCGGAGGTGATATGCAAGAGGTCGCCGGATTCGGTAGTGTTTGTCATCTGCATACAGCAGCACCGGAATCTGATTTGGCTCAAACTCAATCTCTAGTTCTGTCAAATTAATTTCGTGGTCAGATTCTGGCAGCGAAAGCCAATATCCATCTGATCCATACCAACCTTGCGGCAGATAGCGTTTACTCACACGCCCCGGAACAATTTCTTCAAAGGTCTGTAGGAAAGGTTCAAGTGAAGGTTCTTCTTGATTGCCAAGATAAAGCGCCAGTTCAGGTAGATTCAAATCATAGAACAATGTGGATGGCACAAATTCTGGCATTGGCTTCTTGGGCGGATTAATCTGTTCAGCTTGTACGGTTCTTCCATCAGTTGATGAAACCTTCTGCCAGTGTGCCTCTAACTGACGCAATATAGTTGGTATCACTTCAAGGAGAATCGGTCTGGGTTCACCCCACAGGATATTATGCACGACGGTTTCGGATACTTTGTCTTCAAGTTCAAGCGCTTTGCGTAAATAGTACTCGTAATCGGATGCCACACTGTGATCTGTCAGTAACCCATTTAACAAATCAACTACAGCAGTTGTTGCGCCTTTTGGCTCGCCCGTATACAGGAGTTTCCACAGATCGAGCTTGGAAAATTTATGTTGGAGTTGTTGAGTCAACCAGTCCATCAATACGAAAGCAGCCTGGATTTTCTGTACGTAGTAGTTTTGGAGCGGCAAGTTAATTGGCGGAAGTAACGGATCAAATAAACGTTCAGCGTGTTGGAAAGTCGCTCGATCTCGTCCATAGGCTGACATAATCGCAACAGTCCAGGGGCGTGTGCGGCGATTACGACCCGCACGCCCTTTGCGCTGTAAGAAAGACGCCATTGTGATGGGCGACTGATGCTGTAGGACAGCACCAACACTTGCGTCGTTAAAGCCAACCTCCAGAGCACTAGTCGCAATAACAAGTTTGGCATTGTCAGAGACACCCGTGTCCTGTGAGGATGTACGTCCAACCTGGATCGGTTCGTGCAAATTGTGTCCTATTCGCCCCGCAATTAACCAATCCTGTCCACCTCGCTTGATAATTCGTCGTTGTTCTTCACTCAGAGGTTGGTCAGACCAATCCCTATAACGGCTCAGTGCCTTGACCTCGGCATCTCGTTGGTTGTCGTACCAGCGGTTGAGTGTATCCAGGCGATTTACAAAGGCGAATATTTTGGGCGGATATGTCACCGATTGATTTGTATCATCATCCATCGTGGCGAGTGTCCGAGCCATGAGCATCGCCGTTTGAATGGAAGTGGACAGTAATGCAGTGCCGCTGGAAGGATCGCTTTTTAAGATGACATTGTATTCAATTCCCTCTTCTTCCATCTCGGTGTCTTCATGCGGCGTGATATATTTAACGCGATAGGAAGGTAAGCCAATGAGCTTTGCAAATGTTTCAGTAGCCTGGCTTAAAGTAGCAGATAAACCGACAATACATAAAGTGCGATTGTTCTTATCGTAGTTACAGGCATGACGCCATCGCCGCAGTAGATAGGCCACATTGGCACCAGAAATGCCCTCGTAAGTGTGAACTTCATCCAGCAGAAGCATTTCCGGTGGTTGAGGTTGTTGAATGCCAAATATCCGCCACTGTGTGACCTGAGACATGTTACGATTCAGCATCTCTGTAGTCGTAAATAGCACATCAGGTGGAGTATGCTTCATCTGTGCTCGAGTAATCAGTACATGATCACGTCTTGTCTCATAATGACAGAACCCACATCGTAATTTGTGGGTCTTATTGGTGCGATCTTCCCATGTCCACACCATAGTGGAATTACATTTGGGGCAGCGAAGAAATGTTGCCTCCCAATCTTTGCCATTAACCAGAACATAGGGGTCATTTGTGCCTCTTGGGGTTTCGCCGTAATATGCGCCCAAAACCATAGGACGTTTACCTAACCGCCGACGTTGCTCATTAAGTCGCTCCGTTTCACGAACGGCTTCGACAAATTGATCTTTGAGCAGTTCATTTCTCGGGTAAATAGCAATAATCGAAACTCGGTGCTGATCATTGATACGACTGTCTAACCATGTAAGCGCGGGAATGTAAACTGCTTTGGTCTTGCCTGAACCTGTTCCAGCCCCAATGATTACCCCGGACTGTCCTCGTTTTTGGAGGCGTTCCAAAATTTCATATGTGGCTCTCTGTTGAAACCCTGCCCAATGGTAATATCTACCCTCATTGTTTTGTAACAATAATAAAAGAGCATCGAGTTGGCTTTGCGATAGTCGCAAGTCCTCCAATTGCTTAAGAAAATCTTGATGGTTTACATCACGACGTGGATAACGTCGTCGATGAAGTTGTACACGAGCATCTGCTACCAGACGGGCTCCAGTGGCCCAGTCGCTATAGTCAAAGCGTTGACGCAGCAGGAGCAAAAGACGTGTGGTCTCAGCAAATCGAGAACGATATCGTGATTCGCTGATCTTGAACAGTAAACGGCGCTCCAAAAGATTATCGAGGATGTTCATCACATCCTTGCCGTCATCCTGCCACATCTCCCACATTTCTTGCCATCTAGACGACAGTTTCTCGAGCAGTATAGGAAGTTGTTCCTCAAGTTCCATTTCCACTTCGGTGAATCCCCAATTCAGCAAGCTGGTTTCTTCATACTCGATGAGGGATAGCACCTCGTCACAAAACTGATCGAAATCCATATTACACCCTGTCAGAGAAGCTAAGACTAATGCGCGGCGTTAGATCATGATTGTGGCACCATTCCATGATTTCCGGCGTTACATCTTTCAACGTTGCATTACCTTCTGTGAGCTTATCGAAGAATCGCTCAACTGCCGGAACCATATCGGGCAGGTGATCTCTGATGACTTGCTCCAATTCACTGATGCGCTGTTGCCACTGAAGGTATTGGTTGGATGTTGGCAGGTCACGATGGGCTATCTGTCTTATCGAGTTATCTAGCGACTGCAACTGCGATCTAACATTGGGGTCTCCGACGTACATCAGAAAGCGAGCGCGACTATACAAACCAGCAGATGGCGACTGCTCGCGAATTTTGTTCCATTCTTCGACGAGATCATCATGAATCTGGCTTATGATAGTCTGCATGTCCCTGAGCACGCTTTGCCCCTCGTTCCGGTTCAAGGACACCCAACTTGGGCTTAAACTCAAACTCTTTAGTTGGCTCAAAGCCGTGTGATTGACCATACCCATGTTAGAGGCTAACGCTGATAGAGATTGCCATTCGGTTGCCAGTTTCTCCAGCTCTTCTTGGCGTTGACTGAGTGTCTGGATTACACGCTCACTGCTTTTTCGCTCGTTTCTTTCTTCAATAAGCGATTCAAGATGCTTCAATTTCTCAATCAGCATGATTTCAGGACTTTCTCGACTCAAGTAAGGTGTCAATGGATTGACCAATCTGTTGTATAGTTTCACCGATTTTCTGCTTTAGCAGGGTAATGTCGCCATCAGCACCCGTATTCAATTCCCTTTCAATTCGCTCGATGTATTTCCCTATTCTATCTGACAAGTTTTCCAGGTAGTCCCGGAACCGTAAGGCTTCTTTCTTTGATTCTAGAACACTGGACAGGTATCGCCATTGTTCGAGGGGAAGACTTTCATCGAATGGTGGCACATCAACTTCCATAAAATCTTCAATTTTATAAATGGTGAATCTAGGAATATCTTCCACAGGGAACCCTAACTTTTCCGTACGATCATAAAATTGTTTTAACTCTTTCAGAATGTCAGACACCGACTCACCAGCGAGCGTTAATGTCAAAGCCGACCGCAATATTTGAAAACCCTCAAGCTCTTCCTGATGAGCGCGGCGACCGGCATCGCCAGCTAGCCGATTAAGTACATTAACAGCTTCGCGCCAGGCTGGGCTTTTTATGTCAGAGGATACTATTGGGGTGAATTGGCCCGCACGATTAATCTGTTTTAATAGTATCAAACCACGAGCAGCATCAATAAAACGTGCTTCTCGACCACTGCCCTGCGGACAGTTGAGGATTGTCAAGAATTCATCTGGAATATATGTGGGCTTATCACCCAGCAGCCCCTTTAACAGTCGATTCCATGTGTCTGTTCGCACCCCATCTCCTGTAGGAGTAGGTTTTTTGGCAAACTCTATCAATTCTCGAAAAAGGGGTTCTGATTGTTGTTTGGTGAGCTTACCACTCAAAGCAGCGAGTGCATATGCACCTTGTGTAATAACAAGATCATAGCTCGGAAGGTGATCTAGATTTTCTTCGATACCTATGCTGCAAACATATTCAATCAACAGTTGTTCGTTGGCCGCCAACCATGAGTGCAAAGATGTTAAGTCTGTTGCCAACTGATCAGGTGAGTGGCTCTGGATGTGTGCGAGATTGTCCAGAGCGTGCAGTACAAGCGCCATCTCGTCAGATCGCTCAAATGTAAAGCGAGGTCGGGATCTGGCAGTCCCCGACTGTCCTTCTATTTCAAAACGAGCCTGTGTGATTCGTTCGTCAACCAGTGTACGTGAAATACCGTACAACTCCCAGGATATTGCCGACTTCACAAATGTTGCCAAATCTCCCGCCAACTGCTGATAATTCTGAAGTCTTCCTCCAGTTCGCCATTGCTCAATATCGTCAGCATAAGGTGACTTTATCGGCACAGACACATTCGGTTCTGGTGATGGCGAAATCGAGTCATCAGTATCAGGAATCTTAGACTCTGGCCTCGCTGCAACCATATCTCCCGTGAAGAACGGCAATCTGAATACGTCAAAGACGGTTCGCGTTAACGTACCAACGATTTCCCCCTGAGAATCTTCTAGGCTGTCGACAGTGCCATCTCCCCAAAAACGAATCATGGTTTCGATTCTGGCACTTTCCCGCTTTGATTGCGTCGCCTTTTCAATGATTTGTCTTTGGGCTGGTTTCCGTAAATTCGGCGGTATGACATCTGGTGCGAGATCATTCGGTGGTGGTGGGAAGTTCCCATTCTGAATAAGAATAGTGTGACTGCTCAAGATATAACTCAATATATTGTTCAATAGCGCCCGAGGTGTGCGAGTTGTACGTTGTGGGTTGATGTGATCATATAGTGTAATGAGGGCTTGCTGGTTAAATGGATATAGTCCAACAACGCTATCAGGATTGGCATTGAGCTTTACAGTTCCGAAGTGCTCATGACAAGGTTGACGAACTGGACATCCCAGACAAGCAATCGGTAGAGTCTCTGGATTTGCGTATTTGGTATGCCATTCTTCCACGCGATCCACTGTTAGCCGAATCGCGTTCAAGTAGCGTGCTGCCATTTCAACGACATTCTCGTTTGACTGCAGCAGATTGGAAGACTGATCGGTTACATTACTGGTGTTAAGCGATATCAAGAAAGTGATGCGTTCGCGCACATGTGATCGGAACTGTTCTTCGTAGTAGTTATCTGTAACACCAATCAGACTGGTCAAGCGGCAAAATTCGGGATTATCTGCTCCATGTTGTGCGATAAGAACATCTATTAACCCGGCATCCAATCCTGTAAAAGCTGTTATGTCTTCAATGAATAGGGTTAGACTCTTACCCTGTTTTCTCAGTTGGCGGCGTAACTCGCCAAACATGCCTTTGAGCTGTTCAGGAGTTATAGATGTCAGATTACTGACAGCCCGATTGAGCAGAGCATTCATATAGCTGACTAGCTTTGTTCTATTCTCTTCCGTCGCACTGTAATCAGCAACTCCTTTAGTGTGCCCACCGCCACTTCTGAGTTCACGCAGCGTTTCGGGTGGAAACTCAAAATCCGTGTCCCCAAACTGAGGCATCTCCTCGCCAGCCCCACTACTGCGATCTTCACCACTTAGGAACTGCACAATGCGCTCGATGCCGCCCCCAGATCGTTGGAGGTATTTGCGCGCTGGTGTACTGAGTAAAAAATCAGGCATGTCTTTGGTGACACGCGGAGAATACTTTATATCATTGGGTTTATGGGTCCCCTCACTAACAGCAAGCGCAGCCTCCTGCAGGGCGTTGAGGAGCCGATTGCTTAGCTCACTGGATGATAGGTTATTGGTTGCTTCTTCGAGGCGTTGTAGATAACTATTGAACTCTGGCCCGGAAAAGACGCCAGATTGAACAATTTGTTTCAGTGTTTCTCTCAGGCTGCTGTTTGCTCGTCGAATGAGCAAAGTGACTTCCTGCAAATTCTGCTCTTCGCAGGTATTTGTATAGCGCTCCTTTAGCCATCGCACTAGATGTGATTTGCCAGTTCCTGGAATACCCTTCAACACTACAAATGTATGTCTATCTTTGTGTGCACGGTCTAATAACGTATCCAGCAGACCATCCTCGGTGTTATTAGTAATTGCGTATTCTGCGATTTCGTAACGTAACCCTGTGATGGGCAGATGTGTCGCAAGGAATGTTGCCGCATCCATTTCAACCGCTTCACGATTGATGACTTGACCAACGCGCTCTACTTCCCAGCAGGTATATCCAACGAATTGATCCAGCATGTCAGTTCCTCCCGCGCTTAACGTGGCTGATCTGATTCAAGCCTCCCTGTATCGGGTATAGTCTCCACAGATCACCTGCATCTGGCATAAGTATTAATGATAGGTCACCACATCTTTCAAGAACGCGCAACCCCGTCGACAACATCAGACTCGTACGATTACCACGATTTTCAGTCGGACGACTGAACTGCCACGCATCTTCGAACAAGGCACCACCATCCAACTCGGGGCAGTGTTCAGCCAAACGTTCCATGAAAATACTCGCCGGTAGCTGATCCTTTTCAGGAAGCAATGTCTCTAGCACACTACGTACACGAATACTGGCATCTGGTATAAAGCCGGCCTTGAAGGCATCGTGTGTGAGTCCCCACCCAAGGAACACTCCCCAGTTGCACCACCCATTGTATTTCGTGTCATTCATAGTGCGTGTTTGTGCATCCGAGGCATCCCCGGTTTCAGAAGGATACATCTCCTCGTTAAAGCGTGCAGTCAGATTAACTTTGCTCAACTGCGCAATTCGTTCATCCTGAACAGCAATCCAGGCTGCGAATTGATTCAGGACGTAGTTATTGGGCGCGTTAGGATTTGTAATGCCCAGCAGCTTATTTTGCATGTAGCGACGGTAGCTCTCGAGCTTATCAATATTACGTGGAACATCTTCTGCTAAACTGAGTTGGCTACTTGTATCGGTTTCCCGTACCATGCCCAGGTTTTTCAGCAAGTTGATCACATTCTTTGCGGTATTCTGGTTATCGCTTAATATCTCTGGTTGTAGAAGCATGAGTATATCGTCACGAGTTCTATTGCCAAGCAGTGCCAGCAGTTTGAGAACTGCGTGTAACCGTAAGGGGGTTGCCAGCGCTTCTCGAAAAATCTCTGCCATTGGTTATTAGTCCTAAAGTGTGTAATCCAAATTTTGCAATTGTTTCAGAAAACGATCTAGGTCTTGCTGATGACCATTGACCCGATCAATGAACAAGCCATGTAATTTTGGCAATCGCAACTTTCGAGGCAAGACATAAATGATCTGCTGTTTTGTGCTTACCTGCCATTGGTGTAACCAATGATAAACCGGTTCACTTTGCATTGTATCTTCTGAAAGAAACCCTAAGATTGGGAGCGATTGTAAGCGAATCGATTTACGCGTATAAGTGAATATCATATGTGCAGGTGAGCGATCAACCTGGAGCTTTCGAATGAGTTTTTCACCATAGTTGTCATACTGATCCGGTGTCAGCATAACCTGCGCAACGCCTCGATAGATCATACTGGGTATGAGTTGTGCCAAGTTGTCATAACTCAACGCCTGTTCTGTTTCATAGAGCAAAAGTAGTGTTCGATGATGCCCCATCAGCTTTTGTAACTCTGCATGATGAGGCGAATCCGCACGAAACGCAGCTGTCGAAGTAATATCCAATTCTGCTGGATCGGCATAGGCAGCGCGTTCTGCACGACGGCATCCAGGACATCCACCACACGCCAGTCCAACTGGTGAGTACACTCGCTCAAAGCCATGTGCAAGACAAGTCAAATCTTGATCTGTTTGCTCGTGGAAAATATGCTTGAGTTTTCTGCTTGCCTCAATCAAATTATCACGTTCTTGCTCTCGAACAATTTCAAATACTTCTCGGAAACCATCAAAGTGATTAACTGCATGGGGTCGCAGAATTTCGATCTGCAGTTCATCATAACTCGGATATTCCTCGGCATGATCTGCCTGTAACCCGTTAATATCGGCGACTCGGATGATACCTGCACGTTGCATCAGAAGAAGGACATGTTCATTCCAATCACGGTTTATTTCCGACTCCCTCATGCTTCCTGCGGGCGTCATCTGCCGGTTTATTGTCCAGATACCATTCGTAGAACTTCGTGCATGTTGCAACATGGCGCTCCAACGGGGCCATGCTTTTTCTACTGTAATTCTAGACTTGAGACTGTTACGAATCGCGTAGTCCCGATCCAAATCAGTCGTAATCAATAAACTTATGCTGCTACATCCATCCCGTCCACCGCGTCCAACTTCCTGGTAGAAGCGATCTATGCTTTCCGGAAAAGCCGCATGGACAATGGCACGAACATCTGGTTTGTCAACTCCCAGGCCAAATGCTGACGTAGCCACCATTAGGTCAATCCGGTCTTCACGCCAATCTTGAATCAACTGTAAACGTTTCTGAGGCGGTGTTTTGCCGGTAAAAGTTGCAATGCGTTTGTACCCATCTTTGTTCTTTAGACTCCGATAGTATCTCTCCGCATCGTCAGGCGCGGTCAAATAAAGAATAGCAGGGCGTGGTAAATGACGAAGTGATTCCGCGACGAAAGCAAGTTTTTGTTGAGGATGCGCTGCATTTACCATCCAATAGCTTATTTCCGGACGGAGTTGATTGACCTGCAGGTGACAGAAACGTCCTGACGGTAAGATGAACAACTGCTCGAGCGTTTCCAGAGATTCTGGGGAAATGGTTGCGGACAGCAGTAATACACGGAGCTGCTGGTTAGATGCAACATATAACTTGCGAAAATACGTGGACAGGAATTGAAAATCGGTTCGAAAACCTGCACCCCATGTGTCGATTAAGTGCGCCTCATCTACGACAACCCGCTTGACTTTCCCTTCTCTGGTCGCATCAAGAACGATGCTGCGAAACTCGCTACCGATTAGCGATTCCGGCGAGACAAACAGTAACGGTATAGTGCCATTTCGCACACCAGCACGAATGATGTTGCGTACATCTTCTGAAGTATCGGACGCAAGGTAGTATGGGAGATAGTGCGAATTCGAACCTCGAAAATGTCGCCGTGCAGCTTCAGACTGGTCGATTGCAAGGGCAACTGTAGGTACAACGACAATGGTGGTGCCCCCGGCATATGTTCCGCGTTTGGAATCAATCCATGCTGGCAAATATGCTGCTAGGCTCTTACCTGCACCCGTTGGCAGCGTGATAAGTGTTGTTGACCCAGGGGGAGCGAATATAGCTTCCCAAACTGCTTGGCGCTGTCCCTCCGATTGATAAGTAACCACGTCTTTGCCACCAGCAATCATAAAATCCAGTAACATGCCATCGCCCAGTACAGGCCCAAAATCGCGCCGTCTGAATAACTGATCAACATTTTCAGCGCTTGGCAACCAGTCTGGTATCCAATCGTGTGCCATTATGCGAACAGCGTCCGTGCGCTCAATCTCTTGCATGTTTAGCCCGAATGCCACGCTTCTGTCGCTAATGAAAGACCACAATTCAATCGGAATATCTAGCGTGCCAAATAACCGAACAACCTGCCGTAGCAGAACCAATAAATCTGCGTCGCTGACGGGTGCGAGTTGATTACGTTGAACAAGGGCAGCTTTGAGCATACGTACACATGCACGTGATTGTGCCTGTTCGACGCCCTGAAGGTTTTCTTGCCTTAATTCCTCAAACTCAATAGACGATTTCCAATATTGAGGGTCAATTAATATGGCTTCCTGCAACCAATCCCAAGCATCAAGCGTCATGTTCAGGTGCGACCTTCCAGAATGAAATTGACTCTAGACGAATGAGTGGATGTAGGACACCGGCAATAAGTGCTTCAGCAATACATTCCTCTTTGGCTTGATTAGTACTATCAGTCTTGATTCCTTGGCTTTCCAGCCACAGATGTACTGCCTGATTTGCGTGACGCTGCTCTTCCAGTCGTTCGCGCAACTCATCCGCCTCGTCTTCCAATCTGAACTTCTCCGTTACCTGTGCCCAAGCCACTGCTGCGATTTCATCAACTAGAGATTGCCATTCGTCTGTCGGAAATCTCAGCTTGAAGGCATCCAGATTGCCGTTACCACGCCTGCCAAGATGCATATTTTGTCGAAGATTCTGTTTGATGATCAAGCGGCGAATTGGACTGCTATATGGCAGGATATTTCCGCTCAAATCAACGATGATACGTTCAACTGCTTCGTTCAACATACCACGTGCGCGATGCAGGTGTATAGGTGCTAGTCCCAGCTCGTATAACGGACGAGGATTGACCTGCAAAGTGAAAAAGAAATCAAAACCTTCCCAGGATTCTTCGACTTCTTGAGACAAAATCTCGCTCGCCGCACATCGACCACGTTCGGACTCCAACGCATTCTCTATTGTTGTTCTTGTCCATGGTTCGCTAGGTGCGAAAAATACTAAATCCTCGCGATGTACAGCAATTGAGCGATTGAAAGTGCCACGAATCACTAGATCCCTGGGGCGACCAGAACGTTGATTCGCATCTTCCATATTGGGAATTTGCATGAGTTTCGCATTCTCCATCGCCTTGAGACTGAATCGCCTCGGTTCGTAAGTCACTATACCAGTCCGAGGGTTGAAGTGGTTCCGCAACCCGATGTAATTAGCCCATTCACTGACACTGGTACGTAAAGCTTCACCATCAGTGTACTCATCACTGATTTCTGCAATCTCTTGTCGTACCTGTATGTTGATTGCTGTTTCTTCATACACCCGCTCTAGCTCGATTTCGTGGCGCATCTCTTCAGAGAAGTCGCGTAGCTTCGGTAGCAGACGACGTAGACCCTCGAAATTATCTTCCTGGAAAGCTTGATCTATGAGTGATTGCACATCTTCAACGATGATCTCCAATCCACTCATAGAACGTGTGAAGACTTGAAAGCTGTCTTGAAAAAGTCTAAGCAAGTCTTCTTCAATATGGTCATGAGCAAAGGGCACAATGGATTTTACAACACCACTACGGCCTAGCCGGTCAATGCGACCAATACGCTGTTCGATGCGTGCAGGCGACCACGGAAGATCAACATGGATGATAGCAGCAGCGATCTGGAAATTACGACCCTCGCCACCGAGTTCGTCGCACAACATGACACGACACTCTGGATCACTCTGGAACAGGTCAGCAGCGATTTCTAAATCGGATTCCTGTTCAACGCCAACATGAAATGTCGCTACCGCTCTGCTTCCAAAATGTCGTTGCAGCAGTCGATGAAGTAAGTCAAATGTTTGCGGCCATCCGGTAAAAATCACGATCTTGTTTTGAGCATCGGCCAGAAGTATTGACTTCACGGCTCTCAGTACCTGCTCAAGTCGATGTGAGCCTTCAATCGGTTGACCATTGATAAACCGTGTTATCTCATAATGCTCTTGTGCATCCTCTTGCCATTGTTGGGCACGTTGCCGTGCATTGTTGAGTAAGCGGTTTTCATCATGTACAGATGGCATGGTGCTGGAGAGAATCTGCAAACGCTTTGATTCCTCCCGTGGACTCCGCATATATGCAATATCGTTGCTAGATTGCATGTTGGATACGAAACTGCCAGATTCCAGAGCAAAGTGACGCATCTCAAGTAGATAAATCAGTGCTTCTGGGCTACTAGCTGCTGCATGAATCAGTGCCCGGCAAAACGCGACATTTGCTGTTTCGCCGGAAGAAATTACCTGTTGCACGTAAAGCATCAGTTCATTGTAAGCATCCTTCTCAGCTTCTGTTGGATTATAAGCATAACGATCATCCAGCGACCGCTCCGGCAGTAAATCGGGATCAATACTGGCGCGTCGATTGCGAATTACCCGGCTTTCAATACGGTAGTTTTCAGCAATATAGGCAATAAGCTGTCGACTCAGCCTCAAAGCCTGATGCATCTCCTTTGTTTCAGTGATGGCTTCCAACTGGCGTTGGACATAAACATCATGAGCCAGAATAGGAACCGCTGGAGCCACTAAGTCCAGGAATTCTTCTGAATCATAATAGTCGGGGTTAAGGCTGCCTTGTATGGTCTGAATAACACCATATAGAGTCTTCTGATTGGCAATGATTTGCTCAAATACTGCCATACTGAGCAAATCATAACGTTGAGGGTGAAGCAAACGAAGCAAATTGAGGTATTCGATACGGCGGTGCTGAACAGGTGTTGCCGATAGCAGCAAAACCCGCTCAATGGAACGACTCAGGTGTTGTACACGGTTAAAGAGTGATTGACGGCGCGGGATGTGATGCGCTTCGTCCACAATCAGGACACCCCACTGTATGGACTGGATGAACTGCCATAATTGCGGGTCATTTTCGAGCGCATCATGAGTGAGCAACCAATTCGGGCCTGGGCTGATAGGCATCCCACCTTGCCATTGCTCAAACCGCAGCCAGAATTTGCGATCTAATTCCTGATACCATTGATGCTCCAGTGCAGATGGAACAACGATCAAAGTTGGCAAGTCACCGTAGCGATCACGCAAACCTTTGAGGATAACACATGCCTCAATGGTCTTCCCCAGTCCAACCTCATCCGCCAGGATATACCGACATACACTGTCACTCAGGACCCGTGTGATGACCTCTGCCTGATGGGCTAAAAGCAACACGCGGGTGTTCACAAGGGCATCCAGACCGACCGTGACATTGAGCAGGTCAGCGTAGACGCTTACAAAGCGATTCCGATGATAGATATAAGCTGGATTGTTCAGTTCATAGCTGCGCAATTGATCCAGTGGATCAACATCCTGGCGATGCGCGGGTGGCATCAGATCACACTCGGAAATGCGTTGGATACTACCATCACGCATCATCACAAAATACTCAAGTACCTCACCGGGTGCAAACTCAGATGCAGTGGCTTCGAGTATCAGAACCCGTTCCTGACTGCTCTTGAACAACACCTGGGTTTCAGGTAGAACACGACAGCGAGCCACGAAACGAGTGGGTACAATATCTATCTGTTCCATATCTGGTTGGTTGAGTTCAAACTGCCAGAATTGAATTGTGACTTCTTCAAGAAGTTCATCGATGGCGACAACACTGCCAAGACGATGTGCGCGAAAATCATCTTCGTATTCGCTGCGTTCGGACGGAGTCGGCGCACGAACAAGCATACCGGGTTTGAGAAGCATATTGGTCATTAGATAACTCTGATAGTGTCCTACATCAAAAGACTATCCAAGGCTTATTAATCATATCACCATGATTCTCATTGTATCAGCACATAAACTCGCGTAACGTTAAAGGTTTGATGACATATAGTTTTACACTCCAATCGCTACTTTCAGCAGCATAAGTCAACCACGGTAGTGAAAGTCACGAACAGTGAGAATGCCAGTGAGGTGTCTCCCCAAATTGGAGACACCTCGAACGCCTGATAGGTGCGTTCGGTCGGTGTGGAATACCGCGCCGACACGCTGACCAGCACGCAGTAGCATGGTCAGCGGTGCGTCACGTGAGCGTGGCGCACCAGCCCCTCCGGCTTGAGGAGCCAGCTAGTTTTAGCTGGCGACCCATCTCAGCCTGTCATACGCGCTCATGCGCTGGTATGACCTGAGATCAGCGACAAACGTGTCCGACGGACATCCGTTTATGCTGAGATGGGTTCGGCGTCCGCAGGACGCGGCGCTGCTGCGAGGCAGCGCCATCGGCGCTATGGGCGGGGAACTGACAGATTGCCGCAAGACATACATGTAGGCTGATAACCTATCAAGACGTGTGTTGCGTGTGATCTGTGGTTAACCGGATGAGAATGATGCCCTTGTGCTTCTGCTTGGGATCATCCCACATGGTTTGAAATCGCTTCGGATGTGCCTGTACCAACCGACGCAAACCTTTGTAACCAAACGCTTTCGGATTGAGGTCGGGGAAATAACGTCGCAGTATCTGTGACACTTCCTGGAGTTCGCGCCATGTGTGGGTCGGACTGGCGGCTAATATCTGCTCCAGAATGTCAACTACTTCGGCTTCTGTGTACTCCCCCATCGAACGGGGTGCAATATCCGGTAACTCACCAGGCGTAGTCGGTGTCCGTCTTGATTCAGCCTGAATCATTTTGAGTTCTGCTTTGGTGGGTGGGACGATGAGTTCATAATCTCTGCCATATTCACGAATGATGCGGGTTCGCAGGTTCTCCAACTCGTGATCGGGCGTGAGAAAGCCAGTTGCCGAACGATCCCAATCACGTGAGCGGATCATGTCGCGGTCGAGCTTAGCATTGCAGTCAGCGCATAAACCGAGATCATTCACCTGTGACGGTAAATCACACCCGACGCAAATTTCGCCGTTCCAGTTGTCCCAGTATTCATCCTCGTAGCGTTCATAGGTCATAAAGCAGCACTTTCAACTTCGTTCTCTTTCAATTATGGGGGATGTTTCGGGATTGAAGCAAGGCGGGGAATTGCCAAAAAAAGAGGCGATGCTCGTACCAGCACCGCCTCAGTCGGGGAGAATTGCGGGGTTAGAAGGGGATGGTCTCGTCCGGGGTGTCGTGGCTGTCGCCGTTTTCGACGCGATCCAGCAGGATCAGGCGATTGGCGTCGATGTCGATGCTGGCCTGCGGGCTGCCGTCCTGCGAAACCCACGCACTGGGGCGCATCCACTCACTGGTTGCCTGCACCAGCGAACCTTTCTTCACGTACTGCTGTGCGACGTTGCCCAGGTTCCCCCAGCAGTTCACGCGCACCCACAGGGTTTGCTTCTGACCGCCGCCGTTCTTGCGGCTGATGGCCACCGAGAAGGATGCTACCGTCTGCTCACCATTGCCGGTCTGAACCGTGCGCATCTGCGGATCGCTGCCGACAAAACCGACGATTGAGAAATTCAGTGACGTACCCATTGTGAAACCTCCTGCGCATGTTGCGCTCATCTGTCAATCGACCCCATGCCGATTTGTTGACCTGCCAGAAGCAGGCGAGCAAGGCAGATTTCACCCGCAGGGCGCTAACCCGATTGCATGAGCGCAGCGGCACAAGCCAGAGCCAATCGGGTTTAAGCGTGCCGACATCTGTCGGTATGAAAGCTGCCGCGCCTGCTAGCATGGACAACATAAATCGGCTGTTTTGGGGATGAATGACACCGCATGAGCCAACACCTGCGCCAGCGAGGGCAGACGGGGACATGCTGCAATCGGTCATCGGATTGGGTGACGATACCACGGGCACAGAGTCAGACAGCGGTGAAACAGATGGCATTCGGATGGACTGTTCAGCCTGGCGGTGGTTTGAGCAGATTTTGGATGCGAACTGCGGGACAAGCAGAGAGTATCAGCAGTAGCAAGTTGTGAGCTGGAACAGCAGCGGGATGTGTCCTTGCCAGATGGGTTGACGGGCAAACCGCGTTCAGAGTGTACTCGTGCAATCCCCTTGCGGGATGTGACGAAGCCGCAGCCACCCCGGAGAGACACTTCCAGTGCCACTCAATCTTGCTGATGGGGTGTATCAGCATCGCTATTTGGATGAGCAATCTTCACTGGCGATCACCGGTAGTAGGAAAGCGGGTTGTGGCGAAGTCGAACAACTCCGGGCGTTCGCTGTGGCGTTTGCCTTCATACAACGCGCCAGTGATACGCTGCAAACCGGATTGCAGTTTCTCGCAGATGTAAGACAGATTGCCGTGAATGAGCAGTTGCACCGCTGCCTGCACCAGGAAGTCGGATGCAGCCAACAGGTCATATGCCATCCGTCCTCGCCAGCCATGTACGCCATTCGCGCAGGACACCGCCGCTTTGAGTATATCTAACGCTTCATAGGACTTAAGCAGGGCTTTGGCGGTGAGTTCAAAATCCTCAGCGCGGGTATCCCCCATCTGCTGGTAGATCAGGAGGTAGTTGTAAATGGCATCAATCGTTGGAATGGAAACAGCATTCTGGCCGCAGAAGGTCGCCAGTCTCAGCCATGCATCGGCATAATGACTGTGGCTGCAGAGAGAGAGCGCCACATTCGTGATCTCGTTCATGCAGTCCGAGACACGAAGCGAATCACGCGGGACGCGCAAATCGACAGCGATCCGTTCGGCAATGGCGCTGTACTGCTGGTTATCGAACAGGCTGTTATACCGCTTGAGGGCTGCTGCTTCGGTGGTCATGGGGACTTCCTTTCGGGCTAATTCAAACTGGGAGAATGTGTGTTGGTGGCAACCAGGCTGCGGACGAAACCGAGTGTGTACGGGCTGTAGGGTGCCGAGTCAATGTAGGACATCAGGCTGTGCCACGCTCGCTGAAGGCGCAGGTAAAGACGATACTGTTCCTCGTCATATGGCAAAACCCAGGTGCCGTTGGGGATAAGGGCTGAAACGCGGGCATCGCCGCGCCGCTCGAAGCGTACCGGCAGATCGAATGGCATATCTCGCAGCGGTTTCCAGCCGACAAGACGCGCACGCGGGTAGACGCGCTCTTCTGGCGGGATGTCCCACGCGGCGCAAACAACGCCGCCAGGATGTAGGGCAAGATGCAGGCGACTGACCTGCAAACCGCAAAACGTGCCTGTGAACGGCTCACGAGTGACTTTGACCAGCAGCACAGGTTGCCAGTCCAGATCGAGAAGATTGGGCATCAGATTCACTTTCAGTTGTATCGGACAGGGTGGATTAACGTCAGGCGGCCTGCTTGTGAGCATGAACGGCATTGAGGATATCCTGCGACAGCAGCTCTGGCTTCACGTCAGACAACCAGAAGTCTTTGCGGAAACTGTAGCCGGTGACGGCTTCGATGCGGCAGTATTCGCGATAGGTATCGGGATTATGCACCGCGCCGTTGACGAGGTCGTTCAGACTTGCCAGCACGCACAAGGCGCAGGACAGCCGCTGATTAGGTTGCTCCAGGCGATACGCAGGATGCGCGATATCACCATGCCGCCGGATACAATCCCACACATCGACCTCCGACCAGTCATGGATGGGCAACCAGTCATAAACAAAACGCCCCTTGGTCGGGGCGCTGGCATCGGTGCGGAGTGTGAAGGTTTGTCGTCGGGCACGAGTAGAGCTTTCCTGAGCGCGTAAACCCATCGCACAGACTATATTGCCCGATGGGAACGTGTTCCTCAACCAGCGAGAGATCGGCCCGCGTTTAAGGTCCGACGTGCAGTAGCGCATTTGAGAGGAAGGCCAACATGGACGCGCTGGATCCTTGTGATAACGCTGCCAGATGCGGTCGATCAGATCACCATGCTGCCAGCGCACGACATGTAGCGGAACATTCTTCCGCCGGGCGAGATTCTCGACGTATTCGGGCGTTTGATGCCATTCCACCCGTGAGCCGAGATCGGCGTGAACCATCATCACATCGCCCGTCCAGCCTTCCGACTGGCGCAGATCAAGCAGATGATGAGACATTGCATCGCTGTCCTTGCCACCAGATACGCTCAGCACCAGCGCAGCACCGTTGCGGAGCAGCGTCAATGGATCCGGTGTATCATCCGGCGGATCAGGGGCATCGACCAGGAACAGGGGAAGCTGATATACCATAGTCTTTTCCTTTCTTGACTTGACAATCCAAAAGGACTCTTGAGGAGAGGAGGAAACCCTCGCTTTAGCGCAGCTCAGGGAGTTCATACAACGCTGTACAATGGAATAATGATGATTGTTCGAGGATTACCTGATGCGGAGATTGCTGCTTTTTGTGATAGGGTGTCTATTTTCCTTTGGATTGGCCGTACCATCTTTGCAGGTTCATGCATGTGGCGGCGGAGCAGACGATAACATCCAAAGTCTGCTGGAACGAACCGATTACGTCGTCAAGGCGGATGTCATCTCAGTAGATGAGGTGCGGCAGAATGCCATTGTGTCGGTCGATACTTATCTCTACGGTGGCGCTGGACCGGAGTATCTGGTGTTTCTCCAGACTGATCCGGTGATTGTCACACGCATGACCGAAGGCGATCCTTATGGTGCCTGCAACTTCTTTCAGCCAGAACTACATCCTGGTTTGTCAGCCTATTTCTTCCTCACGCATCGTCCCGATGGCGTTTATCTCACCGCCACTCAATGGAATGATCCGAATTATTATGCATTTCCCGATGCGGATACGACGATCACTCTGTACAGCCAGGGTGAGGATGGCTATGTGGAACATGTGCTGAACGAAGATGATTTCGTTGCTTTTGTGACGGAGTTCGGCGACTCCGAAGTACAACCTCCTGCCGAAGATTTGCCATTTCCGCGTCTTGCGCCGCTCAAACTGACGACAGATGCAGGGACAGATTTTGTGCTGCCGGTCGATAGCGATAGACCGATTCAAGTCACCGATGAGTTCCTGCGTGAGATGACGATTGCCGTGATGTTCTATGACAGCACTGGCTGGTATGAACGCTATTTTGGTGCATCCGACTGTCCCGGCGAAGGTTGCGTGCAGGTATCGCCTGATGGCATCAACCGTGCTGAGCAGCGCGGCGGTGAAGTGCGTTGGTTCGGCGGCAGTGTCCGAGGGCGAGCATTTCAGTTTTCCGCCACGGGGGATGCGATTTCCATCTGGCATGAGAACCAGATCGAGTTCTATACGCTGGGATGGCAGAAACGCGATCAGCCGTTTCAGGAAGTCACGCTGCTCAATAGTGTTACCCTTATCACCACCGAGACAGATGATGTTCCTACGCAGGGCGCATGGACTCCTGATGGCCGCATCTTCGCTTACAGCGATGCCACTGGATTGTGGTCGCTGGATGTTTACAATCCCTCCGCTCAACCAATGCTGTTGATGGAAACCGAAGACGGGGCCATACCGGTAGCCCTGATTTATTCGTCATTAGGACGCTATCTCCAGGTGCAGGCTGGCTGTGATCGATTCATTCTTGACACGGTATCCGATGAGCGTCACCCGGATGGGCTGGTGTCGCCGGACGATCAAATTCTGCTGGCGTTCGATACCCAGGCGGACACGTTCGAACCGAAAATCTGCTATCTGGCTCCAGTCCGACCCTGTGAAACTATCCCATCGCGTGTTCTTTATCCAAGCGGCGGAGAACCTCGTGCTTTCACCGAATACACCCAGGCACGCTGGCGCAACCGGTTTAGCTTCATCGTGACGATCTGCAACCGTGATGACCTGGAAGACTGCGTCATCAATCGCTTTGATAATCGTGGACGGCACGGCCAATGGTACGATGGCAATCATTTTCCAAGCGAGGGTGAGGGCATCATGTTTGCCTATTTCGCTCCCAACGATACACTGGCCATTGTGGAAGATAGCGCCATCGTGCGCGTCAACGGTGAGGCGTTCGACTTTACAGCAGTTCTTGATGGGGACATTGTCGATCTAGAATGGCTGCCGTCTCTCTTCTACTCGTCATCATTTAGGTAAACTGCCAATTCATGACGATTGATGGATTTGCTCTGAATCACCAGGTCATCGGCATTGGCGAACGTGAGGAAGGTCGTGATCGGTTGGCGGTGCAGCAGCTTGTAGACATAGCTCCCGATCACGGTTGCCTGCCAGTCGTTAACCAGCAGTGCCTGCTCCCCGGCTTCGACCAATTCGCCGCAGGATGGCGCAGGTGCTGGCCGTTCTCGCACTGGTTCGGGGTCGAGCAACTCAGGGAAAAGCAGACCTTCCTTCGCCAAATAGGGGTACTTGCCATCGCGACCGTCGATGAACCGTCGCATCAGGTCGAGATCGTCCATGGTAGTACCAGCATTTCCTTTGAGCTACAAGCCCCGTAGTACTCGGAGCTTGTAGCTCTGCATCTGCGCCTATGGCACAACGAACTCAAAGACCCACGAACCAGGGATACGTTGCTGATCACTGCCACCCCCGCTGCCAAAGCCGACCAGTTCACTGATCTCAAGGCGCCACTCGCCGGTATAATCGAACATCCCGGCAAAGTAGGTGTAATCCTGGCAAGTCTCATCGCCATCCATAAATGGACGCACACCACCGCCACCGCTAACTTCGCCCTGAGTCGTGGTAAGGCTCGGAATGGCAGTCCACTGTCGCGCCGGGTCAGGCGGGGCAAAACAGATGACAACGCGGGTCTGCGATGGCGCAATATTGACCTCACGCAAGCGGAGCGTAATGTCTTGGTCAGTTGCCGCAAGCTGCGTGTCGAACACTCGTCGTTCAGTGGTCAGGTCGATGCTGAAATCAAAGGCAAAAAAGCCTTCGGGCCCTTCTTTCATTTCGTTGAATTGTTCAATTGGCATTTGTGTTCGCCGCTGCAAGGTGATACCGTAGACGCCTACCTCAAGATGCAGATCAAGGGTTGTCCTGTCACCAGTCTCGATTCCACTCAGATCGTAGGTGAGGACGAGGAGACTGCGGTCACCAGTTGGTATCTCATGATCCGGGTTGAGACCCACAAACTCTCCACTATTGTCGATCCATGCGCCGGTCATCCCTTGCATGAAGGGAATCTCAGCGCCTGTGTCACGAAGAACAAGGGTATATCTATCACTGGACAGGTTCGTATACTGTACCTCCGAATGCCCCTGAATAACATATGCCAGTGTCAGGCGGTTGCCATCGGCATACGCCCATTCCAGAGTAACGGTGTAACCGTCATGGGTTTGGCTGATGCCAATCTCGTGTCCAAGACCCTGCTCGTAAATTGCCTTTAGACCTGCATCATAATCAACGAACTGCTGAAAGATTGTGTTCATGGCGATCACCACACCGATTCCAATGGTCAGTACGGCAATCAAAGCAACCGCAACACGAGCAGACAATCTGCCATAGCGACGTGATGGAATGGCTCTCAACACTTGTCGGGCTTGTCTGCGCTGAACGAATTCTTGTCGCAAATGCTGCGCTAATTCTGCCTCAAAACCTTCGCGCGGCTCTGGCGCAGATGCACGGAGTTTCGTTTCAAAATCCGTCATTGTCTGCATCTTTTGCTCGCTGTCATGATTTGGCTGTTCATTCATCTCTGATTTGCCCCCTGGCAGATTGTGCCGCATGGCACTTTTCCTGAAGGTCATTCACTGCCCGGCTAAGGTACGCAGAAACAGTCTTTTCGCCGATCCCCAGCACCTTAGCAATTTCCTGATTACGCAGGCCACCGTAAAAGCGCAGTGTGATGATTTCGCGCTTACGCTCTGGCAACGTCAGAATCAGGCTGTACAGGTATGCAGATTCTTCGTTGTGACTCAAGAGGTGATCGGGTTGTTTCTCTGCCGGAGCACACAGCTCAGCGACATCCAATGAAATATACTCCTCAGAATGCCCATTTTTGCGGTAGTGATCGGCGATGGCATGACGGGCAATGACGAACAACCAGGCTGCAAAGCTGGTCTGCTGACGCTGCCGCAATTGATCCAGATTTTTGATGACACGCAGAAAAACCTCAGAAACAACATCTTCAGCATCCTGCCTGTGACCGATGCGAGAGGCGACGTAGCTATAAACCCGCCTGACATACCGGGTGTAAAGCTCCTGAAATGCATCAGGATCATCGATCGCACGTTGAATAAGTGCCTGTTCATCTACCGGATCATGCATGGCTGCTCCCTTACCTCACACTTTATAAGACGCAAGGAAAGGGCAAAATACTGCTTTGACTATGATATACGGACGAAAAAGCTGCGCTGCAAAACCTGCTTCACGCCGTCCAGCTAGAGTCCGGTCATGCTCTCGTCCTCAACGATGGTGGTGGTGCCGATCTTGAAGATGCGGTTGGTGGGGTGTTGGGGGTCTGTTTGGTCATGATGGTTTTCCTTTCATCTAATGCGATATACTCACTTTGTTGAGTACAGAAATCTGAGGGAGTGCAGCATGGACAAGGTCAATGTCGAGCAGAAACTATCGCTATTTTCCGATCACTGGTCGCCGAAGATCGTGGCTGAGTTAAACGGGCAGGCTGTCAAGCTGGTCAAGATCGCCGGTGAATTTGTCTGGCACCATCATGATAACGAGGACGAACTATTCTACGTAATCAAAGGCCAGCTTCGGATGGAGTTTCGTGATCAGTGTGTGCTGCTGAATCCGGGCGAATTCATTGTGGTGCCGCGCGGCGTAGAGCATCGCCCCGTAGCTGAGCAAGAAGTGCATCTGATACTATTCGAGCCGGTCGAGACACTGAACACCGGTAATGTCAGCGATGAACGCACCCGCGCCGATCTCGATCGTATCTGATGATTAATCGTTGCTTTCGACAAAATCCTCGAGCGTGAACAGGCTGCCGATTTCCTTGTCGCTCAGCCCCTTGATCTTCTTCGCCGTTGTGTACACATCCTCAAAGCGGATCTGGCTTTCGCCGTCCCACAGCCCACCGTCAACCAATCGTCCCGCTATCTCCACCGCTTGACGATATGCTGCGGCATCGCTCTCGCCGCCCACAATCTTGATGTGGCTGATCTTCACCGCCTTCGTCCCTTTCTTGAGCGGCACGTCGATGGTCGGCTCTTCGTCAGCAGGTGGCACTTCCGCCTTCACCTTCTTGCCTTTCTTCGGCTTGGACTTCGGCTTCTCAGCGGGCGGATCGGGCACCACCGGCGGATTGTCAGCCAGCACGCCCAGTGCCTCGGTCGCCTCGCGGATGGCCTCCATCACGTCGGGCAGATAGCCCTGGTAGTGAAACTGCTTGACGTGCGCCAGATCGCCGCGCTGGATGAGCAGCGTCGCGGTCGCCTGTTCCGGCGCGATACCGCCGCCTTCGGGTGTGGGCAGCGTCAGCGTGATGACGGTCGGGGGTGTTTCCTTCTTCTTGTCGGTTGCTTGTTTGGTCATGTTATGTCCTTTCTGATTGAACAAAACTCCCGCCATAATCGGCGGGATGGAA